>ERZ1066136.148-NODE-148-length-71682-cov-16.634216_pt1 | contig 71682 bp, 65 predicted proteins | sample MGYA00382783_ERZ1066136 | MGnify/ENA primary metagenome ERZ1066136 (study PRJEB33369, sample SAMEA5778366) | biofilm metagenome | biome: Industrial cooling water; feature: Water cooling tower basin; material: Biofilm | place: United Arab Emirates | collected... | reverse complement strand
AGCCTGTCGCATTTTCGCCCGCCACTTCTGTCGCATTTACATCCGCCGCCAACACCGCGACGCGGCGCCGCCGGGGCGAGGCCCCGGTCGGGCGCGCTGCGGTTCGGCACCGTCTGAGCCTGCGTATCTTCCACGGCGCCGCGCGTCTGCGCGCTCTTTCTCTCGCGCAGGCACACCGATGGTGGTAGGGGCACCTTGAGCAGGAGGAGCGGTGGAACACATCGCGAGCATTCTCTGGCGCGTCATGGAGCAGGTGGACATCGCAGCCAGCCGTGGCCTCCCTCCACTGTATGCCCCGCGATACGACAGTCCGATTGAGCAGGACTTCGCGTACGCAGCGCAGCATCACTGGCGGCCCGATGTTCGGCTCGACACGCAGGTCGACGTTGGCACGCGACTTGGGCGGTTCCGGCTCGACTTCGTCGTGACCGCGGCGGATGGGTGGCGCATCGGCGTGGAGTGCGACGGGGCGGTATTCCACGACCCGTTCCGTGACGCTTTCCGGGATGCGGCAATCCTTGGTGCTGGCGCGGTCGACAGCATCGTCCGCATTCGCGGTGTCGATCTTGTCGCACGGCCGTGCGACGTCGTGTACGCGTTCAGCATGGCGTTCCCCGCGATCTTCTCGGCGCGCGGATACCAGCTCGCACGGCGCCGTGCCTCACAGTCGGCCCTTGAGCAGGTACCGAGGGGGTGGGGCCGCCTGACCATCGTGTATCCAGATCTTCGTGCCGTCGCGGCCATGGACGCCTCATGGAGCGATGATCTGCCGGATGAGGAGACGCGCCTCGACCGCGGTGGCGAGATGCGCCTCCTGCATCGTGGCCGTGGGCGGTCCGCGCTCATGGGCTGGCAGCGCCGATACGAGCAGATTCTCGCCCATCCCGGGCGGACCCTCGACGAGTGGGCGCGCATGAGCATCGCAGCCCGGCGGAACGCGTGGGCGGCGAGACAGCGAGCAGACTGACCCGCGCTTGCACTGGGGCCTTCGTCCCACGCTCGTGCCAGTGCGGCGGCAGGCAGGTCCCAGGCGCTCCTCGTCGCCCACGTGGCGCTGCGAGAGCAGCGACGTGGTTACTGGTGGTCGTGCCGCAATCCTGAGCGTGCGGTCGGCGCCGCCTCAGACCTGTTCTGCGATGCTGTCACGATATAACTGGACGGCGTCGCGCAACGCCGAGGCGACCTCGATCAGTGCGTGGGCCGGATTTGCGACGACGGTCGGCGGCTTGTAGAAGTGCGGGCCGATGAGTGCCCACTCGCCCCCGAGCCAGTTAGCGGCCGTCTCAAGCGTCCGCCAACGGTCGATGAGCTTTGCGCCTGCGGTGTTCGGCTTCCGCCAGATCGGCTCGTGGTGGAAGACACGGTTCCGGAACTTGCGGATCTCATTGAACGTGCCGGAAAGGACGCGCAACTCTATCCCCTGTGCGCCCGGGAAGACCTGCTCACGCAACGCGGGCCACAGCGGGAGGGGCGCAGGCTTTCGTTCGTCGACCTTCACGCCCTTGATGGTCTTCAACGACCCCTTCCGTTCAGAGGCATCGCCATAGTCCTCGTGGACGAGCGAGGTCCAGAAGCCGAAGTTCATAGCCGCGACAAGATCGCTTGGGACGCCTTGTCCCCGCTTTGCTTCGCGCACAGCTCGGTCGGCGTCCCGAACACCCCCGCGCACTTGCTCATCGCAGTTTCGGTGGAAGAGGATCGACGGCTTCATGTCGATCCAGCACCGATAAGTCGGATGGGGGACGCCGTGCGACCATTCAGCGCTGACGAGGCCGGTGATGGCAGCGTCGAGCCTGTGCCGAAGTCGAACCTCAAGGTGCTGGAGGAGCGGGTAGAAGGCTTGGCAGGCTGCGACATTCCAGAAGTAGCGCGCCAGCGCGGCGCGCTTATCTTGGCCCGTGGCAACGAGATAGGGCTGAAGCCGCTCCGGTGGGAGCTCTGCCAGAATCCGTCCGAGGGCATGGTCTTGCGGCGCGGTCACGGATGATGTAGACTCCTCGCACTGTGCTGGTGTTCGATGCCAGCCTTTTGCTCGGCCCCACCGACGCCCGACAGGGTCCCGGTGGTTGGGGCCCCGGCCGCAATGGTCGGGGCCCTTTCTTTTTTGTCCGAAGGGACTCCGAAAGATAGCGCTCGCGGGGAACGGTTGTGAGGCCCCCCGTTCACCGCACCGCGTCGATCCTTCGGCCCCCCAGGAGTGCCGCCCGAACCTGCATCGCGACTCGCGGCGCCTCTCCAGCGGCCGACAGGAGCGGCATGAGCGCCCCGCCCGCCGCCCCAGCTCCCACCCCCTCGGCGAGGATCGCCGCGAGCGCGAACGCCTGAGCTGAGAGTCGGTCTCGGCCCGCCACAATCGCATCCCCGGCCTCCGGCGCGCACCCGAGGAGCCCCTCCGCGACCAGGGTGACCCGCCACACTGCCGGGTCCGGAGCGGCCCCGCCGGGTGCCGCGGCGACCTGGACCTCGGCGACCAACCCACGATCACGCAGGATTGCCCCCAGGAGCTCGTAGGCGCTCGCCAGAAGGGCGTGGACCACCGGCGTCCCCACGCGGCGTCCGAGGGCGAGCAGGACGTCGACCCGGTCGAGCCCCGCCACCAGCGGCCGGTGTGCCCCTGGGCGCCCGCGATCCGCGCTCCAGCGACCCACCGACAGCCCTGAAGCAGCCGGGAGGAACTGCCCGGCCCATCCGGCAGCTCCGCCGCGCGGATCGAGGCTGCGAGGAGCGGCGCCAGCACCGCCGGCTCCCCCGCGCTTGCCGGCCCCACCGTCATGACCGTCTTCACCGACGACGCTGCATCCGTCTCGGCCGTCGCCAGTGCCGCCATTGCGGCGTGGAGCTCCGCCCTGAGCCCCGTGATCCGAGCCCGGGACACCTCGACGAGGCGCCCCGGGCGCGTTCGCGGCCTCCATCCATCCGAGGACGGTGGTCCCGGCCGACTGCACCAGCGCCGCCGCTGCCGCGAGGGCCGACGCCGTCGTCGTCCCCAGTATTGCGGCGCCGAACACCGTCTCGAGCGAGGTGGTCACCACCGCATCGCTGTGCATCACCATGGCCGCAATCTACGGCGGACCCACGACGCTCCACGGCCGCTGGCGTGCTGCGCAAAGACTCACCGACGGGTGCGCAGAGACTTCACTACAGACCTGCGCAGAGTCTTTCCTACCTCGGCACTCACACCGCGGTGTAGCCGCCGTCCACGAGGTGATAGCCGCCCGTCATGAACGACGCCTCGTCCGACAGCAGGAAGCAGGCGAGCGGCGCGACTTCATCGGGGCGGCCGAGTCGGCCCAGCGGGTGCCGACCGACGAGCAGTGCCTTCGTCTCGTCCGGAAGCGACGCGAGCAGCGGCGTCTCGATGTAGCCCGGCCCGATGCAGTTGATGCGCAACCCCTGCGCGCCGTACTCGGCCGCCGCGTTGCGCGTGAGCCCGACGACGGCGTGCTTGCTCGCGGTGTACGCACTGTTGCCGACGGCGGCGACGCTGCCGTGGATCGACGCCATGTTGACGATCGCGCAGTCGCGTGCGCCGGTGCGCAGCATCGCCGGGATCTGGGCGCGCATGCCGTGGAGCACGCCGTGCAGGTTGATGGCAATCACGCGCTGCCAGTCATCGAGGTCGAGCTCGCCGGTGGGCGCCTGCGCGCCGCCGATGCCCGCGTTGTTGACGGCGAAGTGCAGCGCGCCGTGTGCCTCGACGGTCTGCGCGACGACACGCTCGCTCGCCTGGGCATCGGTCACGTCGTGGTGCAGCGCACTCGCGGTGCCGCCCACCTCGGTGATCTCGCGTGCGACACGCTCGGCGCCGGCGAGGTTCACGTCGGTGAGCACGATTCGCGTGCCGTGGCGTGCGAGCCGCTTGCCGATCGCCTCGCCAAGGCCGGAGCCGCCGCCGGTGACGATCGCGACCTTGCCGTCGAGTCCCTGCATGCGTGCCTCGGTGTCGTGGGAGCGGACGGCGCGCCGATGGTGCCGTCGTCGTGGTGACGTGGTGAGGTGGCGACGCAGCAAGGTCCGTGCGTCCGCCGTGCAGCGTCGTGCGTGCAGCGACGTGCCTGCATCACCGCGCGCTCGTGCCGTTCGCCGATCGACCGCGCGACGATCGTGCGATGACGACGAACCACGGTCGCGCTCGCATGACACCGCACGATGCCGCATCACATTGCATCGGAGCACATCATCGCGCGTCGCACACGCTGAGCGATCGGCCGTGGCGCACTCGGTGCATCTGCTGGCGTCGTTGCAGCCGCTGCATGCTCGCCGCGGCATCGTTTCCCCGCTCGAGGCCGTCGTGGACCGTCGCTCGTCCCCCGACCCGCCAGCGCTCGCCGCCGTCGTCGCCGCCCTGCCGACGCCGACCGTGCTCCTCGCCGCCGACGCACCGGATTTCACCGTGGTGGCGGCGAGCGATGCGCTGCTCGCCGCCGTGCGTCGCACGCGTGACGACGTCGTCGGCCGGCCGCTTGCCGACGCGATTCCGCTCTCGCCCCCGAGCGATCCGGACGCGCACGGCGCCATGGCCGTCTGCGAGTCGCTCGCCGCCGCCGTGCGCACGGGGACACCGCAGCGCATCACGCTCCACCGCCACGATCTGGTGCGTGCCGACGGCTTTCTCGAGCCGCACTTCTGGGACGTGCGCAGCGCGCCCGTGCTCGATCCGTGCGACGGCACGGTGCGCTGGGTCGTGCACGAGATGATCGACGTGACGGCGCGTCACACGGCCGACATCGCGCTGCGTGCCAGCGAGGAACACTACCGCACGCTCTTCACCGAGATCGACGCGGCCTACGCCGTGGTCGAGGTGCTCGCCGACGACGCCGGACGCTGGTGCGACTTCCGCTTCATCGAGGTCAATCCGCCCTTCATGCGTCACACCGGCATGCCGTGGCCGGTGGGGCGCACCGCCACCGAACTGCTCGGCACGCCGAATCCGCGCTGGGCGATGCTCTACGGGCACGTCGTCGACACGGGTGAAGCGCTGCGGCTCGAGGAGACGGAGTTCACGCTCGGTCGCCGCTTCGACCTCAACATCGTGCGCGTCGGTGGCGAGGGGAGCCGTCGCGTGGCGGTGCTCTTCACCGACGTCACGCAGCGACGCGCAGCCGAAGAGGCGGTGCGCAACAGCGAGGAGCGCCTGCGCCTGGCGATCGACGCGACCGGGCTCGGCATCTCGGACTGGGACATCGTCACCGATCGCGTCATCGCCAACGTGCGCTTCCGCGAGCTCTTCGGGCTCGCGCCCGAGGTCGAGATCCTCGGCGCCGCGTTGATGGAGGTGATGGTGCACCCCGCCGACATGGAGCACGTCGGCGCGACGATCGGCGCCGCACTCGATCCGTCGTCGACCGGCCGCTTCGAGGTCGAGCATCGCGCGCTCACGCCGCGTGGCGAACGCTGGGTGCTCACGCTCGGCCAGGTCCACTTCGCCGGCACGGGCGCGGAGCGACGCGCGGTGCGCCTGCTCGGCAACCATCTCGACGTCACCGCGCGCAAGGGCGCCGAAGCCGCGTTGCGCGACAGCGAGCGGCGTCGCCTGCTCGCGCTCGATGCGGCCGGCATCGGCGACTGGTCGATCGAGGTCGCGACCGGCATCCTCGATTGTTCACCGCGCGCCCGCACCATGCACGGCGTGACGGCGCAGGAGCAGGTCACCCTGGCGATGCACGATGCCCTCATCGATCCCGCCGATCGCGCGGCGGTGCAGGCGGCGCGCGCGAGCGCACTCGACCCGGCGGGCAACGGCGAGTACCGCATCGAGTTCCGCTTCCATCCGCCGGTCGGCGCGATGCGCTGGATCGAATCGGTGGGACGCGGCGTCTTCGAGGCGGGGCCGGACGGGCCGCGTGCGACGCACCTGATCGGCGCGATGGTGGACGTGACCGAACGTCGTCGCGCGGAGGATGCGGTGCGTGCCAGCGAGGCGCGCGCGCAGGCGCTCATGGCGACGCTGCCGGGTGCGGCGGTCTTCGTCTTCGATCGCGGGCTGCACTACCGCTTCGCCGGCGGCGAGGCGTTCCGGGCGGCCGGCTTCACCACCGAGCAGTTCGTGGGACGCACCATCGACCAGGTACTCGAACCGTCGCTCGCCGCGCAGTACGTGCCGCTCGTCACGCGTGCGCTCGCGGGCGAGTCGTTCGAGATGGAGCACGACGCGCACGAACGCATCTACCTCACGCGCGGCGGACCGCTCCCCGACGCCACGGGACACGCCGGCGAGGCGCTCGCGGTGTCGGTGGACGTGACCGCGCGCCGACTCGCCGAACGCGCGCTCGAGGCGAGCGAGGAGCGCGTGCGCACGCTCGTCGAGCACGTGCGCGACTACGCGATCTTCCTGCTCGACGCCGACGGCATCATCACCGAATGGTCGGCGGGCGCGGAACGCGTCACGGGCTATCCGGCGGCCGAAGCGCTCGGCCAGCATCTCGCGTTCATCTATCCGCCGGAAGACGTCGCCGCGGGGTTGCCGGACATGCATCTGCAGGAAGCCGCCGCCACCGGACGCGGCGAATGGGAAGGGTGGCGCATGGGACGCGCGGGCCACCGTTTCTGGGCGAACGAGATCGCGACCGCGATCCGTGCACCGGACGGCTCGATCGCCGGCTTCACGAAGATCACGCGCGACCTGACCGAGCGACGCCGCGCCGAGGAGGCGATGGAGCAGGCGCGTCGTGTCGCCGAGGCCGAGCGCGAGCGGGCGGAGGCCGAGCGCGCGCGCGCCGAGGACGCGTGGCGCGCCTCCGAAGCGGCGAGCCGCGCGAAGAGCGAGTTCCTGAACGTCATGAGCCACGAGCTGCGCACCCCGCTCAACGCGATCGGGGGCTACGCGGAGCTGCTCAAGCTCGGCATCCGCGGCCCCGTCACGCCGCGACAGGTCGAGGACCTGCAGCGCATCACGACGAGCCAGCGTCACCTGCTCGGCCTGATCAACGAAGTGCTCAACTACGCCAAGCTCGAAGCGGGCACCGTGGACTTCGCGTTCGCCGACGTGTCCGTGGCCGGTGCCATCGCCGAGGCGATCGCGCTGGTCGCCCCGCAGGCGCAGGCCAAGGGGCTCGCCCTCGGCGTCGATCCCTGCGACGACGCACTCGCCGTGCGCGCCGATCCCGACAAGCTGCGGCAGATCCTGCTCAACCTGCTGTCGAACGCGGTCAAGTTCACCGCGTCGCCGGGCACGCCGGACGCGCGAAGCGCGCACATCGTCGTGCACTGCGATGCGTCGGAGGTCGCGGTGACGGGCGCCGACGGCGCGCGTGACGACGACGACGACGACAGACGCGACGGCACCGAGCGGATCGTGCGCATCCATGTCACCGACACGGGCATCGGCATCCCTGCCGACAAGCTGGCGGCTGTGTTCGAGCCGTTCGTGCAGGTCCGCGCCGATCTCGCCCGCCCGCACGAAGGGACGGGGCTCGGCCTCGCGATCAGCCGCGATCTCGCGCGTGCCATGCGCGGCGACCTGACGCTCGAGAGCACGCCGGGCGTGGGGAGCACGTTCACGGTCGCGCTGCCCGCGGCCGGCACGCTCGCCGTGCGTGGCGGGGACGCCGGCTGACGAGCGGTCGCGTGCGCGGCGTGCGATCGCGTCGGTGATGTGCGCGTGGTGCGTGATCGCCCGTGTTCGGACGCGCCGACAGCCCCACTCAGGCGAGCACGGCGCCCAGTGCCGAGAGCAGTTCGGACGCCCCGAACGGCTTGGCGACGAAGCCGAGGCGCGCCGAGCCGTCACGCGTCGGCTTGCGATCGGCGTAGCCCGACATGAAGACGATCGGCAGGTCGCTGCGGTCGGCGCGCAACCGGTGCGCGAGCTCGACGCCGTCCATCGACGGCATGCGCACGTCGGTCACGACGAGCGTGATCGCGTCGCGCTGCACCGCCCAGACCGCGAGCGCCTCGACGCCGTTCGTCGCCTCGAGCACCCGTGCGCCCGCACGCTCGAGCAGGCGACGCGCGACGCGGCGTACCGCGTCCTCGTCCTCGACGAGGAGCACCGTCGCGCCGGCGACCACCGACGTCGATCCACGCACGGGCGACTCCGGCTCGTCGGACGCGAGGGCGTGTGCCGCGATCGGCGCACGGTGCGCCGCATCGGCGTGCGTGCGTATCGTCAGGGCGCCGGACTCGGGCGCGAGTGCGGCGACCGGTGGCGCATGCGTCGTCGCGTCGCGCGCGCCCGATGACGCCGGCGCGGAGGACGTCGTTCCGAGCGGGATGAGGATCGACACCGTCGTCCCGGCGCCCGGTGCGGAGTCGATGCGCACGTCGCCGCCGAGCCGCTGCACGATGCCGAAGACCGTCGCGAGGCCCAGGCCCGTGCCGGAGCCGACCGGCTTCGTCGTGAAGAACGGCTCGAAGGCGCGCGCACGCGTCGCGTCGTCCATCCCGTGCCCGTCGTCGCGCACCACGAGTTCGAGGCAGCGGCCCGCAGCGATCGCCGTACCGGGAACGCGGTCGCGTTCCTCGAGCCAGCGCACGCGCACGGCGACCGCGATCGTGCCACCGCGCCCGTCGTGGCCGTGCGGTGACGCGAGGATCGCATCGCGCGCGTTGACGACGAGGTTCATGAGCAACTGTTCGACGTGCGAGCGGTCGGCGACGAGTCGGACCGGCGCGGTCGGCAGCGAGACGTCGAGCGCGATGCGGCGCTCGCCGGTCGCGGTCTGCAGCAGCGGCACGAAGGCGCGCACGACCTCGCCGACATCGAGCGATTCGGGCTGCACCGTCTCGCGTCGGCTGAAGGTGAGCAGACTGCGCACGAGCCGACGCGCCCCGTCGAGCGCCGCGTCCATCTCGGCGAGCATCGCGCGCGCCGCGTGCCCGGTCTCGAGCTCTCCCTCGACGAGTTCGCGGTTGCCCTGCACGACGAACAGCATGTTGTTCAGGTCGTGCGCGAGTCCGCCCGCGAGCTGCCCCACCGCTTCGAGCTTCTGCGCGTGCTGCAGTCGCTCCTCGAGTGCGCGGCGTTCGGCCTCGGCGCGACGCTGCTCGGTGACGTCGCGGGCGGCGCCGAGGAGATGCGTGATGCGGCCGTCGGCATCGCGCACCGGTGCGATCGTCGTCTCGACGACGAGGCGTCCCGCGCGCACGTGGACCGTCTCGTCGTAGCGCACGGTCCGGCCGGTGCGCAGCACGGCTTAGTACTGCGCCCGCGCGAAGGCCGCTTCGGTCGGCGGCAGCACCTCCTCGAGCGTGCGGCCGACCAGCTCGTCGTCGGAGAGCCCGGTGACGGCGCGATAGGCGGCGTTCACCGACTGGCAGCGGTACGCGGTGACGGCATCGGCGTCGTCGCGTTCGACGACGATCAGGAAGAGAAGGTCCGTGACGCTGTCGTGGATCAGCGCGAGCCGTGCCTCGCTGGCACGCAGCGCCGCGGCACCCGTTTCGGTGGCGGTGACGTCCCAGACCGCGCCGTCCATGCGGCGCACCGTGCCCGCTTCGTCGCGTTCGACCCACGCGTCACCGCCCTGCAGCCAGCGCCAGTCACCGTCGGGGGTGCGCACACGGAAGCGTGGCTCGAAGGGTGTCCCGCTGCGCATCGCCTCCTCGAGCATCGCGCGCATCGGGGGGATGTCGTCGGGGTGCACGAGCGTGAGGAAGTCCTCGAACGACGCCGGCATCCATCCACGCTGGCGGCCGACGAGCGGCCCCACGTCGTCCGACCAGCGCGTCGCATCCGACGCGGGATACCAGGTCCACGTGCCGACACCGGCGGCGCGCAGCGCGCGGCTCGCCTGGACGTCGTGGGCCGCGGTGACATCGGTGAAGGTGGCGATGGCAGCGGTGACCACGCCGGTCGCCTCGTCACGCACCGGGACGGCGCGCACGTCCACCCAGCGCAGGATGCCGTCGGGCGTGTGGACGCCCATCAGGTCGGTGGCCGGCTCGCCGGTGGCGAGCACGCGCATGGCCGGATGGCGTTCGCCGGGGAGTGGTGCGCCGTCGCGGGCCACGGTACGCCAGCGCGGATCGAGGGACGTCCGGCCGGCGATCTGGTCCGACGTGAGCCCGAGGATGCGTTCGGCCGCGGGGTTCCAGTCCACGATGGCGCCGGTGCCGGCCACCTGCACCACCACTCCCTCGGTCATGCTGTCGAGCGCGCCGCGAAGGCGGGCTTCGGTCGCCTCCAGTTCGGCCGCCTGCGCCTGCAGCGCCCTCAGCCGTCGCTCCGCCTCCGTGCCACGCCGTGCCGCGTCGCCGACCCGGTCATCCATCCCTTCCCCCCTCCGCCGCCCGTCACCGCCATCGGGAATACCCTTATGCGGCAGGAGTATCGTCGCTGAAGCGTCACGACGGAATCCCCGGCGCGGGCTCACCCCGCCGAGGTCAGGGTCACTCTCCCGCATCGGAACAGGGGTATATGGAGGCTGCAGGGTGTGTCACGCTGCAGCGACCCTCGTTCGCCGGCGGCTCGGCTCAGCCGAAGAGGTCACGCATCGGCAGCACGAACCCCGGCAACACCGATTCGCCGTCGAGCATGCCGTCCGCGGGAACGGCGCTCTCGCTGCCATCGGCGCGGTACACGTGCGCGACGTGACGGACCGGGTCGATCGTCCAAACGAGCGCGGTGCCCGCCGCCAGCCACTGCGCGACCTTCTCGGCGACATCGGGGGCACGATCGGTGGGCGACCGGACTTCGACGGCGAGCGCGGGTGCCAGCGGCAGGAAGCCGTGCACCGGTCCGGCCGGCATGCGGTCGGCGCGGACATACGCGACATCGGGCGCGCGGACCGTGTCCGGCGCCCGCTCGATCCAGCACCCCGGATCGGCCACGACGACGTAGCCGATCGGCTCGCCCGTCGCCGCCGCACGCGCGCGACGATACGCCAGGATCGCGGCGCCGATCACGAGCGTCACGCGGCCGTGCTCCGCCCCCGCGGGTTCCGACACCATCAATCGGCCGCGGACCAGTTCGACGCGACGATCGGCGCGATCGCGATAGACGAGCAGGTCGCGGGCGGTCATCGTGATCGACGCCGCCGGCGACGGTCCGACGTCGTCCGACGGTCGCGCATGGGCGCGTGGGAGCGACATGGCGCCACGATACCATCGCACTCCCACGCGCGCGTCACCATTTCACTGCGCGCCGCATCCTCGCGGTGCGCCGCGACCGCGGTGACCCACACGTCGATCCGACGGGCTCACCACCCCCGACTGCGGATCCCCACGGTCACCGTCGGCACCGCGCGCCAGCCGTCGCCGGTCGTCGCGAGCGTGCGCGCACTGCCGCCCAGGTCGCGCACCGCCGTCGCGCCGGCGAGCAGGAACCAGGCGGTGCCGAGGTAGCCCTCGTGCTCGACGCCGACCTCGAAACGCCCACCCCACGACTGCGCGTCGAGACGGAGCGCGCCCGGTTCACCCGAGCTGACCGGGACCAGCGCCGCGTTCGCGTTCGGCGGCACGCGCACGCTCGTCGGCTCGAACTCCTGCCAGAGCGCCGACACCGCCCCGAGCGCACGAAAACCGGCGGGGAGGCGCGCGAACGGGCGCTCGACACGCAGGCCGAAGGTGTTGCGCGTCAGGTCGAGCGAGCCCGACGCGTTGACGACGCCGCGCACCGGGACCGCGCCCGTCTCGCCGAACGCGATCACGTCGAAGCCGCGGAACATGAGCCCGAGCCCCAGGCCGAGCGTGGGTGCGGCGCGCACGTCGCCGAGTCGCGCGTAGGTCTCGTCGCCGGCGCGTCCGGTCGCGTTGCCGGCCCAACTGCCGGCGAGTTCGAAGACGGGGCGCAGCTGCGCGGTGAGCGGCGCGGCGCAGAGCGCGAAACCGCACGCGGCGCGCGCGGCGAACGACGTGATCCGCGCCATCGTCGCGCGCGTCATTCGTAGGACTCCGCCAGCGGCAGCGCGCGCGTCCAGCAGCGATGCGCGGCGTACTCGCCGATCGTGCGTTCGACGTGCGTGACGATGAGGCGCGTCGCCGTCACCCCGACGAGCGTCGTGCGATCGCGACGACGCGAGCCGTGCAGCGACTTGAGCGTCTCCGCCGGTTCGAGCGCGGCACCGAGCGCGGCGTGCGCGAGCGCGAAGGCGGTGCGGCTCGGTGCGGCGTCGTCGGTGCGCACATCTTCGCGCACGTCGTCGCTCCGCACGGCGCGACGCGCGGGCGCGCCGGACGCGGTCGCCTCCATGCGGAGGTCGGCCGCGACGTCGGCGGCGGTGGTGTCGAGCAGTTCGAGCAAGGTGGGCATGACCGGGCACTCCGCGGAGGCACGCATCCGTAGCAGGAGGGCGCAGGCGCGCGCCCCGAGTGCGTCGAAGGTCTCGCCGACATCGATGGTCGCCGTCATGCGCGTCACCGATGGCACTCGACCGTGCGGGCGTGCCCCGCAGTGCTGACGATCGAGGCGACGAGGCCCGCGTGCACCTCGTCGGCTACTCCCCTTCCGGCGCGACGGAGGTGCCGCGCCGAGCAGGCGTACCGGTGGCGACGACGCCGGATCCATGCGCACACGTCACGGCGCGCTCGGCCCCGTGCCGTCGGCGGGATGCGCTTGCGTACGATGCGGACCGGTCGTGCCGCGGCCATCGACATCGCAGGCGCGGGCACACGCATTTCCGTGACGGATCACGATGGATCGCGCGGATCCGCCACCGGTACCGCAGCGCGTCGCGCTCCGTCGACCGACGGAGCACGGAGGGGAGTAGCGCGATCGGGCAGGGAGGCCCGATCGCCGCGGATCGTCAGCACTGCGCGTCGCGAGCGCGCACGGTCCGCGGAGTGCACGCACCGGTCTGCACGGGGGCGTGCACGCGCGAGACCTCCCGATCGGGCATTCCGCCCGCCAACGGCCGCGCCTCGCACGTCGGCAGCCGGGCCGCATCCTGCGGCCATGCACCACCGGGAGTCTCCCATGACCGACATCGTCACTCGTCCCGCGACCCCTGCCCGCGGCGCGCTCCTCGCACTCGTCGTCGCCACGCTGCCCGCCTGCGCCACCGTCCGGCAGGACGAGGTGGGGGTCAAGCGCACGCTCGGCCGCATCGGACAGCAGCCGATCGCGCCGGGCCCGCAGTTCATCGCACCGGGCTTCCAGAGCGTCATCCGCGTCCCCGTGCGCACCATCAACCGCGAAGTCCGCCTCGACCTCCCGACCAAGGAAGGGCTCAACGTCGCGGCCGAAGTCTCGATCCTCTATCGCCTCGAGCCCAAGGCCGCGCCGCGCATCCTCGAGACCGCCGGTCTCGCGTACGAGGACGTGATCGTGCTCCCCGTCTTCCGCTCGGCCGCCGCCGACGTCTCGGCCCGCTTCATGGCCAAGGATCTCCACTCGGGCGAGCGCACGGTGATCGAGAAGCAGATCCGCGAGATGATGATGACGTCGCTCGCGACGCGTGGCATCGTCGTCGAGAGCATCCTGCTCAAGGCGATCCGCCTCCCGGCCGGCCTGGCCGACGCGGTCGAGCAGAAGCTGGAAGCCGAGCAGCGCGCCGAGCAGATGCGCTTCGTGCTGGAGCGCGAGCGGCAGGAGGCCGAGCGCAAGCGCGTGGAGGCGGCGGGTATCCGCGACGCGCAGCAGATCATCGGCGAGGGGCTCACCCCGCTCGTGATCAGCTTCCAGAGCATCCAGGCGTTCCGCGAGCTGGCGTCGTCGGCGAACGCGAAGGTGATCCTGACCGACGGGCGCACGCCGTTCTTCGTGAATCCGTCGGACGCGACGAGCACCGGCTCGCTCCTCGGCACCCCGGCGAACCTGCGGCCGACGGTGGATCCGCGTCGTCCCGCGGCGGCGACGCCCACGCAGTCGTCGTCGAGGCGGTGAGGTGCGCCACGCTCGTTCCGGCCCGGTCGCCACCGCGAGGTGGTGGCCGGGCCCCGGTCCCGTGCGCACGGCACGGCGCGTCGCGGCGTTCGCGTGCCTCGCGGCGGCATCGCTCGAGGCGCAGTACTTCGGGCAGAACCGCGTCCGCTACGACCGGCACGACACGCAGGTCCTCACCACGCCGCACTTCGATATCCACTTCGACGCCCCGGTGGAGCGCACCGCCCGCGAGGTCGGGCGCAAGGCCGAGCGGTGGGTGACGCGGCTCGCTCCCTTCTTCGGGGGGAGCGCGTGGCAGGGGCGCAAGCCGCTCATCCTCTACACGAATCATCCGGACTTCCAGCAGACACGGCTCCTCCCCGAGGATCCGTCGGAAGGCACGCGCGCCTTCGCCGAGGCGATCCGCAACCGCATCGTCATGCCGATCCTCGGCACGGGGCACGAGACCGATCACGTGCTCGGGCACGAGATCGTGCACCTGATGCAGTTCGACATGGCGGCCCGTGTGCCCGGGGATGGGCGCACCGCGCTCTTCTCGCTGCCGCTGTGGTGGGTCGAAGGCCAGGCCGAATATCTTTCGCTCGGCCGCGTCGACGCGCTGACCGCGGCATGGATGCGCGCGGCACTGGCCTCCGATCGCCTGCCGACGCTCGCGCAGCTCACGGTCGATCCGCGCTTCTTCCCGTACCGTTACGGGCACGCCGTGTGGGCGTTCATCGCCGGCCGGTGGGGTGCGGATGCCGTCGAGCCGCTGTTCCGCGCCTCGCTCACGGCCGGCATCTCGGGCGCCATCGCGCAGGTGCTCGGCGTCGGCGCCGACGAATTCACGACCCTGTGGCACGAGTCGATCCGGGCGGCGTACGCCTCCGTGATCGCGGAGCGTGGCGCGGTGCCGGCATCGACGCGGCCGGCGGTGCGCGACGACATCGCGGCGATGACGCTCGCCCCGACGCTCTCGCCCGATGGTGCGTGGCTGGCGGTGCTCGCACCGCGTCCCTTCTTCGGCGTGAACCTCGATCTCGTGTCGATGGCGACCGGACGCGTGGTGCGCACGCTCGCGGGACCGGCGCGCGAGCCACATGCCGATGCGTTGAGCTTCCTCTATGCGGCGGGCGCGTGGAGCCCCGATTCGCGCCGCTTCGCGCACGTCGTCTCGCGGCGCGGTGATCACGAGCTGGCGATCGTGACCGTGCCCGGTGGCGACCGGGTGCGGCGCGTACGGCTCGCCGGCGTGCAGAGCATCAGCGGCGTCGCCTGGAGCCCCGATGGCCGCACGCTCGCGGTGGCGGGGACGAGCCACGGCCAGCCCGACCTCTGGCTCCACGAACTCGATACGCGCACCACGCGCCGGCTCACCGACGACGCGTACGCCGAACTCCTGCCCGCCTGGTCACCCGACGGCCGCACGCTCGCGATCGCGACCGACAACCACGCCGGCACCGACCTCGATCTGCTCGACTTCGGACCGTTGCGCGTCGCGCTCCTCGATCCGGCCTCGGGACGCGTGCGCAGCGCGGCAGGGCTCGATGCGCTCGATCGCACCTTCCCCGGTGTGCGCACGAGCAATCCGCAATGGTCACCCGACGGCCGCACGCTCTTCGTCGTCGCCGACGGTGGTGGCGTGAGCGACGTCTACGCCGTCGGCCTCGCCAGCGGTACGATCACGCCGGTCACGCAGCTCGCGACCGGGGTGTACGGCATCACCGAGCGTTCGCCCGCGCTCACGGTGGCGGCGCAGACGGGCACGATCGTGGCGACGGTCTTCGACGGGCGCACCTATCGAGCGGTGGTGGTCGAAGCCGCCGCGCCCCTCGTCGTGGTCGACGACGCGGCTGGGGTGCTCCCGCCCCACGACGTGGCGACGCCGAGTGCGGTGGACGTGAGTCTGGCCGCTCCACGCGAGGGGCTGCCCGGCCCGTTCGAGGGCGCGCCGACGACGCGACGCTACCGCACGCAGTGGGGCGTCGAAGGGGTGCAGACGCCCGGTGCCGGGATTTCGGGCGGCCCGTTCGGCGCCACGCTCGGTGGCGGGGCGGGCATCGCGTTCGGCGACCTGCTCGGCCGACAGCGACTCGTCACCTCGATCTTCGCGCAGGGGCGGCTCGAGGACATCGGGGCGCAGGCCGTCTACCAGGACATGCGCGGACGCTGGAACTGGTTCGCGACGGTCGGACGCACGCCGGTCCGCGGCGTGAGCGGCTCGCAGTCGATCGAGCCGATCGTCGTCGGCGGCCAGCCCGTGAACGCGCTCGTCGTCTCGCAGGCCGAACTGCGCACGGTCACGAACCAGGCGTCGATCGGCGTGCAGTATCCGTTCTCGCGGCGGCGCCGCTTCGAATTCGCGGTCGGTGGCGTGCACGAACAGCGCGACGGCGTCCTGCGGCAGAGCGCCTTCGTCGGCGGGCGCGCGATCGGGACACGCACCGAGGCGCTGGGCGGCACCGGTATCACGTTCGGCACCGCGACCGTGGCCTTCGTGCACGACGATGCGATCCCCGGACCGACGTCGCCCAAGTCGGGTGCACGCTGGCGTCTCGAGGCGGGGCAGTCGATGGGCGACGTGCGCTTCACGAGCGCGCTGGTGGATGCACGCCGCTACGTGCGACTCGCGCCGGTGACGCTGGCGGCGCGCGCGCTGCACTTCGGACGCTACGGTCCCGACGTGGCGACGCGCCTCGCACCGATCTTCATCGGCGACCCGTCGCTCGTGCGCGGCTACCGCGCGGACACGTTCGATCCGTCCGAATGCGGTGCGGGCGCCGGCTGCCCCGCGCTCGCGCGCCTCGCCGGCAGTCGCGTGGCGGTGGGGTCGGTGGAGCTCCGCATCCCGGTGCACGAATTCTTCCGCGGCGCGATCGTGCCGGGGCTCGAGATCGCGCCCTTCGTGGACGCGGGGCTCGCGTGGAACGCGGGCGATCCGGTGCGGCTCGCCTTCGCCGAAGGCGCATCGCGCGGGATCGTCGCCAGCGGCGGCGTCTCGGTGCGCATCGCCGCGGCGGGACTGCGCTTCGAGCTGACATGGGCGCAGCCATGGCAGCGCGATCGCGGCGGCGTCTTCACGTTCGGGCTCGTCCCGGGGTGGTGAGCGCATTCGCGTGATGGCCGCGTGACGGGCGCGCGGAACCGATGCGCGGCAGGGGGCACGGCGGCGATACGTTTGCCGTCGTGCCCCCTTCGTCGTTTCGGCCATCGGTGCGCGTCGCCATCGTGGCGTGCATGCTCGCTTCCGCCTGCCGCGCGCCGCTCCCCGGCTGCACGATCACGCTGGACCGGGCACCGCTCCCCGACGCCGTGCATGAATCGAGCGGCGCCGCGTGGAGCCGCACGCGTCCCGGCACGTGGTGGACGGTGAGCGACGAAGGGCCGGTGCCGATGCTCCACGCCTTCGACACGACGGGCGCCGCGCTCGCGCGCGTGCGCGTCGAGAACGCCGCCGTGCGTGACTGGGAGGACCTCGCCGCCGGCCCGTGCACGAGCGGCGCGGGCGACTGTCTCTACATCGCCGACATCGGCGACAACGACGCCGTTCGACAGACGATCACCATCTACGAAGTGCGCGAACCCGCGCCCGGCGACAGCGTCTCCGCACCCGCGCGCCGCATCGACACGCGCATTCCAAATGGTCCGCGCGACGCCGAAGCGTTCACGGTGTTGCCGGCGGCCGACGGCACGCTCGACGTGGTGCTGGTGAGCAAGGGGCGCCGCTCGCCGATCGATCTCTACACCGGCACGCTGCGCGCCGACACGCCGCTCGTGCTCGTGCAGCGTCACCGTCTCGCGTCGCAGCCGCACAGCGGGCTCGATCGCGTCACCGGTGCCGGCGCCTCACCCGACGGCGCGTGGATCGCGGTGCGCACGTACGCGGCGCTGTCGATCTATCGCCGCGACTCGCTCCTCGCCGCCGGCACGCCCACGCAGCGCATCCCCCTCGGCGCACTGCGCGAGCAGCAGGGTGAAGCGGTGGCGATGGGCGGTGACGGGCGGATCCTCGTGACGAGCGAAGGGTCGCCGGCGCGTGCGTCGGTGCTGCGTTGCCCGCTGCCGCCGGCGGCGGTGCGCTGACCGGCGCGAACGCGTCAGCGGAACAGCGTCGCGAGCGGGAGTACGAAGCCGGGGAGCACCGCCTCGCCGTCGAGCGCGCCGTCGGTGCCGATCGTCGCCTGCGACCCATCGGCGCGATGGACGCGTGCCGTGCGCCGCACCGGATCGACGAGCCAGACGAGGGCGGTGCCGGCATCGAGCCACTGACGCACCTTGGCCTGCAGCGCCCCACGACGATCACGGGGCGAGACCACCTCGACCGCGAGCGTCGGGGCCGTTTCGAGGAAGCCGAGGATCGGGCCCGGCGGCAGGCGATCGGCGGCGACGAATGCGACGTCCGGTGCGCGCACCGTGTCCGGATCGCGTTCGATCCAGCAGCCGGGATCACCGGCGGCGACTCTGCCGATGCCGAGACCGGTCGCAGCCCGTCGCCCGCGCACATGCAGTTCGAGTTCGGTGGCGATCGTGACGAGCACACGCCCGTGTTCGAATCCTTCCGGTTCCGACACCAGCAGACGCCCTCGCACGAGTTCGGTCCGGCGATCGTGCGGATCGTGGTACGCGAGCAGCTCGGCCGCCGTCATGAGAGGGACGGAAGCGGCGACGCGACGCGATGGGGCGCGGCCCGTGCGGTCGGTGCGAGGCATGCCGACACGGTAGCGCCGGTATCGTGCGCGAGCGTCACCGTTCCAGCGCAGCCGTGAACATTCGACCGCCACCGGGCGCGCCGGCACCGACTCACGCGCACTTCGCCGGCGCGATCCGGGCCGACGCCGGCAGCGCGGCGCGCGCCCGCACGACGGGGATGCGCCAGCCGCGCCACTCGCCCCCGTCGTCGGCGCGCACCGCCGCGCGATGCAACGCCTGCCGCAGGGCGCACCGCACCGCCGGATCGGGATGCGACTGCGCGAGCGAGGGAATGCGCGCCGCGAGCACCGGCGCCGCATCGGGGCTCAGCCGGCCCAGGTACCGCGCGTCGATCGGCCTGCCCTCGGCGCCGCGTGCGAGGTTGACGGCGGCGATGCGCGCATCGGGGTTCAGCACGTGCAACGCGAGCAGCGTCGTCCACGCACCGACGAGTGCGCCGATCGCGAAGCGTCGCCCGTGGCCGCGCAGCAGCGTCATCGCCGCCCACGCGAAGACGAAAGCGAGCCAGGTCAGCAGCGCCGATGCGTAGAGCCGTGCCTCGGTGAGCCCGAAGCTCGCGAGGTAAAGCCGCATCCGGTCGCCCGCCGAGAGCGCGAGCAGGAGCAGCAGCGCGAGCAGCGCGCCGGAAACGATGCGGAACGCACGCGTCGTGCGATCGCCGGCGATCGCGTGCGCGACGACGAGCAGCGGCAGCGACAGCACCGACAGCGCCACCAGCTCGCCGAAGCCGCGCCGCGCATAACCCGCGACCGTGAAGCCCGCCGCCTCGAGCGCACCCGCGCCGCCCGCGAGCCAGCGGAGCTGCAGCAGCACGAACGCGAGCAGCAGCATGTCCACCAGCACGAGTGCGACGGTGACCTCGCGCACGCCGATGCGCAGCACATCGAGGCGGCCGCGCATCGCTCGACCGATCACGGCCAGCAGCCCACCATCGTCGTGCGACACGCCGGCGGTCGTGCGGCGACCCGCGAGCAGGGCGGCATGGAACGTCCCGGCCGTGCCCCACGCGATGGTCCCCGTCACGACCAGGTGTTCCGCCACGACGTCGAACGACTCGAGCGGCACGAGCAGCCGCGCGAACGCGGGATCGGCGGAGAGCAGCAGCACGCCGAAGACGAGCAGCACCGGGGCCGCGAGCACGCCGCCGCGCACGAGCGTGCCGGCGCCTGCGAGCGCCGCGCCACGCGGCAGCGACTGCGCGTCGAGCGCACCGAGCGCGAGTCGCGGCCCGCCGGCGGCGACGCGTGCGGCCGTGGTGACGGCGCCGGCCGCGAACGCGAGCGGTGCGGTGCCCCTGTCGTTCGCCGCGCGTGCGTCGCCGCGGTGCATCACCGCGACGAGCGCGGTGAGTGCCGTGAGCACCGCGAGCGTGTCGAAGACGACGAGCTGCGGCGCATCGCGGAGGAGCGTCGCGACCGCGAAGAGGAGCGCGACACCACCCAGTGCGACCGCGGTGCGCGGGATCGCGACGCCGGCTGCGCGCGCGAGGATCGCGAGCGTCGCGAGCACCACCGCGACGATCACCACGAGATCGACACCCTGCGGCAGGACGCGCACGACGACGTCGCCGAGGACGCCGGTGGCGAGGGCGATGAGCAGGGCGCGCGGGGCGAGCGTGCGCGGGGTTGCGGCGGCGGTTCGGGCGGCGGGCATGTGATCGGTGGGGAGGGCGTCGTGGAAGATCACGTCACGCGGTGGCGACGCGCGCGCTCGTGGCGAGGGCGCCGAAGCGCCGGTCGCGGGCGGCGAAGTCGGCGAGGGCGGTCTGCAGGTCGGCGGCGGTGAAGTCGGGCCACATCACGTCGGTGAAGTGGAGTTCGGCGTACGCGCTTTCCCAGAGCAGGAAGTCGCTCAGCCGTCGCTCGCCGCCGGTGCGGATGACGAGATCGACGTCGGTGACGGGGCCGTCGTCGTGCATCGCGGCGCCGAGGCGTGCGGCGAGGTCGGTGCGCGGATCGCCGAGGCCCGTGTGCGGGCGTGCGGCGGCGGCGACGAGTGCATCGCGTGCCGAGTAGTCGAGCGCGATGCGGAGATCGAGTCGCGTGCCCTGCTGCGTCGCCGCCTCGGCGCCTTCGATGGCGTGGACGAGGGCGGGGTCGAGTCGATCGCGGCGGCCGACGACGCGGAGGCGCACGCCGGTGGCGATGCAGCGGGCGGTTTCGCCGAGGAGGTAGCGGCGGAAGAGGCGTATGAGGGCGCGGACCTCGTCGTCGGGGCGGCGCCAGTTGTCGGCGGAGAAGGCGTAGAGCGTGAGCGTGCGGATGCCGGCGAGTGCGGCAGCGTCGACGATGCGGCGGACGGTGCGTGCGCCGGCGAGGTGTCCGACGGCGCGGGGTCGTCCACGTCGGGTGGCCCAGCGGCCGTTGCCGTCCATGACGATGGCGACGTGGGCGGGCGAAGTGCTTGGTGGCATAAAGCGGAGGGGCGCGAGCGGAGGTGGGGGAGGGATGCGGTGCGGTGCGGTGCGGTGCGGTGACGACGACCGACGGGGCGGGTCGTTCCGTGCGTCAGCCGGCGCGGGCAGCGCGGATGAGTGCTTCCATGTGATCGAGGTAGCGCTCGAGGGCGCGGCGTCCTTCGACGGTGAGGCGGAAGTCGGTGCGCGGCACGCGGCCCTCGAAGCCCTTGGTGCAGGCGACGTAGCCGGCGTCCTCGAGCTTGCGGGCGTGGACGCTCAGGTTGCCGTCGGTGACCTGGAGGAGGGCGCGGAGCTCGGTGAACGAGAGCGTGTCGTTGACGGCGAGGGCGCTGACGATGCCGAGCCGGACCCGCTCGTGGATGAGCTGATCGAGATCGGGGGCGGTGCCGGCGGTCGCCGTGGGGAGGGCGACGGCGAGGAGGCCCGGGACCGACGGCGGTGTGCCGGCGCTGATCGTGACCGTGCCGGGCGGGGGCGCCTTGGCGGCGCCGGTGGGGCGTGTGGCGCGTGCGGCGTTGCCCTTAGCCACCGTGGTGTCTCGCGATGTAGAGGCCGAAGCCGAGGTGGAGTGTGCCGAAGCCGGCGAGCAGGAGCGCGTCGCCCCAGGCGGCGGGGGCGAGGACGGCGGCGGTGCCGAGTGCGATGAAGGCGGCGCCCATGGCGGGGACGGCGCGGACCGACCAGGCGCCGGCCGCGACGACGCCCGTGCCGTAGAGGAGGAGCCAGATCGCCGGTACGACGGCGAGGGCGCCGGCGCGCCAGCAGGCGAAGGTGAGGAGCGCGCCGGCGCAGAGCGGGGGGGTGAAGGCGACGGCGAGCTTGCGGGCGGCGCCGGCGAGCGCGGGGGATTCGCCGCTGCGTCGGGCCTTCCAGACGATGCCGACGGTGCTGAGGGCGACGGCGACCGGGGCGGCGAGGAGCCAGGTGACGAGTCGGGTGGCGTCGTCGGGGGCCTGTCGGGCGAGGAGGCCGGCGACGGTGCCGACGAGTCCGGCCGCGGCGATGCCCCACCCCGAGACGGCGGTGACGCCGGCGGCGCGCTCCATGGTGGCGCGGATGAAGTGCAGGTTGTCGAGCGCGCGGTCGTGGAGGGGGACCGGTGGGCGTTCGGCGGCCTGACGGGGGCGGGGGGCGGGCATGGGCCAATGCAAGCACCGCCCTTCCCACGTGTCAAGTACTTTGCGCCGCAAATCGTGCGGAAGCGCGTCCTCGAACACGGACTGGCTGGTGTCGTCGCGCAGGTGCATCGCGGGCCGGCCGCACCGTGCCCAGCCATGGTCGGGTCGGCACCCGCCCGCTGAATTTCAGATGACCGCAGCGTGACGCATGATCACGCGCATCACACCACCCCCCACCACGGCACCGCCACCACGCGCTCGCCCAGCGCGCGAATCGCCGGATCCGCACTGAGCACCACCCCCCGGACCGCTTCATCATGCGCATCGAGAAACGTGCGCAGGTGCCGCGTATCGCCGACCGTCACGCGCGTCGTCGCCTTCACCTCGACCGCCACCAGCCGCCGGTCCTGCTCGACGATGAAGTCCACCTCCTGCTTCGACTGCGTCCGCCAGTGATGTACCGCGCGACGCGGCCCGAGGTCGCGCCACGTCACGAGATCGCTCGCCACCAGCGTCTCCAGGTGGAATCCGGTCGCCGCCGGTTCCTGCCCCGCGACCATCGCCAGTGCCGCGTCGAGCATGAAGAGCTTGGGCGACCTGGTCACGCGGCTTCCCGCATTGCGCGACCACGCCGGCACCTCGTGCACGAGGAAGCTCCGCGTGAGCGCGTCGAGCCAGCGGCGACCGGTGGTGACGGGGAGGCCGAGGTCGGCGCACATCCCGTTGAGGTTGAGTACCTGCCCGGTCCGCGTCGCCACCAGCCGCAGGAACCGCTCGAATCGGTCGCTCGCGTCGATCGCGAGCAGCTGGCGGATGTCGGCCGTGGCGAAAGCGGTGACGTAGTTCGCGAGGTGGCCAAGCGCATCGGCTGGTGCTCCGAGCACCGCGCGCGGGAACCCGCCCACCGCGACGGTGGCGCGCCAGTCGAGCGCTCCCCCAGCCGCCGCCCGCGCGTCGAGCGACGCGAGCGCGCGCACGGTATCGGGTTCGAAGAGCGCGTCCCACCCCGCCGGCCCCTCGGCGTATCGCAGTTCGCCCAGCGTGAAGGGCCGCAGCGTGCGATAGGCCGCCCGACCGAGGAGTGAATCACCGACGGCGCCGGCGATCCGTGGCTGGTTCGACCCGGTGAGGAGGTAGCGCCCCGGTCGGCCGTCGCGATCGACGACCGCCTTGACCGCGAGAAGGAGCCCCGGCGCACGTTGCACCTCGTCGAGGCATGCACCGTCACCCAGGTCCGCGAGCAGCCCCTCGGGATCGGCGAGCGCGCGCTCGCGGACGTCCCGGTCGTCGAGCGTGCGATACGGGAGGCCGCGGCGTTCGGCGATCTCCTGCGCGAGCGTGCTCTTGCCGACCTGCCGCGCCCCCTGCAGGACGACGACGGGCGCCCGGTCGAGGTCGTCGAGCAGCTGGTGATACAGCCAGCGGGGATAGAAGCGCATGGACAGAAGCGACGAGGCGTTATATCGTCTGTTGACGGACAATATAACTCTTTTCGCCCGATGTCCACGACCGTCTCGATCGACGACCTGCTCGATTTCCTCGCCCGAGCGGGGCGACAGGGTCTCATGCCCATCGCCACGACACAGGCGCTCGCAGTCGCGGTCCGCACCGTCTTCGCCGTGCTCGATGCGGACGAGCAGGCCGCGATCCCGCTCGAACGCCTCGACAGCATCGTCACGCGCTTCGGACGGCGACGCGCGCACGACTTCAACCCGACCACGCTGCGCGAGTACGCTCGGCGCGCGCGTCGTGCGATCGACCTCCACGCGCAGTGGCGCGCCGATCCCGACCGCTTCGCGCCGACGACACGCGCCACCCGCGGCGGGGGCGCGCGCACGGCGTACGACGCGACCGACCGCACCTCGACGCTCGGTGTCGCCGAGTCGCTGCGCTCACCTCGCGACGACGATGCGTCCGTGCCGCGCGAAATCGCGGGGGCATCGGAGTCCGGTGCGATGCCGCGCGGCGACCGCTACACCACGCACTTTCCCGTACGCCCGGGGAGCGTGATCACGATCGCCGACGTGCCGTTCGACCTGACATCGCACGAAGCCGAGCGGCTCGTCGCGTTCGTGAAGCTGCTGGCGAGGGAGTGAGTCCACTGCGCATGGCGCACGTGTGGGCGCGCGACATTCGCGTCGCCGCGCTCCAGTGGAACCAGTCGGCGAGGCGCGGCGCTACCGACGCTGAGCCGACCGCACCACCGATCGCGTACGTAGACATGCGAGGATCACCGCGGATCGTCGTCGACGACGCGCCGGGGGCATCCTGCGCACATCGCAGCGCCACGCCCGCTCGCCCCCGCTCGCCATGACGACGCCCCCGCCCGACACCCCCGCCGCCCCGCCCCCGCCCCTCACCCTCGGCGCGCGCGTCGCCCCCGCGCTCGCCATCGGCGGCGCGATCGGCGCGCTCCTCTGCGTCACCGCGTGGGCGATCGTCTTCCTCCGCTCCCTCGGCATCCGCGTCGGCCGACGGCGGAGCTTCGACCAGTTCCCGCTCACCTGGGCGCTCGGCACGATGGTGTTCTGCCTCGCGGCCTTCGGCCTCCTCGCCGTGGTCTGGCCGCTCGGGCGCAGCAAGTGGACCGCCATCCCGCTCGCCACTCTCTCCCTCTTCGTCGCGCTCGGACTCGGCTGCGTCTCCGCCGGGCTCCTTCCGCTCGTCCCCGTCACGGGCGACGACCGGGCCTACTGGATCGTGCTCGCCGTGTCGTCCCTCGTCTTCGGCGTGCCCGTCGGATTGCTGATGACACTGAAGGATCCGCCGGCATCATCGAAAGCCGAGCCGGTCCGCGACGCCGCCTCGGCCAGCTGACCGGCGCACACGAGTCGTGTGGCCCGACGACCCGCACTGTGTCAGCGCGTAGCGGATGCGTCCACTGACGTCGATGCAGTCGATACGGGCGATGCGAACGAGCGCGTCGACGACGCCAGCGCCGTGACACGCGCCTGCGCACGCGCCGGTTCGCCACGCTCGCGTCGGCGACGCTCCTCCTCGCCGGCGCGCTGCTGCCGCGCACCGCGCAGGCGCAGATCGACATCAACAGCACGCTCACCCCCTCGCCGCTCACCTTCGGCCTCACCGGCATCGCCTGGCAGCTCGTGCCGACGACGACGGTGACGGTCAACACGATGCGCACCTACTTCGCCGATCTCGGCGTGAACAAGGACGTGACGTTCCAGATCCGCGGCGCCGACGTGAACGGCGCGGCGCTGCGGTCGGTGACGTTCAACAGCAGCGTCGCGCGCGGCCGGCTCGGCGGTGCGGCCTTCGACGCGATCACGCTGCTCGCGGGGCAGAGCTACTGGCTCACGTTCACCGACATCCTCGACGTCGGCCGCAACGTGAACGAGATGCCCCGACCGGTGCGACGCTGCTCACGGTGCGCATCCGTCCGCCGAACGTGGCGATCTTCGTCCCGCCGATGGGGAACCCCGACGCACGCTCGGCGCCGATCATCCAGCTCGCGGCGGTGCCGGAGCCGGCGACGACCGCGCTGCTCGCCGGCGGGCTCGTGCTGCTGGGCGTGGCGGGACGCGTGCGGCGCCGGTCCGTCGCGCCGCCCGCGATGCACTGAGCACGGCGGAGCCGCGCGGCTCAGACGGAACGTCGCTGGTGCGGGGGGCGTGTGCCGCGGGTCGGTGCGCGTCCCCCGCATTGGTGTGGCGTGAAACGATCTGCGTCACCCGCCGTATTTTCGGCCATGCTTCCCGCCGCCACGTTCCAGTCGCAGCCCGCCCCCGCGCCGCCGCCGCCGCCCGCAACGGCGACCGCGGCGGGGACGCCCGCCACCGTCCGGGCGCCGGGCGGGCTCGTCGTGCAGGGGACGGTGAACGGGACGGCGCAGGGCGCGGACGCCGCGACGACGATCCGGCCACCGACGGACTTCGACATGCTGACGGCGCTCCGCAAGCGCGAGCGCGACGTCCGCTACTCGCTCGACCAGGCGACCGAGGAGCGCGACGACCTCGCCGAGTCGCTGCAGCCGAGCGAAGAAGGGCCGGCGCCGTCGCCGGAAGTGACGTCGGGGGTGTCGGCGCGGATCGCGATCATCGACGAGCGGATCCTGCGCCTCGAGCGCGAGCGCGACGCGATCGACCGGGCGCTCGCGGTCACCGATCCGGGGCTGATCGCAAATGAATCGCAGGAAGTCGCGGCGTCGACGGCGCTCCGCGACGGGCGCGAGGAAGGGCTCGTCATCGGGGGCTCGGCCGGCATCCCGATCGGCGTGGTGTGCACGCTCGCCGTGATGGCGTTCGTGCGCCGCCGGGCGGCACGGCGTGGCGAGCGTGCCGCCGCACGCGAGGGCCGTGCGCCGGAGCAGCTCGTGTCGGCGGTCGAGGCGATGGCGATCGAGGTGGAGCGGATCGGCGAATCGCAGCGCTACCTGACACAGCTCCTGCTCGATCGGAGCGAGGCGCCGCACGTCACGCCCGGCGGCGCGACGCGTGATGCGGCGTGGGCCGAGCGCCGGAGTGGCGAGCCGCCGCGCTGACGGCGCACGAGGAACAGGGTCGGCGTCCGCGCCGGTGCGTGCGGATGCCCGGTGACGAGGTCGGCGAGCAGGTGCATCGTGCGCATGCCGCGCGTTCGTCACGCAGTACGCGCGACGGGCGCGCGTGGCACGCTCAGCGTATGCGACGCCGGTCGCGCAGCACCGCGTCGAGGCTGTACGGGCCGCCGCCCGTCGCGGCGAGATACAGGAAGACGAAGCAGAAGAGCAGCGTGTGTTCGCCGCCGTTGCGGATCGGCCATGCGGCGTTCGGCGCGTGCGCCATGATGTAGGCGACGGCCATCTGCCCCGATAGCACGAATGCCACCGGACGAGTGAAGAGGCCGAAGGCGATCAGCGCGCCACCGACCAGCTCGAGCACGCCGGCGATCCAGAACTGCGAGAACATGGGAGGCGCCCCGGTCCACGGCCGCTCGGGATTCGCGAACCAGCCGAACAGCTTCTGCGCGCCGTGCTGCATGAAGAGGAGCGCGGTCACGACGCGCAGCAGCAGGTGCACGAACGGCACGATGCGCTCGATCGTGGCGGCGCGGGACGACGTGCCGTCCGACGAGCGGCCGTGCGTGGTGGCGGCATGCGTCACGGGGACGGACTCCGGCGATGGGACGCGCGGTGGTGCGGCGATGGACGCGCACGCCGACGCGAACGTGGACGGGTGGCCGGGCCATGAGGATCACCCGGCGTGCATGCACGTCAGGCGCACGCGGCGTGCCCGCGCGTCACGGCATCGGCACGGGCCGCATGGGCGCCGTCGCGGGATCGGCCCGTGCGCACCACTCGCCGGCGGACGGGACCGCGCAGTAGCATGCGGGACCGTGGGACGACGCCGAGCCGGTCGGCGCACCCGATGCGGTGATCGTGGAGGCGACGTGGCGGACGACATGACGACGGAACTCGACGTGATCATCGTCGGCGCCGGGCTCTCGGGCATCGGCGCCGCGTGGCACCTGCAGTCGCGGAATCCGTCGCACCGGTACCTCGTGCTCGAGGGGCGCGACGCGATCGGCGGCACGTGGGATCTGTTCCGCTATCCCGGCGTGCGCTCCGATTCGGACATGTACACGCTCGGCTACGCCTTCCGCCCGTGGCCCGGTGCGAAGGACATCGCGGACGGGCCGGCGATCCGCGCCTATGTCGAGGACACCGCGCGCGAGTACGGCATCGACCGGCACGTGCGCACGGGGCACCGCGTGGTGCGCGCCGAGTGGTCGAGCGACGACGCACGCTGGACGGTGCGTGCCGAGGTGGGCGAGGCGCGCACGCCGGCGACCTTCACGTGCCGCTTCCTGATCACCTGCACCGGCTACTACCGCTACGATCGCGGCTACACGCCGCAGTGGCCGGGCATGGAGACGTTCACCGGACGCTGCGTGCATCCACAGCACTGGCCGGCGGAGCTCGATTACACCGGCAAGCGAGTGGTGGTGATCGGCAGTGGCGCGACGGCGGTGACGCTGGTGCCGAGCATGGCCGCGGGCGATGGCGCGGCGGCGCACGTGACGATGCTGCAACGCTCGCCGACGTACATCGCGATCCGCCCATCGCGCGATCCGATCTCGCACATGCTGCGCACCGTGCTGCCGGCGCGACTCGCGCACGGTGCCGCGCGATGGTTCAACATCGCGCGCGGCGGCTTCGTCTACTGGCTCGCGCGCGTGCAGCCGTCGCTCGTGCGCTCGGCGCTCACGAAGGAGGCCGCGGCCGCGCTCGGCGATGCGCATCCGGTCGATCCGCACTTCGTGCCGCGCTACGATCCGTGGGACCAGCGGCTCTGTCTCGCACCCGACGGCGACTTCTTCTGTGTGATCCGCACCGGGCGCGCGACGGTCGTCACCGACACGGTCGATCGCATCACGCCGACGGGCATCCGTCTCGCGTCGGGACGCGAGCTCACCGCCGACATCATCGTGACGGCCACGGGGCTCGAGCTGCAGCTGCTGCACGGCCTGTCGCTCACGGTGGACGACGTGCCGGTCGAGCTGTCGCGGACGCTCACCTACAAGGGGGCGATGCTGAGCGACGTGCCGAACTTCATCGCCGCGGTGGGCTACACGAACATGTCGTGGACGCTCAAGTGCGACCTGATCGCGGCGCATGCATCGCGGCTCGTCCGCCACATGGCGGACCACGGCTTCGTGCAGGTGACGCCGCGCCGCCCGCGCGCGCCGATGGCCGAGCGGCCGGTGCTCGACCTCACGTCGGGCTACGTGCGGCGCGGCGTGGCGGGGTTGCCGCGGCAGGGCGATCGGGCGCCGTGGCGGCTCGAGCAGAACTACGCGAAGGACGTGGTGCGTTTCCGACTCGCGCGGGTGGACGATCCGGCGCTCGAGTTCCGGCGTGCGGAGGAGCGGGTTCGATCGTCACCGCGAGGCACGCCGGCCGAGGCACCCGACGTCGTCCCTGCGTGACGGTGCACGAGCGGGGACCGTGATGCGTTGGAATGGTAACGCATCACGGATGGGACGGACGTATCGTGTGCCCATGCCTCGCACACGCCCTGCACGCGTCGCCCACGACGCATCGACACCGCCACACCTCATGACCGCGGCCGAGCTGCTGCGGTATCGCGAGCCGCTCGGTCGGCCGGTCGAACTGGTTCGCGGCCGGCTGATCGTCGCCGAGCCGGCCGGGTGCGAGCACGGACGCATCGCGCTGCGCATCGGCGCGGCGATCCTGGTGCACCTCGATCGCATCGAGCACGAGACCGGGCGCCGGCCCGGCGAGGTGATGAGCAACGATCCCGGCTGCTGGATCGAGCGCGGCCCGGACACGGTGCGCGCCCCCGATATCGCGTTCGTCGCCGCCGACCGGCTGCCACCGCAACCGGTCATCGACTATCTCGAAACGGCGCCCACGATCGCCGTCGAGGTGCTCTCGCCCACCGATCGGCCCCGTGCGGTACGCGCCAAGGTCGCGCAGTGGCTGCGCAGGGGAGCGGAGCTGGTGTGGGTCGTCGATCCGCAGCAGCGGACCGTCTCGGTGCATCGGTCGAGTGAACCGCCGCGCGTGGTCGGCGTCGAGGACACACTCGATGCGGAGCCGGTGCTGCCGGGGTTCCGCCTTCGGCTGGCGACGCTCTTTCGGGGCGGCGCGGCGTCCTGATCGGCGGTGCCCGACCCGCGTCGCAGTGCCGAAGCTGTGCCATTCTCGACCGTCCCTAGCGACTCGTGCGCCTACCCAGCGGCTTACCATGAAGTGTACTGGATTGCATATTGTTCGGTAACCTCGGGAGAACACATGGCGACCACGCGCATTCTCGACAGTGACCACGCCCGGCTCCGCGACCTGGCGGCCCGGACAGGCAAGCAGCAGCAGGAGATCATCCACGAGGCACTCGAGGCGTATGACCGGAACGTGCTGCTGGATGCGATCAACGCCGGGTTCCATGCGCTCAGGCAGGACACCGCGGCGTGGCATGCGGAGCAGGCGGAGCGCGCCGCATGGGATGGCACCGGTCTCGACGGCGTGACGCGTGAGTAGTGGTGCTGCGGGGCATCGCGCCCCGTCCCGTGGTGAGGTCTGGATGGTCGACCTCAGGCCCACCCGCGGACACGAGCAGGACGGCCTGCGACCCGCACTCGTGCTCTCGGTGGACAAGTTCAATCACGGACCCGCTGGACTCGTGATCGTGGTCCCGATCACCACGACACGCCGGTCGATCCCGACACACATCCTGATCCCGAAGGCCGAAGCAGGCCTGACCTCCGACAGCTACGCCAAGTGCGAAGACCTGCGCTCCATCTCGACGGAACGACTGGTCCGGTACATGGGCGACGTCACCTACCCGCGACTCGAGAGCGTGCAACGCCTCGTTCGTGTGCTCCTCGGCCTGTGATCGCACCACACCGTGCCGGGCGGGCGCTGCGCGCCTCGCCCGGCAATGCACTGAGCTGGACCGCAGCGGAGGTTCAGGCGCTCCCCGACGATCCCACGCACCGGTACGAGTGCGTGGACGGCGCGCTGCTCGTGAGTCCGACACCGCGGCTCGTGCATCAATCGGCGGTCTTCGTGCTCGCCACCCTGCTCGAAGGGCTGGTGCGTCCCGTCGGCATCGGCACCGTCTTCGTTGCACCCTCCGAGTGGGTCCTCGACCCGCACACGCTCGTGCAGCCCGACCTGTACCTGGTACCGCTCGTCGAGGGCCGACGGCCGCGCACCGACGAGGAGCGCGGGCACCCGCTGCTCTTCGTCGAGGTGCTGTCACCGAGCACGGCGCGGTTCGATCGCGTCGTCAAGCGCGCGCGCTACGCGCGCGCCGGCATCGAGTACTGGATCGTCGATCTCGACGCTTGACGCTCGACGCGTGCTTCCACGAGGTGCTCGGGCCCATCGAGCACGCGTAGGCGTCGGCGCCTTCGCGGGACATCCGCACGACGGACGTGGCGGCGGTGGCGCGCGCCGCGCGCGCAGGCCTGCTCGCTCACCGCCGGCCGCCCTACCCGTGCACGAGCGGGTCCGCACGCAGCACGAGCAGCATGTCGTCCGGCGCGCTCCGCGACTGCATGGCGTAGCGCGAGATCCGGAACCGTGTGCCATCGGGGTGCGGCTCGAGATACGGCGGCGCAGGAAGGAACCTGACCGCACTGGAACGGTGACGCACATCGTGGGCGCCCGACGTATCGTGCGTCCATGCCCCGCACACGCCCTGCACGCGCCGCCCACGACGCATCCACGCCGCCACGCCTCATGACCGCGGCCGAGCTGCTCCGCTACCGCGAGCCGCTCGGTCGGCCCACGGAGCTGATTCGCGGTAGGCTGGTCGTCTCCGAGCTGCCTGGCTTCGAACACGGGCGGGTAGCGGCAACGATCGCAGCGGCGTTCTTCGTGTACATCGAGCGTCTGGTCGACACGTCGGGGCACCGCGTGGGCGAGGTCGCCACCAACGACCCGGGCTGCTGGATCGAGCGCGGCCCGGACACCGTGCGCGCCCCCGACGTCGCGTTCGTGTCGGCCGACCGGCTGCCGCCGCAGCCGCTCACGGGCTATCTGGAAACGGCACCCACGATCGCCGTCGAGGTGCTCTCGCCGACCGACCGGCTGGGCCTAATGCGCCGCAAGGTCGCGCAGTGGCTGCGCACGGGCGCGGTGCTCGTCTGGGTCGCCGATCCAGAGCGGCGAACCGTCCACGTGCATCGTGCAGACCACGCAGTGCGTGTCCTCAGCGCCACGGACACACTCGACGCGGATCCTGTGTTGCCCGGCTTCACACTGCCGTTGGCGACGGTCTTCCGCTGACGCTCGCGGCGCGCACGCCGCTCACTCCGCCTCCGCCGACGCCGCCGCCTGCAGCGCCGCGATGTCCTCGGCCGCGGCGCGCGGGAGCGCGAGCGTGAAGCACGAGCCCTCGCCCGGCGTACTCTCGACCGTCAGGTCGCCGTCCATCAGCCGCGCGAGGTTGCGGCTGATCGCGAGCCCCAGCCCCACGCCTTCCTGCGTCCCGGTGCGACGGGCGTCCACCTGCACGAAGGGGTCGAAGATCTCGCCCAGCCGCTCGGGCGGGATGCCGATCCCCGTGTCGGTCACCGCGATCCGCACGCGCGACGCATCGGCCGTGCAGCCGAGCGTGACGCGCCCACCGTGCGACGTGAACTTGATCGCGTTCGAGAGGAGGTTGACGAGCACCTGTTCGACGCGATCGCGATCGGCCCACGCCACGTACGACGGATCGCAGGGCGCGTAGACGTACTCGAGCCCGCGCTCGACGAGCTGCGGGCCGACGATCGCGTGGACGCCCTCGCACAACGCGCCCACCGGCACCGCCGTCGGGACGAGCGGGACGTCACGCTTCTCGACGCGCGCGAAGTTGAGCACGTCGTTCACGATCGCGAGCAGGTGCGCCTGATTGTGGCGGATGCGATCGAGATCGGCCACCTGCTCGGGCGTCACCGGGCCGCGGATCCCCTTGCGGATCAGCCACGTGTAGCCGCCGATCGCGTTGAGCGGCGTGCGCAGGTCGTGGCTCATCATCGCGAGGAAGTCGCCCTTGGCGCGATTGGCGTCCTCGGCGACGTCGCGCGCCTCGTCGGCACGGCGACGCGCCGCTTCGGCCTCGAGACGCGCCGCGCGCTCGCGCACCAGCGCGGCCTCGCGCTCGGCCTCGGCGGCACGGAGCGCGTCGTTGCTGCGCACCAGCTCCTCGAAGCTCGACACGAGCAGGTCGAGGATCTGCGCGGGGCTACTGGTCACGGTGAGCGGCGTGCCGAGGAAGGTCACCGCGATGCCGCTCCCCGGTGGCGCCGCGCGACGCAGCGCACGTGTCGTCAGAACACGGTCGAGCCGCGCGAGCAGGTCCGCGGGGGTGAACGGCTTGGTGACGTAGTTGTCCGCACCGCATTCGAGCCCGCGCACGATGTCGAGCGGATCGCCGAGACTCGTGAGCAGCACCACCGGCAGGTCGCGGCGCGCCGGATCGGCCTTGAGCGCGCGGCAGAAGTCGTAGCCGCTCTTCCCCGGCATGACGACGTCGCTCAGCACGAGGTCGAGCACGAGCGCGTGGTCGGCGAGTCGCGCGAGCGCCGCTTCGGCGCTGCGGGCGGCGTGCACCGTGTGCCCCGCGTCCTCGAGCAGGGCGACGAGTGCGGCGGCCTGTGTCGCGCTGTCCTCGACGACGAGGATCGCGGCGGGATGTGCGGCGCGCGGCACGTGCGGCGTCGTACTCATGCCGGTTCCTCCACCAGTTCGACGAGACGCCGCCCGAGTGCGTCGAGCGGGAGCAGTTCGTCCACCGCGCCGGCACGCACCGCCTCCTGCGCCATGCCGAAGACGACCGACGACGCCTCGTCCTGCGCGAGCACGCGGCCGCCGGCACGACGCACCGCCTCGAGTGCCGCGACGCCATCGCTCCCCATGCCCGTCAGCACGACCGCGGCGAGCCGCGCACCGAAGACGGTCGCACAGCTCTCGAAGAGCGTCGTCACCGACGGCCGGAAGCCGCCCACGGGATCACGATCGAGCAGGGCGACGCGCCCGAACGGCGACGACGCATCGGCGACGACGCCGAGATGCCGATCGTCGGGTGCGAGATGCACGACGCCGGCGCGGAGCGGCATGCCGTCGCGCGCGACGGTGACGCCCAGCGCGAGGTTGGCGCCGAGCCACTCGGCGAGCCCGCCGACGAAGCCGCGCGCGATGTGCTGCACGACGAGGATCGGTGCGGGATAGCGTGCGGGGACGTCGAGCAGGAGCCGGCGCAGCGCCGCGGGGCCGCCGGTCGAGGTGCCGATCGCGATGGCGCGCGCCGGCTGGCGCACGGTGAAGCGACGCGTCGTGCCGCCGGTGGTCGTCGTGGCGGCGTCGTCGCGACGGGCGGTGCGACGCACGACCTTCACGCCGGCCATGAGCCGCGCCATCGCGAGGAAGTGTTCACGGTCGCGCGCGAAGTCGGGATGGTGCGGATGCTCGGGCTTGGGCACGACCATGAGCGCGCCCGCCTGCGTCGCGCTGAAGCCGAGCCCCACGTCGCTGGTGGTGGCGACCGACGAGACGATGAGGATCGGCGTCGGCGCCTCGCGCATGATCTCCTTGGTGGCGTCGAGCCCGTCGAGCAGCGGCATGTGGATGTCCATCGTCACCAGATCGGGGCGGAGGGCGATGGCCTGCGCGACCGCCTCGACGCCGTTGCCCGCTTCGGCGACGACCTCGAACGCGGGATCGCCGCGGAGCAGTTCGACGAGCAGGCGCCGCACCGTCGTCGAATCCTCGGCGACGAGGACGCGGATGCGACGGGAGGGTGCACCGGCGGGCGGCGTCGGCGCCATCAGGCAGACTCCGAATCGGTGGCGACGACGGGGTCACCGAGGAGGCGTCGCACCGTGTCTAGCAGCGCGGCCTGGTCGAAGCTCGACTTGCCGAGGTAGGCGTCGGCGCCGACCTCGAGGCCACGACGGCGATGCTCGGCCGACTCGAGCGCAGTGACGAGGATGACGGGCGTCTCGCGCAACCGCGGCGAGGCGCGCACCGCGGCGCAGAGCTCGAAGCCGTCCATGCGCGGCATCTCGACGTCGCTCACGACGAGATCGGCGCCCTGCTCCTGCAACTTGAGCCACGCGTCGGCGCCGTCCACCGCCGCGGTGACGAGATAGCCCGCCGCCTCGAGCACGCCCTGCTCGAGCGTGCGCGTGGTGATCGAGTCGTCGGCGACGATGATGCGCTGGCGACGCGTGGGCGACGATGCGACGGGCGCGTCGCCCGCGAACGGCGCCGCGAGTTCGAGGCCGAGCCCCGTCACCACGACCGCCGCCGCGTCGAGCACGAGGGCGACGCGTCCGTCGGCCAGGAGCGCGGCGCCCGAGACGTGCGGCAACGGGCTGCGTCCGCGCCCGGTGATCGGGCGCACGACGATCTCGTGCTCGCCGAGGAAGTCGTCGACCGCGAGGGCCAGTCGCCGCGTCCCGACGCGCAGCACGCAGACGCGCAGCGACGACGATGCGAGCGTCGCCGGTGCGACGAACGGCGCGCCGAGGATCGTCGCGAGCGGTGCAAGCATCGCGGGGCCGTCGGGGATGAGGATCGCGGCGCGACCGTCCACCACGCGCTGATCCGCGTCACGCACGCGCATCAGCCGCTCGACGTACGTCGTCGGGATCGCGGCGACGTGGCCGCCGACCTGCACCAGCAGGGCGCGCAACGTGACGAGCGTGAGCGGCGCGTCGAGCGTGAAGGTCGTCCCCGCACCGGCCACCCATGCGACGTCGAGCCCACCGCGTGCACGTCGCATCGCCTCGCGCGCCGCATCGAGGCCGACGCCGCGCCCACTGATCACGCTCGTCTCGCCGGCACGCGTCGAGACGCCGCCATCGAAGAGTCGCCGCGCGAGTGCGCGATCGTCGGCGGGGAGTGGTTCGCCGAGCGCGGCGAGTCGCGTGCGGAGTGCGACGACGTCGAGGCCGCGCCCGTCGTCGGCGACGGTGAGCACGAGGCGATCGCCGTCGAGGCGCGTGGCGATGCGGATCGTCCCCTCGGCGTCCTTGCCCGCGGCGACACGCGACTGCGGCGGCTCGATGCCGTGGTCGATCGCGTTGCGCACGAGGTGGAGCAGCGCCTCGCGCAGCTGTTCGAGCACGGCGCGATCGGCGACGAGCTCGGTCCCGTCGAGTTCGAGTCGCACGCGCTTGCCCGTCGTGCGGGCGACGTCGCGCACAAGGGCGGGAAGGTGCGCGACCGCGTCGGCGACGGGACGCAGGCGCAAGGCGCGCACGTCGCCACCGAGTTCGTGGCCGAGTCGTGCGAGGTCGCGCGCGAGGGCGTCGGCGTCGTTCGCTCGGGCGACGAGACGTGCGCGGAGGTCGCGACCGATGGTCGCGTCGCCATGTGCGCCGTCGCCTGCCGTGCCTTCGGCGAGGTCGCGCATGGCGCGCGCATGCGCGTCGGCTCGTGCACTCGCCACGAGCAGGCGTGAGACGGCGCCGAGCAGGTCGTCGAGACGCGCGGCGGCGACGCGGACGGTGGCGTCGCGGGGCGTCTCGTCGCCGCCGTCGTCGCGTGGTCGATCACGTGCATCGATGCGGGCGACGCTCGGCGGCGTGCGCGGACGCGATTCGTCCGCACCCGGTGCGTCGAGCGCGGGATCGCCCGCGGGACGACCCGCATCGAGCGCACGCGAGACGCGTGCGAGTGCGGCGAGCCCCTCGTCGAGCGTCGCGAGCGCCGCGTCGTCGATGATGCGGCTACCGTCGCGTGCCTCCGCGAGCAGCGACTCGAGCGCGTGACAGCGCCGCTCCACGACCGGCACGCCTGCGGCACGCGCCGCGCCCTTGAGCGTGTGCACGATGCGGAAGAGCGCGCGGAGCCGCTCGGCGTCGTCGGGCGTGCTCGCGAGGGCGTCGCGGTGCGTCGCCGACTCCTCCAGCAGCTCCGCGAGTTCGGCGCGGAACGTCGCGAGGAGTCGCGCGGCGAGGTCGTCCGGTGTCACGCGGTGGTGTAGTCGCGCGGGGTGGTGCGCACGTCGTCACGCGGCGCGAAGACGCGCCGGGTGCGCGCGCCGTCGTCGGTGCCGACGAGCGTCGTCAGCGTGCCGCCCAGGCGCGTGAGATCCTGCGCGGCCTGTTCGGTCTGGCGCGACGCGACGAGGTTCTGCTGCGTCGCCTCCTGGATGCTCGCGATCGCCTGCCGGATCTGCTCCATGCCGAGCGCCTGCTGCCGTGCCGACGCGACGATCTGCGCCGACGTCTGCGCGGCTTCCTGCACGGTGTCGGCGAGCGTGCGGATCACCTGCCCCGCCTCCTCGACCTGCCGCACGGTGCCGGTGACCTGTCGCGTCCCCTGCTCGGTGGCCATCACCGCCGCGCCGGTGGCGCGCTGCACTTCACCGAGGAGCTGCCGCACCTGCACCGTGGAGCGCTTCGCCTGTTCGGCGAGCGTGCGGATCTCGCTCGCGACGACGGCGAAGCCGCGCCCCGCATCGCCCGCGCGCGCCGCCTCGACGGCGGCGTTGAGCGCGAGGAGGTTGGTCTGGTCGGCGATGTCGGTGACGGCGTCGGTGATCTCGCCGATCGCCTGCGCCCGCTCGGCCAGCGCGAGGATGCTCGCGCCGATCGACTCGACCTGCCGGCGCACGTCGCCGATGCCGGCGATGGTGGCGTCGATGGCGCGTCGCCCGCCCTGCCCGATCTCGGCGGCGCGCTGCGCACTTTCCGCGACGAGGCGCGCGCGTTCCGTGGCCTGCTCGGCGGTCTGCGCGACTTCGTCCACCGTGGCGACGGTCTGCGAGACGGCGGCGAGTGTCTCGTTGGCACCGGCGGCCTGCTCGGTGGTGGCGGCGAGGATCTCGGCCGCGCCGGTGCTGATGCGCGTGGTGGTTTCCTGCAGCGGCCGCGCGAGCGCCCGGTGGAGCAGGATCGCCGAGGCGAGACCGACGAGGAAGGCGACGATCGCTCCGGTGAGCAGGAGGTCGCGCGCATCGGCCGCACCACGATCGCCCGCCTCCGCGGTGCGATCGGCGTAGGCCGATGCGCGACCGACGCCACGCCGGATCGCGCGATCGAGTTCGGCGCGCACGGGTTGCGACTGGTCGCGCCGCAGTCGCAGCGACTCCTCGATGCGCCCATCGCGTCGTGCGGCCACCGACGCCGAGCTGGCGACGACCCAACGGTCGAGCTGCAGGAGCGACTCGTGCCACGATGCGCGGATGTCGGCCGTCGGTGACGCCTCGCGCAAACCGTCGAGCAGTTCACGCGCGATCGCGACGACGCTGTCGCGGCTCCGCACGTAGCGCTCGTCGCCTTCGAGGAGATAGCGCAGGTACTCGACGTTCGCGGTGCGCACCTCGGTCTCCGCATCGAGCGCGGGGACGAGCAGCGTGCGGCGCTGCGCGATCGCCTCCTCGTAGCTCTGTGTCGTGCGGCGCAACGCCCACGAGCCGAGCGCGGCGACGAGGGCGAGGAGCACGAGCACGAAGGCGAAGCCGAACGCGATGCGGCGGCCGACGGTCCAGTTCATTGCGGGCGGGGAGCGGAGGGAGGTGCGGTGCCACGTGCAGCAGGGGCGCGCGCGTCGTCGCGCACGGCGTGGAGGGCCTGCGGGTCGTCGAGGAGCGCGAGCAGTCGCGCGCCATCGAGCACGAGTCGCGCATCGTCGGTGAGGCCGGCGATCACACCCGGGAGCGCGGTGCGCGTCGTGGGCGCCGGCCCGAGTGCGCGCTCGGGATCGAGGGCGGCGACGCCGTGCACGACATCGGCGAGGATGCCGGCGACGGGACGCGTGTCGTCACCGATGACGAGCACCGTCGCGAGATCGTCGAGCCCCGTGGGATGTGCGCCGACGGTACGACGCAGATCGACGAGCGTGAGCACGAGCCCGCGCCACGCGGTCAGCCCGACGACCGGCGCGACCGCGCCCGGCAGCGGCGTGAAGGTCGCGAGGCGGAAGGCGGCGAGGACGTGTCGCGCGTCGAGCAGCCAGCGCTCGCGCGCGAGCGAGAAGTCCACATGGCTCGCGAGCGTGACGTCGTGATCGCCGACGGCCGTGCTGCGCGGCGCGAGCCGACGTGCGCGCTCGGCGAGGATGCGTGCGTCGTCGAGGTCGGCCGTCATGCGGACCGCCCGCGCAGGAGGGCACGCTGCGCCCGCGCGATCGCGAGCAGACGCGCGGCCGACGCCCCGTCGCCGGCGTGGACGACGTCGTCGGGGGACAATCCATGGAGCGTGCTCAGTGCGGCATCGATGGCACGCGCCGCGAGCGTGATGCGGCCGAGCCGCATGAGCAGCGTGGCGAGGAGGAGCTGCGCGACGACCAGCGACGGGTCGAGGTAGAGCGCGCGTCGCACCGCGGCCAGCGCGGCGCGGGATGCGTCGTGACCCGCGTCGGCGAGGAGCGCGGCGTGCAGGTAGTGGAGCTCGGCCGCGTCGGGGAAGCGGTCGAGCGCGGCGAGACACCGACGCTCCGATTCCGCGCGTGCGCCCGCCGCCGCGAGCGCGCGGACGTGATGCACCGCATCGTCGAGCGGATGCGCGCCGGCCTCGCGCGCGTCGCCGGCATCGTCGCGGGTATCGTCGTCGAGCGCCGACGAGTGCGTCGTCCGCGGCGACGACGACGTATCGAACTGCGACGCTGCATCGACGGGCGACGGCGTCGCGTGCGACAGAGGATCGGGCGCTGCATTCTCGATCATCGGAAGGCGCGCGATGCCGACGCGCGTCATCACCGCCGTCGCCGCGCGCTGCGGCACGCGCCTGCGATACGCGAGCCCGCCGCCGGTCGCCACCACCTCGCACGGCACGAGGTCGGCGAGCGGCGGATCGGATGCCGCGAGCAGCAGCCAGCCGTCGTCCGCGAGCGAGGCGACGAGCCGTTCGGCGACGCGCGCGATCGACGCGGCGTCGAGATAGATCAGGACGTTGCGGCAGAGGACGAGGTCCAGGCCGCGCAGCCCGCCGGTGACCGACGGCCAGTGGTCCTCGACGAGATTGAGATAGCGGAACGCCACCTGCCGACGCACGGCGGGGTCGAGCGCCCAGTGCTGCGCGCCGTCATGGCGGAACCAGCGTTGCACCGTCGTCGGCGCGACGCCGCGCAGCGACCAGCGCCGGTAGCGCGCACGTTCGGCGGCCGCGAGCCGCACGCGCGAGATGTCCGTCCCGACGACATGCCCGCGCAGCCCCGCCTCCTGCAGCAGGATCGCGACCGAGTACGGCTCCTCGCCCGTCGCGCACGCGGCGCTCCAGCACCGCGGCGATGCGTGCGCGCCGCGACGCAGCCACGCGGGGACGAGTTCGCGCCGCACGAAGTCGAACTGCGCCGGGTCGCGGAAGAAGTACGTCTCGCCGACCGTCAGCTCGGCGAGCAGGTCGTCGAGCGCCGCGCCATCGCGCTGCACGAGCGCGAGATACTGCGCGACGCCACGCGCCCCGCTCCGCGCCATCGCGCGTCGTGCGCCGCTTTCGACGCCATCGCGACGCGATGCGGGGAAGACGAGACCGGCACGCGCCTGCGCGAGCGCGAGCACCGCATCGGTCGCGGCATCGCTCCACGCGATCACCGGCCGCGCGCTCATGTCGCCGCCGCCGCGCGACTCGCCGAGAGTCCGTCATGCGCCGTGAGCGCCGCATCGAGCGCATCGGCCTCGGTCGCCTCGAGGAAGCGGGCGACGTCGTGCACGAACACGAGCCCGTCGTCGAGCGACACGACGCCCTCGACGTGCCGTGCGCCGACCGCATGACGACGCGGATCGTCGACCGCCGCCTCGTCGAGCGTCACGATCGACTCGGCCGCATCGACCCGGAGCGCGATGCGCCGCCCGGCGGCGCGTGCGACGACGAACCGATCGGACGGCACGAGCGGTCGCGACTCGTGCCCGAAGCGACGCCTGGCATCGAGCACGACGACCGGCGATCCGCGCAGGTCGAGCAGCCCCATTACGACGTCCGGCGCACCCGGCACGGGCACCACCGCCGCGGCCCGCACCACCTTTTCGACGTCGGCGATGCGCACCGCATACGTGACATCGTCGATCCGGCAGAGCAGGACGTGCATCGTCGCGACCGGCGCGAGGGGAGCCGCGCCGTGCCGGTGAGGACGAACCGGGCCGAGCCGCGCGCTCCGTGGAACTCCAATCAACGAGTCCCGGGCGGCGTGGGCCTTCGGGGCGTTCCCGATTCTCGTCTCTGCTCGTCGGCTTCGGCACGGGGCGGGCGCTGCGCGCCTCGCTGTTGCACTGCAGGCGCGCTGCGCCCCCTGCAGTGCAACAGCGGCCGGCGCGCAGCGCCCGCCGCCCGGTGTTCACCGCGCTTCGTCCTGCCGCGCCGCCCCGCGCCGCGACGTGTCGGCGTCGGCGAGGTCGTCCGCGTCGTCGTCGGCCGCCATGCCGTCGTCGTCGCGCCCGAGTTCGAGCGACACTTCGCGATCCGCCGTCGCCGCTTCGCGGTTGACGTGCCGCTCGGCGAGCGTCGTGAGGATCGCGTCGGTCGCCTTCTCCTGTTCGAGGATGCGATCGAGCACGACGATGTCCTCGTCGCGGCCGAGCTGCTCGGCCCAGGCGCGCACGGTGCCGTAGGCGGCGATCTCGTGGTGCTCCATCGCCTGCGCGGCACCGATGAGGTAGGCGTGCAGCGTGTCCGGATCGTCGATCTCGGCGATCATGCGCGTCGTCTCGTCGATCAGCGCCTGCATGGACTCGCACGCCATCACGAGCTGGTCGCCGCCGCTCTCGTCGAGCAGCGTACGCAGGTCGGCGACCTGCTGCTCGGTCTCGGTCATGTGCACCTGCATCGCGCGTCGCAGCTCCTCGTCCTCGATTTCCTCGACGAGCGCGGGATACGCCGCCAGCGCGCGCTGCTCGGCGTCGTGGATCATGATCAGCTTGTGGAGATAGAGATCGTCGAGCGACGAGATCGGCATGGGATGCTCCCGGCAGGATCGGCATGGACGGTGTGCCGACATTCGCCGGCGTGTCCGGCGCGACCGCGCTGCACGAGCCGTTCCGTCGCGCGCGTGGTGCACGACGCCGCTTCGCGTGTCACACACGCTTCTCCTGCGCATGTCATGCGCATCACGTGCACATCACGACGCCGCACGCGTCAGTGCGCACCACCGAGCACGATGCGCACGCCGCCGCTCCACCAGAGCGGGAGGATCACGTCGCCGGCGATCCCCTTGCCGAGCGTCGCGTCGAACTGCAGCCGCTCGCTCGCGAAGAGCCGCGTGCCGACCTGCCATGCCGTGCCCGACCCGGGCACGTACGGATCGCCGGAGAAGACTTCGGCGACGAGATGCGCACCGGCGCGCACCGGGAGCTGCGTGCCGAGCCCCCACGTGACGACGGTCTCGTCCGGGCCGGAGCCGATCCAGATCCGGTTCATGCCCAGATTGACGTGGATGAGTGGCGGATCGGGTGCGCGGCGCGTCGGGGTCCACCGACGCACGATCGCCTGCGACACGCTCAGGTAGCTGAACGTCCCGTAGCCCGGGAGCTGCAGGAAACCGCGCCCCTCCGGCAGGAACGTGCCCGCGACGACGGCGAAGCCCGGCCCGCGCCCCGCCGCATACGGCCGCAGCAGCGCCTTGCCCTGCAGCAACGGGAGCGCGTAGGTGAGCCGTCCCGGCGTCGGCTCCTGCGCGGCGATGGCGCCTCGCTCCTCACCCACCACGCCACCCACCGTCATCTCGAGCCAGCGTGTCGGCCCGAAGGCACCGAGCAGCCAGAGCTGGTTGCTCTCCTTGTCGGATCGGAACCAGCTCTCGACCTGGCCGAGGCCCGCCCCCACCACGCGTGCGTCGTCGGTGATGAAGGGGCGGACGCGCAGGATCTCGGGCCCGGGCGTCTCGGCCGGCACGGGTGCACGCTGCGCGGCGAGCGGCGCGGACAGCGGCGCCGCGAGCGGCACGAGGAGCGGAGTTACGAGGACGAGGAGCGAGCAGCGCATGGCGCTCAAAATGCACGACGAGCGCAACGGTTTCGTGGCGACCGGTCACGTCCGTGTCACCCTCGATCGGGACCGAGGCGGGCCGGAGCGTGACGGACGGCCGACGATCCGGGTATGCTGACCGGAGCCCTTCCGCGTGTATGTCTCCCGTGCCCATCGCCCTCCGCATGCCCGATTCGCCGGCGCCCGTCCGCCCGGCTGCCGCCCCCGCGATCGACCCGGCGCTCGTCGCCCGGGCCGCGCGTGGCGACCAGGCGGCGTTTGCGCAGCTCGTCGAGGCGGTGCAGCCGCGCGCACTGCGCTTCGCGGCGCGCATGCTGGGCGACGAGGCGCGCGACACCGCCGACGACGTGACGCAGGACGCGTGGGTCCGTGCCTGGCGCGCGCTCCCGCGGTACGACACGCGGCATCCGTTCGAGGTCTGGTTCTTCACGATCCTCGCGAACCGGTGCCGCACGGCGCTCCGCCGACGCGCGCTCGAACGGCGCTGGACCTCACCCCTCGACGACGACGTCCCCGAGATCGGCGTCGACCCGACGGGACGGCTCGACGCGGCGGTCGCCACGGTCGCGCTGGAGCGTGCCCTCGCGACGCTCCCGGTCGAACAGCGCGAAGCCTTCCTGCTGCGGCACGTCGAGCAGCTCGACTACGACGAGATCGCCGCCGCGACCGGTGCCGGCGTCTCGGCGTGCAAGATGCGCGTCAAGCGCGCCACCGACGCGCTGCGCGCGCGTCTCGACGACGGCGGGATCCGATGACGACGCCCGCGGGCACGACGGTGCACGTCACCGGTGATCGGACGACGACGACCACGACGACGCGTGCCCCTCGCGGACACGCCACACGCCGAGCGGCACGATGAGCGGCACCACGCAGGACGATGGCGACATGATGCACCACGCGATGGATGACGACGCGCTCGTCGCCGGCGAACCGCTCGAGCGGATCGTGCAGGTGTGGCGCGCGACTGCACCGACGGTCGGCGCGCCGGCCGCGGCGGCGATCGCGGCGCGCGCACGGTTGCAGGGCGGCAGCGCACGCGATCCGCGCACGGCACGCACGACGATGCCGTGGCGCCCGGTGGCGTTCGCCGCGGCGGCGGCGCTGATGATCGTCGCCGCGGTGTCGCAGTCCGACCGCGGCGACGCCCCGGCGATCGCGCGCCCGGGGTCACCCGCGCCGGCAGTCGTGAACGCAGCCGTCACCGCACCCGCGCGCGACGATGCGGATCTCGTGCTCGCGCCGGCCGTCTCGTCGGCGCGTGATGCCGACGCGCTCGTGGCGGCGGCGCGCACGGTGCGACTCGTGCTCGAGCTGCCGGACGCCGCGCAGGTGCACGCGGTCGGTGACTTCAACCAGTGGAGCCGCGAGGCGACGCCGCTCGTGCGCGATCCCGTCACGGGACGCTGGAGCGTGATGCTGCAGCTCGTCCCCGGTCGCTATCGCTACGCCTTCCTCGTCGACGGGCGTCGCTGGGTCGCCGATCCCGCGCACGAGTCGGTGCGCGACGCGGACTTCGGCCAGCCGACGTCGGAGCTGCTGGTGGAGCAGCGGCCGTGATGCACGCCCGTCGCACGATGCGTGCGCTCGTGACCGTGTGCGCATCGGCGGTCGCGATCGCGCTCGCGTCGCCGTCGTGCACGCGCGCGGCACTCGGTGCGCAGGTGACGATGATCGCCGGCGCGCGCCCCGCCGACGAGACGTTGCGTCTCGTGCTGCGCGATCACGCCGCGCGCGGGCTTCCCGTCGCCCCGCTCTCCGCGAAGCTCGCCGAAGGGCGTGCCAAGGGCGCGCCCGACGATCGCATCGTCGCGGCGGTGACGCTGCTCGCCGCGCGCCTCGACACCGCCGCGCGCGCACTCGGCCCCACGGTCACCGACGGCGAGCTGCGCGAGGGGGCCGAGGCGCTCGGGGCGGGCGCGACGCCCGCGATGCTGACGCGACTCAAGGCGCGTGCGAAGAACCGGTCGATCGAGCCGCCGCTGCTCGTGCTCACGCGACTGCTGCGACGCGGCGTCCCGCGTGCCGATGCCGAGCGCGCGGTGGCGCGTCTCGTCGATCAGCGCCTGGCGCCGGCCGCACTGATGGCGACCGCCGACGCGATCCTGCGCGACGTCGCCGCCGGTCGTGGACTCGGCGAGAGTCTCGACACGCGTCTCGCGCCGGCGGGGCGCACGCTCGGGGCGGAGGCATCGTCGGTGGTGGAGGTGGACGGTGCGAACGCGCCGTTGCAGGGGCCCATGAACACCGGCGGTCCGCCGGGACGAGGGCCGGCCAAGCGGCCGTGACGCGCGCCGAGGGTTCACCGGTCGCGCAGTGGCGCCGAGGCTGCGCACCGGCCGAAATGCAGGCGATATTGCGCGGGTGACCGTCACCCTGCCGCGACGCGCCGCGCGCGCACGCGATGTCCGCGCACGCGATGTCGTCGTGCCGATCGTGATCGCGTCGCTGTGCGTCGCACGCGCACTCGGTGCGCAGGGTCCGTGGCGCGGCATCGCGGAGACGGAAGCGTCGGGGGGACGCGGCGCGGCGGCGCTGGGCACGGCGCAATGGCTCGTCACCGCGGGTGGCACGCTGCGCGTCACCGGCCCGATCGACGCGGGCGTGTACGGTCTCGCCGCCGAAGCACGCGATCGCACGCGCGCCGGCTACGGCGCGGGGTGGCTCGCCGTGCCGCTCGCGCGCGGTGTGGGCGTGTCGGGCACGGCGGCGATGCTCGTCGGCACCGCGGCACCGACGGCGATGCGCTGGGACGTGGGGCTGCACCAGCGCTGGCGGCCGACGTCGGGTGCGCAGCTCGCGGTGCGCGTCGCGGCGGGACGGCTCGCGCGCACGCTCGATCGTGATGATCGCGAGACCGGTGGCAGCGATGCATCGCTCGACGTGACGGTGCGCACGCCGATCACGCACGGCGTGCAGGCCGGCGTCGAGCTGCGCACGATCGCCGCGCGTCGCGACGCGGTCACGCTCGACGCGCTCGGCTTCGGCGTCGATGCGCCGGTGCCGGTGGGCGTGTCGCGCCGCGTGACGGTGGTGGATCTCGCTCCGACGTTGCGCTGGACACCATGGCGTCGCATCGCCCTCGACGTCGCGGTCACGACGCGTGTCGCCGGGGCACGCGGTGGCGTGCGCGCCGCACCGCAGGGTGCCCTCGAAGTCGCGGTGGACGACGGCGTCACCTTCGTGCTGGCCGCCGGTGAACAGCTCGCGGATCCGCGGCTCCTCCTCGCGCGTGTCCGGTGGGCGAGTCTCGGCGTGCGTCTCGCGTGGCGCACGACCCCGAGCCCGACGCGCCCGCCGCGACCGCGCGCGAGCGACATGGCGCAGGAGGGCGCGATCGCGATCGTCGACGACTCGATCGTCGTCACGGTGCCGGTGACGGCGCGCGCGGTCGCGTTGCGCGGCGACTTCACCGACTGGGCGGTGCGCCGCTGCACGCGCACGGCACCGGCGCGCGTGACGTGCGGCGCCGCACCCGCGGCGGGGGCGCATCGCGTGGCAGTGCGCATGGACGACGGCCCGTGGCGCGCACCGACGAATCTGCCGGTGCTGCGCGACGACTTCGGCGCCGAGGATGGCGACTGGCTCGTGTCGCCGGCGGCGACGACGACGACGCGAGCGACTAGACCGTAGAACCGGCTCGCCTCATGTGCGCCCCTCGCACGCACACGGCAGCACCAGCCGGAACTCCGCCCCCTCACCCACCGCGCTCCGCAGCAGCAGGTCGCCGCCCATGCCGCGCGCGAGATCGCGGCTGATCGCGAGACCGAGCCCCGTCCCCTGCTGCGTGCGGGTCGGGCCGGCGTGCACCTGCACGAACGGCTCGAAGACCGCCGCCTGCTTCTCGGGGGCGATGCCGATGCCGGTGTCGCGCACGACGATGTGCACCATCGTCGACGTGTCGTCCACGCGTCCCGCTTCGAGTACGACGCGCCCGCCGGACGGCGTGAACTTGGTCGCGTTCGACAGGAGGTTGAGGAGCACCTGACGCAGCTTGTCTGCGTCGGCGAGGACGACACAGCGCGGTGTCGTCACCGCGAGCGTGAAGTCGAGCCCCGCGGCCAGCATCTGCGGTTCGATGATCGCCGCGGCGTCACGCAGCGCGTCGTCGAGCGGCACGCGCGCGATCTGGTATTCGACGTGCCCCGACTCGAGCTTGGCGAAGTTGAGCACGTCGTTGATCAGGCCGAGCAGGTGGCGCTGTGCGCGTGTCACGCGGGCGAGTGCGTCGCGCTGCGGGTCGGTGACGGCGCCGTGGATGCCGAGCTCCATGAGCTGCACGTGCCCCTGGATCGCGTTGAGCGGCGTGCGCAGCTCGTGGCTCATGTTGGCGAGGAACTCGCTCTTGGCACGGTTCGCCGCGTCGGCGGCGTCGCGCGCGGTGCGCAATGCGCCCTCGAGCACGATGCGCTCGTGCACATCGCTCCACGTGCAGACGGCGCGCACGAGCCGCCCGCTGCCGTCGGTCACCGGCGCCGCGCTCACGGAGAGGTGCGTGATGGTGCCGTCGCCGCGACGGTAGCGCATGACGTGCTGGTCCACCGTCTCGCCGGCGAGCGCACGCACCATCGGGTACTCGTGCGCGGCGTACGGCGTGCCGTCGGCGTGCAGTGCACCGTACGCGGCATAGCCGCCTTCGCTCTCGACCTGGATGATCGGATGGCCGAGCAGTCGCTCGGCGGCCGCGTTGGCGAACAGGATCGTGCCGGCGGGGGCGTCGGCGACGACCATCGCGAGCGGCATCTGCCCGATCACGGCGTCGAGCAGCGCGCGCTCGGTGTCGAGCGCGGCGACGAGTCGCGCGCGCTCGAGCGCCTGCGCCGCCTGCCGACCGAGCGTGTGCAGGAAGTCGCGATCGTCGTCGGTCACCGTCTGTCGCGTCGCGAAGGCGACACCGAAGCCGCCGACGACGCGTCGGCCCCCCTGCTCGCCAAGCACGAACGGGATCGCGAGCCAGCCGCCGAATCCCGTCGCGAGTGCGAACGGGAGCACGGCCGGAAAGCGCGCCTCGACCGCATCCAGCCCCGCCACCCAGACCGGCTCGCCCGTACGGAACGCCTCGGCCATCGGGACCGGCGCGCTCAGCGGGAAGCGCGACCACTCCGCGAGTTCCGCCACGTCGAAACCCTCGGACCGCACGGTCTCCAGCTGCGTGGGATCGTCGGCGGCGGGCGTGACGACCGCACAGGCCTGCGCCCCGACAGCCGCTCGGCCGTGCAAGACGATCACATCGATCACATCGTCGGGCGTCATGGCACGGGCCAGCGCCGCGGAGAACGCCTGCAGCCGTTCGGCGAGGGAGGCCGAACGAATCAATGTCGCCGTCTCCTGCGCGCGTGCCGTGACGTCGCGCCACGTCGCCACGAAGCCGTCACCGTGACGGACCACGTGCAGGTCGAAAGCGCGCTCGAGCACGCGGCCGTCGCCGTACATGTCACGGTAGACGCAGTGCTCGCGTGCGTAGGGCGTCCCCGTCTCGACGACGCGCACGTAGTCGTTGAACAGCCCCGACGTCCGGTGCGCCGGGAGCAGTTCGCAGAGCAGGCGGCCGATCTGCGCGTCGCGCGTCATGCGGTTGTTGCGACAGGCGGCGTCGTTCATCCACTCGACGCGGAAGTCCGTGATGCGTCCGGCCGCATCGCGCACCGCGGTGCAGATGCAGAGGCAGTCGGCCATCGCGTCGAGCGCACGGCGCAGCGCCGCGTCACCGCCGAGCGTCCCGACCGCGCCCGCACCGGTACCACCGTCGCCTTCGTCATCGCGCCGGGCGGCCCAGCCGGCCGGTCGCGTGGGGACATCCTCGGACATGGTCGTGAGTCCCGAAGCAGTCATGTCGGCGATGAGTGGCGCCGAGCGATGACGCCGGACGCGACCGCGCCGGTTAGCATCCGGTACGGCTCGCCGGAACGTGGCACCGGGGCACGGTGCTGTCAGTTCGGGAGATCCCCGATCGCCGTTCGGCCGGATCCGTCGTCGTGCGTCGCCGTTTCCCTTGCCCGCCCGCCACACGCATCGATGACCTATCGCGGCCGCCTCGCGCCCACGCCGACCGGCGACATGCATCTCGGTCACGCGCGGACGTACATGACCGCGTACACGCGCGCGCAGGCAGCGGGTGGGACGCTCGCGCTCCGCATCGAGGATCTCGATCCGCTCCGCTGCCGCCCGGAGTTCACGGTGCGGACGATCGAGGAGCTCCACTGGCTCGGCATCCGCTGGTCGGGCGAGCCGGTGCACCAGTCGACGCGCCGCGAGGTGTACCTCGACGCGTGGCGTCGGCTCCGCGATGCGGGACTCGTCTACCCGAGCACCGTGTCGCGCCGGGAGCTGCGCGACGCCGCGCATGCCCCGCACGAGGACGAAGAGGAACGCGAGCCGCTCTTTCCCGCGTCGCTCCGCCCATCGCCCGGCACCGGGCGTGACGCCGAGTCACCGTCGGGCGCGACGTGGCGCTTCCGCGTGCCGGACGGCGAGACGATCCGCTTCGACGACGCGGTGCGCGGCGCGCAGGCGTTCACCGCGGGCGAGGACTTCGGCGACTTCGTGGTCTGGCGCCGCGACGACGTCCCGGCATATGAACTCGCGGTCGTCGCCGACGACATCGCGATGGCGATCACCGAGGTCGTGCGCGGCGAGGATCTCCTCCGCTCCACCGCGCGCCAACTCCTCGTCTACCGCGCACTCGGCGCCGCCCCACCGGCGTGGTGCCATCTCCCCCTCGTGCGCGACACCCACGGCCGCCGCCTCGCCAAGCGCCACGACGCGCTGTCCGTGCGTACGCTGCGAGATCGCGGGTGCACGCCGGGCGAGGTCCTCGCGTTGGCCGACGCCGGGTGTGGTGCGTAGCGGTCAGCATCGGTGATCTGCGAGGCATCGCAGACGGCCGACCGCGGAGATGCGGGGGGGCGCGAAGGGGCGCGGAGGACTGACTGTGGTAACAGACGTCTCCGTCCTCCGGTCGTCTCCGTTCCTCCGATGTTCATCGTTTGTTCAAGATCTTGAACGGACTTGGAAAATCCGAGGAACGGAGACGACCGGAGGACGGAGATGATGGGTTCACGGTTCGTTCGAGATCGCATGCAACCCGGAAGCAGCCGTCTCCGTCCTCAGGTCGTCTCCGTTCCTCCGAAGTTCATGTCAGTTCGAGATCCTGAACCAACGAGGAAAATCCGAGACACGGAGAGGACCGGAGGACGGAGACGTCCGTTTCCACAGTCTGTTCTCCGCGTCCCCTCGCGTCCCCCCGCATCTCCGCGGTCTGCCGTCGACCATCTTCCCCACCGCTCTTGCGCGCGCCTCGCACGAGACGCAGCATCGGCGAACCCACCACCATTCGACACGAACGCGGACCATGCAGGATCTGACCACCGGCTCGATCGGACGGCATCTGGTGAAGACGACGGGCTTCATGCTCGTCATGATGGTCTTCCAGGTGCTGTACTTCCTGGTCGACCTGTACTGGGTCGGGCGGCTCGGGACCGATGCGGTCGCGGGGGTGGGGATCGCAGGGCAGGTGTCGTTCATCACGCTCGCGGTCGCGCAGGTGCTCGGCGTGGGGACGACGGCGCTCGTGGCGCAGGCGACGGGGCGCAAGGATCGCGCGGCCGCGCAGCATGCGTTCAACCAGGCGCTCGTGCTGTCGTGTGTCACGGGTGTGCTGTTCGTGGCGCTCGCATTCGTGGCGATGGGGGCGTACACGCGCGCGATGGCCGCCGACGCCGCGACGGCGCGACTGGCCGCGGACTACCTGCGCTGGTACGTACCGGCGCTCGCGATCCAGTTCCCGCTCGGCACGATGGCGGCCGCGTTGCGTGCGGTGGGCGACTTCCGTCGCCCCGTCATCGTCAGCACGGCGAGCGTGCTGGTGAACATGGCGCTCGCTCCCTTCCTCGTCTTCGGCTGGGGGACGGGGCACGCGTTCGGCGTCGCCGGCGCGGCGATGTCGACGTTGCTGCCGGTGACGCTCGCGACGCTGCTGGTCACGCGCTGGTTCCGTCGCCCCGATGCGTTCCTGCGCATCGACGCGGCCGAGTGCCGCCCGGTGCCGTCGGAGTGGCGTCGGCTGCTCGCGATCGGGCTGCCGGCGGGCTTCGAGTTCGCGATGATGGCGCTCTACCAGTTCGTCGTCTACAGCGTCGCGCGTCCCTTCGGGCCGGCGGCGCAGGCGGGCTTCGGCGTCGGGATGCGCGTCATCCAGGCGGGGTTCATGCCGGTGGTGGCGCTCGGCGCTGCGGTCGCTCCGGTGGCGGGACAGAACGTCGGGGCGCGACTCCCGGCGCGCGTCATCGAAACCTTCCGTACCGCGTCGCTCATGGCGACGGTCGTGATGGCGCTGTTCGCGCTCCTCTCGCACATCTCGCCCGAGGCGATGGTGCGCCCGTTCAGCGCCGACGCGGCGGTGGTCGCCGTCGCGGCGGGCTACCTGCGCGTCGTGTCGTGGAACTACGTCGCGTCGGGGCTGATCTTCGTCGCGTCGAGCATGTTCCAGGCGATGGGCAACACGGTCCCGGCCCTCGCCGCGAGCGCGCTGCGCACGGCGCTGGTGCTCGGTCCGGTCCTCTGGCTCGCGCCGCGTCCGGGGTTCCGGCTGGAATGGGTGTGGATGATCGCGGTCACCATGACGTGGCTGCAGACCGTGGTGAGTCTCTCGCTCCTGCGACGCGAGTTCCGGCTGCGGTTGGGCGGGCTCGGCGATGTGGTGCCGGTGGCGACGACCACGCCGGCCGCCGCCGACGCGCGGGTGTGACGACCGGCGCACGAGCGGACGGCATCGCTCGTGCACTGTCGGGCGGCGAGGGAGCCGGCACCACGTGGGTGTCGGTCCACCATGCCGACCACCCGCACACCGGAGCACGCCATGATCCGACCCATCGTCCTCGCCCGCGCGCCGCTCGCCTGCGCGCTCGCCGTCCTCGCCGCCTGCGGTGGCCGCGACGAGACCGCCGCCCGCACGGGTGACACGCTGTCCCTTCGCGCCGATTCGGCGGCCGGTCGCACCGGCGCCGGGTCGCTCGCCGACGCGAGCACCGTCGCCCAGATCGACAGCGTCGCCACCGCCGCCAACGCCGGCCTGACGTCGCTCTCGCCGGCCGTTGCCGTCCCGCTCATCCGCTCGCTCGAGGAGAAGCTCGACGCGAGCGAGGATCCCGCACTCGACGACATCGCCGACGAGCTCGAGAAGCTCCGCGAGGAGCTCGACGGCTCGAAGATCGAACCGCCCGAGATCGCGAACATCCTCGAGCGCCTCGGTCCCAAGGTCCAGCAGGTCGCCGCCCGCGGTGGCGCCGCGCAGGGCTCGCTCGAGACGATCGCCCGTGCACTCACCGCCGCCGTGCCGACGTTGCGGGGCGGCAAGTAAGGCTCGAGTTCGAAGAACTGCAGAGCGCGGAGAAGCGGGGGAGCGCGAGGGGACGCGGAGGACCGACTTTGGAAACAGCGTCTCAGTCCTCCGGCCGTCTCCGTTTCTCCGAAGTTCCTGGTCTGTTGAAGATCTCGAACAGCATGGAACATCCGAGGAACGGAGACAACCGGAGGACGGAGGATCGATGGTGTGTGTGTTCCAGATCGTGAATGAACACGGAACACATCGTCTCCGTCCTCCGGCCGTCTCCGTTTCTCCGAAGTTCCTGGTCTGTTGAAGATCTTGGAACAACATCGAAGATCCGAGGAACGGAGACGACCGGAGGACGGAGACGACTTTTTCCAAAGTCGGTTCTCCGCGTCCCTTCGCGCGCTCCCGCATCTCCGCGGTCAGCAGTCGAAACGCGGCGCCCCCGTCGCGTCGTCGCGCCCGTCGCGTTCAAGGCCGTTGCCATTCGTCGCGTCCGTCGAAAACGTCGCACCCGCAACACCCGAAGCGCCCGCAACGCTCTTCATCCCCGCGTCGCGCGACTCCGCTTCTTCGCCGCCGTCGTCGTCTTCGTCGACTTGCGAGTCGACGTCCTGGGACGCGCCGACTTTGCCTTGGTCGCCGAGCGTGTCGACCGTGGCCGACCGCGACGCGTCCCGCCCGTCGGTTCGAGCGTCCCCACGTCGTACGGCTGCAGCAGCAGGTCGCCCACGTCGCCTACCGGCGGATCGACCTCGGGTTCGCCGACCGTGATCGTCGCCTCGTCGATCAGGAACGACTCCGCCGCCACCGCGACGCCGCGACCGCGCGACGAGCGACGGAGCGGCGACAGCGTCGTCATCGCCTGGGCGACCGCGGTGCGCAGCGTGGCGAGGTTCACGCTCGCGCAGAACGGCTTGCCGGGATCGAACGTCGAGTGCTGCGTGAGCACCGGCACCGACGCACCGCTGCGCGGATGCGTGAACGTCCCTTGCGGATTCATGCCGTGCTGCCGGCAGAGCCGCGCGAGCAGGTCGACGAGTGCCGTCCACTGCTTCGCCGTCAGGTACGGCTTCGTCGTCGCAGTCGCCGGTGCGCGCGTGGCGCCGGCCGGGACGCGGTCCGGCGTGCCGATGCAGCAGACGCCGAGCGAGGCCACGTTCATGCCACCGGCCTGGCAGTGCGCGCCGATCACCGAATCGGCGCGACCGTTCTCGATCGTGCCGTCGAGCGCGGCACTGTACGCCGCCCCGCCGGTGCGCACGCCGTTGAGGACGACGCGATGGTAGCCGATGCCGGCCCATCCTTTCTGCCTGTGCCAGGCGTCGATCTGCTTCGCATCGCCGAAATGCGACGCGGAGATGTGCACGACGATGCCCTTCGGAACCAGCATGGGAACCTCGATGCGCAGGGTGGGCGCACGATGGCGCGACGCACGCACGGTCCGGGTCGCCGCGAGATCGGGCGCGTGCGCGCGCGCTACGGTGTGATGCGGCGAGCGCACGCGCCACCCCATGAGGTACGTCGTCGGGCCGCGCATCGGCTCACGGGGCGGCCGGCGTCGTCGCGCGCCGTTCGATACATCACCCGAGTTGCCCGCCCGCCGGCGTCGGGATAGTCTCTCCGCATGCTCCTCCGCGCATGCATCATGACCGCGGCGGCATGTAACGCGACGGCCCCGGCATGAGCGACGAGTCGCAGACTCCCGCGCCGCCGCACGCTCCCGAGGCACCGCAGCCGTCCGAGGCGACGGCAGCCCCGCCGGGCTACCGACTCGCGTCCGGTGCGGAGGCGGCGCTCGGCATCGCGCTCTTCGCATCGAGCGCGGATTGCGTGAAGCTGCTCCAGCCGGACGGTCGCCTGCTCGCGGTGAATCGCGCGGGGCTCGCGCTCATGGACGCCGCCGACGAGACGGTGCTGCTCTCGCTCCCGTGGCAGGAGGCGTGGCACGACGAGACACGGCCGCGCGCGCTCGACGCACTCGCGCGGGCCGGTGCGGGCGACGTCGCGCGCTTCCGTGGCACCACGGTGACGCTCGCGGGCACGCGACGCGTCGTCGACGTGACGCTCACTCCCGTGCGCGATGCCGACGGACGCGTCACGCGCCTCGTGCACGTCGCGCGCGACCTCACCGCCCGCATCGACGCCGAACGTGCGCGCGCCGACGCCGAGACCCGTCTCCGGGCGAGCGAGGCGCTCGCCTGGATGCTGTTCCGCGACGATCCGCTGCCGAAATGGGTCTTCGACGTGGACACGCTGCGCATCCTCGACGTGAACGAGGCCGCACTCCGGAGCTACGGCTACACGCGCGACGAATTCCTCGCCCTCACGATCCTCGACCTCCGCCCACCCGCCGACCGCGCCGCACTCGCCGAGCGCCGGCCGTCGTTCGGCCCGGGCTACGCGCAGCTCGGTCGCTTCCGTCACATGCGGCGATCGGGCGAGGTCTTCGACGTCGAGATCGTGCGGCACGACACGCACGTCGACGGCCGGCGTGCGCGTGTCGTCGTCGCGATCGACATCACGCAGCGCGTCGCCGCCGAGCGAGCGCTGCGCGACAGCGAGGAACGCTACGCGCTCGCCCTGCGCGCCGTCTCCGACGTGCTGTGGGACCGCGATCTCGCCAGCGGCCGCACGACGGTGCTCGGCGGGGGACTCGCGCAGTTCGGCCTCGAGCCGGCGCAGGTCGAGGCCGACTGGTCGGTGTGGACCACGCTCATCCACCCCGCCGACGCCGCTGCCGTCGCACACGGCTTCATGCGGGCGGTCGCGGGTGGCCGCGAAGTGACGGAGTGGCAGCACGAGTACCGCGTGCGACGCCCCGACGGCACGTGGCGCCGCATCGCAGATCGGGCGGTGATCGTGCGTGATCCCGCGACGGGACGCGCGACGCGAGTCATCGGCATCGCGAAGGACGTCACCGTCGAGCGCGACCTCGCCGACCGCCTGCGACAGGCGCAGAAGATGGAAGCCGTCGGGCAGCTCGCGGGCGGCGTCGCGCACGACTTCAACAATCTGCTGACGATCATCGGCATGAACCTCGAGCTGGCCGCGGACGATCTTGCGACCGGTGACGACGTGCGGCCGCGGCTCGACGAGATCCAGCTCGCGACGCGTCAGGCGTCCACGCTCGTGCGCCAGCTGCTCACCTTCAGTCGCCGCGCCGAGGTGCGTCCCGCCGACGTCTCGCTCGGCGACGCGGTGCGCGGTGCGGAGCGGCTGCTGCGGCGCGTGATCGGCGAGGAGATCGTGCTCGACGTCGCGATCACGCGGGCCGACGTGCCGGTGCACGTGGACGCGGGCGAGCTCGAGCAGCTGCTCATGAATCTCGTCGTGAACGCGCGCGACGCGATGCTCACGCCGCTGCACGGGCATGCGGGACGTGGCGGTTCTCTCACGATCGAGGTCGACGCCGTCCCCTTCCCGCCCGACGCGCGTGACGACTGGACCGGCGCGCCGCCCGCGCGCGTGGCGCGGCTCCGCGTGCGCGACACGGGGCACGGCATGGACGACGCGACGCGACGTCGCATCTTCGAGCCGTTCTTCACCACGAAGGACGTCGGACGCGGGACCGGGATCGGGCTGGCGACGGTGTTCGGCATCGTCTCGCGTGCCGGTGGCGCGATCGTGGTGGAGACCGCGCCCGGTGCCGGTGCCACGTTCGACGTGCTCCTCCCGCTCGCGACGACCGCGACGATCGCCCAGACACCCACGCCGTCACGCTCGGCGACGGTGACACGTCGCGCGACCGTGCTGCTGGTCGAGGACGAGACCGCGGTGCGCGCCGCCGCACGCCGCATGCTCGAGCGTCGCGGGTACGTGGTGCTCGAGGCACGCCACGGCATCGACGCACTCGACGTCTGGCGCGCACACGGCGCAGGCATCGACGCGATCGTCACCGACGTGCGCATGCCCGAACTGGGCGGGCCGGAACTGATCGCGCAGCTGCGCACGCAAGGAGCGACGGTACCGGTGGTCTATCTCACCGGCTACGCCGAGCATCCCGTCGTCGCATCGCCCGACGCACGCGAGCGGGTCGTGGGCAAGCCGTTCGATTCGGCGACGCTCGCCGAGGCGCTGGAGGCCGTGCTCGCGGCAGGGTGACGACGCGTGCGTGCGCGGCGATCAGGGGAGCGCGAACACGTGCATCGCCGTGCCGCGCTTCGCGCCGAAGAGCTGTGGCGCGTAGCCGTCGATCCATCCGCCCCAGCCGTTCGGAACGGCGATGTACTGTCGGTCGCCGACGCGATAGCTCACGGGATTGCCGTGGATCCCGTTGCCGGTGTTGGAGCGCCAGAGTCGCTCGCCGGTGCGTGCATCGAGTGCGTTGACGTGTCCGTCGGCCTCGCCGACGACGATCAGGTCGCCTGCGGTGCTCAGCAGCGACGCGACCACCGGATACGGCGAGCGCCACTCCCACATCAGCCGACCGGTCGCCGGATCGTACGCCTTGACCGCACCGCGCGGCGGGAAGGCGCGCGCATCGGCCTCGCCGCCGAAGTAGGCCAACCCTTCGCGGAATCTCGTCGGCCCGCGTCGGTAGTGCGCGCACCCGTCTTCGATCGTGGGCACGTAGAGCCAGCGCGTGCGCGGACTCCACGTCGCGTGCGGCCACTCCTTGGCGCCCGCGGGGCCGGGACAGATGTCGATACCCTCGGTCGTCGGCACACGCGAGGGCATCACGCGACCGGTCGAGTCGATCGTCCCCCACGTCACGCGCCCGAAGCGCTGCACGCGCACCAGGGCACCGTTCGTGCGGTCGAGGACGAAGAGGTGCCCGTTGCGATCGAAGTGCGCGAGCAGCTTCCGGCCACCGAGTTCGAAGAGGATGTTCTCGTTGGTGCCGTCGTAGTCCCAGACGTCGTGCGGCGTCCACTGGTAGTGCCATCGGATCGCGCCGTCGTCGGGGTCGAGCGCGATCACGCTGCTCGTGTACAGGTTGGCGCCGGGGCGCACGGTGCCGTCGAACAGCGGCCCGGGATTGCCCGTCCCCCAGTAGACGAGATCGAGCTCGGGATCGTAGGTGCCGGTGATCCACGTCGCGCCACCGCCGCGTGCCCACGAATCACCGCCCCACGTCTCGCCGCCCGGCTCACCCGGCCTGGGCACCGTGTAGCGTCGCCGGGCGCGACGTCCCGTGCGTGCGTCGAAGGCATCGAGATGTCCACGTGTACCGTACACACCGCCGCTCGCTCCCACGAGCACGAGCCCCTTCACGACGAGCGGCGCCGCGGTGGCGCTCTCGCCGGCGCGCACGTCGGCGAAGGGGACCTGCCACCGCAGCCGCCCGGTTTCGGCATCGAGCGCGATCAGCTGCCCGTTGAGCGTCGCGACGTACACCAGCCCGTTCGCCACGGCGGCACCACGGTTCACGTTGCCGCAGCAGAGCGCGATGTCGATCGGGATGCTGTGCTGGTACTGCCAGAGCAGCGTCCCCGTCGCCGCATCGAGCGCCCACACGTAGCCCTCGAAGCCGGTCGCGTACATCACGCCGTCCACGACGATCGGCGCGGTCTCGAGCGAGTACGCCTGCGGCGCCGGCGTCAGCCCCACGGGACTGAACTGGAAGACCCACGCGGGCCTGAGCGCAGCGACGTTCGCGCGCGTCACCTGATCGAGTGCGCTGTGCCGCTGGCCGTCGTAGGCGCCGTAGTACGTCAACCAGTTGTGCGGCTCCTCGCGCGCGCGCACGAGCCGCTCCGCCGTCACGCGCTGCGCCACCACGGGTGCGCGCCCGACGCGCGACGAATCCCAGGCCGCGAGCGGCTTGCCGCGTTCGGTGACGGGCCACGGCGGCAGCGGCCGCGTGCAGGCGACGACGCTCGCGCATGCCGTGAGCATCATCGCACTGCGGCGTAGCTGCGTTCGCACCGATGCGTGCGCGCTCACGGCTCGCGATCCGACGGACGCGGTTGCCGCGGGCGGTCGAGCTTCGCCTCGGCGGGCACTTCACCGTGCACGAAGATGAAGCCGAGCATGCCGCGCGGGACATGGTTCGCCACGGGACAGCCCCACCAGTAGTAGCCCGGCCCGTCGAGGCGGATGCGGACGCGGCCACGCGAGTTGATCGGCAGCCAGAGCGCCTCGCGATCGCCGACGTTCGGCAGAAGCGCGGCGTGGTACGAGTACGGATCCTCGTTGTAGACGTCGATCTCGAGGTCGCCGCCGCGGGGCATCACGATCACCGCCGGCTGCCAGATGTACTCGCCCGCCGGAATGCGTACGGTGATGCGCATCACGCCGTCGGCATCGACGCGCGCATGTCCGAGGCCGCCGCGCGCGTAGAGCCCGCCGACGAGCCCTTCGTTCACCTTGTCCACGTTCGGCAGCTCGTTGACGAGCCGTGCGACGTTCGGATCGAGCTGCCGGATCACGCTCGGCCGCAGCAGCCGTGCGTAGTCGCAGCCGGTGACGAGCCACGCCGTCGCGACGAGCGTGGTGGTGCGTACGAACGACCGCATCGATCCCTCCGCCGTCACCGGCGTCCGTGGTGCGCTGCGCCGCTGCAAGCGGCGCGCCCATGCCACGCGGATCGCGGCTCAGTGCGGTGTGCGGTGCGTGCGGTCGGGGCGGACGTCCGGCGTCGTGTCGTCGAGCACGTAGCGCGCGAAGATCGGCGCGACGGTCTCGAGCAGCGGCACTTCGAGCTCCGGCACCGGGCGCGGCTCCACGTCGAAGCTGCAGAGCGTGCCGAGCGTGCGACCATCGCCGCCACGCACCAGTGCGCCGCAGTACGAGACGACGGTCTCGCGTGCGGGATGATCCACGACACGCGCGTCGGCGCGGGCATCGGCGAGCGTGAAGGTCCGCTCGGTCGTGCCGACGATCGCGCACCATGTCTCGTGCATCGGCGCATCCTCGCCACGCGCGAGCGCCGGCGCCTCGCGGTCGAACAGTGCGACGTTGCGCAGCACCGTGCCGTCGAAGCGGTAGAGCCCCGTGAAGCGGTGGAAGGTGCGCGCATTGAGGAAGCGCAGCGCGGCATGCACGCCACCCTCGTCGAGCAGCCGCCGTACTTCGGCTTCGGCCTCGACCAGTCCCAACGCCGCCGCCGGCGTCGCATGTACCGGCTCGTCGAGGTCGGGTGCGCGTGGCAGCCGCAGCGTGAACGCGCTCCCCTCGCCCGGCACGCTCGTCACCGACAGCTCACCGCCCATGCCGCGTGCGAGCTCGCGGCTGATCGACAGGCCGAGCCCCGTGCCGCCGGCGGTGCGCGTGAGCTGCGTGTCCACCTGCACGAACGGTTCGAAGATCGCGTCGAGCCGGTCGGACGCGATGCCGATGCCCGTGTCGTGCACCGTGAAGCGTAGCCAGTCCGCGTCGTCCGTCGCGCACGAGAGTCGGATCGCGCCGGGCGGCATCGTGAACTTCACTGCGTTCGAGAGCAGGTTCGCGAGCACCTGACGCAGCTTCTCGCGATCGGCGTGCACGGCGAGCGTCGGTGCGCATTGCGCGACGCGGAAGCTCAGGCCGCGCGCCGCCGCGAGCGGGACGATCATCGTCGAGACATCGCGCAGCGCGGCTGCGGCCGGGACCGTCTCGATCCGGTAATCCACCGTGCCGCTCTCGAGTCGCGCGAAGTTGAGGATCTCGTTGATGAGCGACAGCAGATGCCGCTGGCCGTGCCGGATGCGCGCGATGTCGGCACGCTGCGCCTCGGTCACCGGGCCGCGCAATCCCATGTCGAGCAGGTCCGCGTAGCCGCCGATCGCGTTGAGCGGCGTGCGCAGCTCGTGCGACATCGTCGCGAGGAACTGCGACTTGGCGAGGTTCGCCTGCTCGGCCGCACGGCGTGCGTCCTGCTCGGCCGAGAGCAGGCGGGCGCGCTCGGTCTCGATCGCGATGCGCTCGGTGATGTCGGTGTTGGTGCCGAACCAGCGGATGCGTCCCGTGCCGGGGTCGTGCACCGGGCGTGCCTGCGAGAGGAACCAGCGCCACTCGCCGTCGTGGCGTCGGAGCGGGAACGTGTCCTCCCACGGACGGCGAGCGTCGATCGCTTCACGAAACGCGGCGACGACCGCATCGACGTGTTCCGGGTGATGCACGCTCCGCCAGCCCCAGCCGACCATGTCGTCGAGGATCGTCCCCGTGTACTCGAACCAGCGGCGGTTGTACCACGCGATGGCGCCGGTCTCGTCGGCGATCCACGCGAGCTGCGGCATCGAGTCGGCGAGCGCACGGAAGCGGAGCTCGCTCTCGGCGAGCGCGGCGTCGGCCTGTCCCAACGCATTCGTCGCGATCGCGGCCACACCGAGCGCGGCCTCCGACGCGGCCGTCGCACGCAGCCCGAGTTCGGCCGTCACGGTGGCGGCGAGATCCTCGAGGATGGCGACGTCGTCCTCGCTCCACGTGCGCGGCGCGAAGTCCACCACGCAGACGGTGCCGAGCACGCGATTGGCGGCGTCGGAGCCGAGCACGGCGGGTGCGCGGACGGGAACACCGGCATAGGCGACGATGCCCGCATCGGTCGTCGCCGTGCTGTCGCGCACGAGTGCGTGCTCGCGCGCATCCTCGATGCGGAGCGGCGCACCGAGAGCGACCACGTGCTGGCAGAACGACGCATCGAGACCGACCGCCACGTCCCAGCGCGCGGGGTCGTGATCGTGCGGTGCCCACGCGACGAGCGGCACCTGCTGATCCTCGGTGAGCACGTTCAGCTGCGCGACCGGTACGTGCAGCGCGCGGGCGGCGACGCGCACCACCGGACGGAGCGCGGCGATACGTTCGGGTGACCGGAGATCGGTGGCGTCGAGCGCCGCGAGGCGCACCGCGTCGCGCAAAGCGACGCGCGGATCGGAAGGGACCGGGACGGGCGGCATGCGTGGCTGTGGGGTCATGTCGGCGCGCTCGCGCTCGCCGTCGCCGCGAATGTACCCCGGCCGTCTGCGGACGATCACCGGGGGCATCCCCGATGCCCGCTCGCTCGCACGATGCGCGTGCATGTCGTCGTCCGGCGTGCGGTGTGACGACGGCATGACAGGTGCGTACCACGTGCTCCGTCGCGACCACGCGTCGCGACGGACTTCGACAGGCATTCCGCTCGATGGGCGTGTCATCGCGTGTTGCGCGACGATCGCTCCGGACGGCGATCACCGTGCGCGACGACAGCGTCGTGCGATCATCATGGAGGCTCACATGCGCAAGCAGATCGGCAGGACGGTCGGGAGCGTCGGCGCCGCGATGGCGCTGTCGTTCGTGCTCGCTTCGGCGGGGCAGGCTCAGGGTTCGACGGGCACGGGGACGAGCACCGGGACGGCCGGCACGGGGACGGCGACGCCGGCACCGGGCGGCAGCACCGGCACGGGCATCACCAGCACGGGGACGGGGACCGGCACCGGTCCCGGCAACATCGGCACGCTGCCGCGCAGCGGCGACACGACGCGCACGAATGCCGACAGCGTGCGTCGTGCCCGTCAGAACTTCGGCGGTCCCGGCACCTGCGGCACGGTCGGCGTGCCGGGTTACGACTGCACGCGCACCGATTCGAGCGCGGGCTCGCCGGTCCGCGGCGGGGCGGGCGGCGTCGAGGCGGGGTCGCGCGGTGTCGGTAGCGACACGACGATGCGCGGCACGTCGGGCACGGGCATGAGCGGCACGGGCACCTCGGGCACGGGCATGCAGGGCCAGTCGATGCAGGGCCAGTCGATGCAGGGCACGACCGGCACGGGCACGCAGGGCATGACGATGCAGGGCCAGGGCACGTCCGGTTCGACGATGCAGGGGCAGTCGATGGGCAGCGATGCCGGCATGAGCGGCACCCGCGCGCGCAGCGACCGTCGCCGCAACGTCACCAAGGAGAACTACTGACGCCCGACGCGTCGTCACGACATGCCGCAGCATGATCGGCACGACGCGTCGGCACGCGGACGATCCGGTTCACCGGATCGTCCGCGTGCGCGTGTCCGTGCACATGACCATCGCATGCGAGCCGCGGTCGTCGCGCTGCTCGCCGCGAGCGCGCTCGCCGCGCAGCGAGCGACGCCTGTCTCGGCGGTGACGAGCGGCCACGATCCATCGTGGTCGGCCACGAGCATCGACACGATCCTCGTGGACTCCTCGGCGACGCGTTCGGCGACGATCGAACGTGGTGCCGCCGGCACGCGCACCGCGCGCGAGCGTGCGACGGCCGCCCGCATCCGCGAGGCGGCACGCACGGCACGCGGGCTACGGCTGCTCGTCTCGCTCGAAGCCCGCGAGCTGTACGTGCTCCGCGACACGGACACGCTCCTCGTCGCCCCCGTCGCCATCGGTCGCGACTCGGTGCTCCGCTTCGAAGGCACCATCTGGCGCTTCACGACGCCGCTGGGCGTGCGTCGCATCCGGGAGAAGCGGGCGAATCCGGTCTGGATTCCACCGGATTGGCATTACGTCGAAGTCGCGCAGCAGGAGGGGCTCCAGGTCCGACGGCTGCGTCGCGACCGACCCGTGCAACTCGATGACGGCGAACAGCTCGTCGTGCGCGGCGACGTCGCCGGCATCCGCCGCACGGGCGGCGAGTTCGACACGCTGGCGGAAGGCGAGGAGCTGATCTTCGGCGACACGCTCTTCATCCCCCCGCACGGCACGCGCAACCGCCGCATCGTCGGCCAGCTCGGTCGCTACCGCTTCGACATGGGCAACGGCTATCTCCTGCACGGCACCCCCGACACCACCAGCATCGGCACCGCCGCCACCCACGGCTGCCTCCGCCTGCACGACGGCGACCTCGAATGGCTCTACCGCCACGTCCCCGTCGGTACCGCCGTCTACATCTACTGACTCCCCACGCGCGACGGGGCGCGACGAACGCGACGGGCGCGACGAACGCGACGAACTGCAACAGCCATCAACGCGACGGACGCGACGCCGCGACGGGGTCGGCGCGTCGGCTGCGGCGCCGGGGCGGCTTGCAGGCAACGGCAACTACCAGGAAGAGCAGGAACAGCAGGGTACGGCAGGACGGCGCGGGCATCCACGCGCACCGTCCGGTGTCGTGCTCACGGGACCCATCCACGGCTTTTGATGGGTTCGCGGCGAGCGACGGCGCCCGCGCGCGCCACGAGCTGGTGAAAAGCCGCTGTTCCTGCCGTTCCTGCCGTTCCTGCCGTACCCTGTCGTTCCTGCTGTTCCAAGTAGTTGCCGTTCGGCACGCCACCGCGCCGGCACCACGCGACGGCGCGCCGACCCCGTCGCGCCGTCGCGACCGTCGCGTTCAGGTCTTCCGCTGTTCGTCGCGTTCGTCGCGCAGTCCGTCGCGCAGTCCGTCGCGCCCGCGAGGTCAGCCGGGACGGACGCTGGAACGGCGGCAGACGAAGAGGACGTGCGAGGGGCCTCTGCCGTTCGGGCGGGCGGAGACGGTGTGCGTGGTCACGTCGAGGCCGACGCGGCGCAAGGCGCGTTCGAAGCGGGCATCGGGGTCGGACGACCAGTAGGCGATCGTGCCGTGGGGGCGGAGGGCGGCGATGGCGGTGCGGAGGCCGGCGTCGCGGTAGAGCGCGGCGTTACCCTCGGTCACCATCGCTTCGGGGCCGTTGTCCACGTCGAGCAGGATCGCGTCGAAGGTCGCGGGACATGACGCGAGTGTGCGGGCGACGTCGTCGTGGCGGATCGTCACGCGCGGGTCGCGCATCGCGTCGACCGACAGGGCGTACGTCGGGTCCGCGTTCCAGCGGATCACCGCCTCGACCAGTTCGACGACCGTCACGTGGGCCGTCGGCGCGAGCAGCGCGAGCGTCGCCCGCAGCGTGAAGCCGAGGCCGAGGCCGCCGATCAGCACGCGCGCACCGGCGACGTTCGCGATCGAGGCGCAGCCGAGCGTCGCCAGCGCCTCTTCGGAATGATGCCGACGCGTGGACATCAGCTCCTCGCCGTCCACGCGGATCACGTACGAGCCGTCGTGCCGGCAGAGTTCGAGCACGGTGCCGTCCGGAGCGACGGCCTCGTCGAGACGTTCGAAGGGCTTCACGCGTGGCAAGGTAGTGTGCCGTATCGCCTCGACCGGCACCGGTCCGCCCCGATGCCGCGCCTTCGACGCCGCGCGCAGACTCGTCCGGTACTCCTCGTCGGAGCAGCATCCGTGACCCAGCGCCACGTCGTTCCGCCGCAGGCGATCACCGACGCCCCGAACCCGCACGACGACGCCTACCTCCGGGCGCTCTTCGACCATGCCGCCATCGGCCTCGCGCGCGTCGAGTTCGCCGGCGCGCGCTGGCTCGATGTCAACGATGCGTTCTGCCGGCTCGTCGGCTACGCGCGCGACGATCTCCTCGGCACGCCGTGGCCCGAGATCACGCATCCGGACGACATCGACGTCGATCTCGAGCCGTTCCGGCGCATGGCCGCGGGCGAACTCGACGCGTACGTCGTCGAGAAGCGGTTCATCCATCGCGATGGCCATCCCGTCTGGGCCCGGTTGACGCTCTCCGTCGTGCGCGACGCGCTCGGCCATCCGTGGTACGAGGTCGCGGTGATCGAGGACATCACCGAGCGTCGTGCCGCCGCCGACGAACGCGAACGCCTGCTCGCCGCCGCGGAGCGTGCGCGCGAGGATGCCGAACGACAGCGCGCCGACGCCGAGGAAGCGCGTGCGCGCGCCGAGGAGGCGAACCGCGCGAAGAGTGTCTTCCTCGCCGCGATGAGCCACGAGCTGCGCACGCCGCTCAACGCGATCGCGGGACACGTGCACCTGCTGGCGCTCGGCATCCACGGAACCGTGACGCCGGCGCAGCAGGAGGCGCTCGCGCGCGTGCAGAAGGCGCAGCGGCACCTGCTGGCGGTGATCAACGACGTGCTCAACTTCGCCCGCATCGAGGCCGGTCGGATCGAGTACGACCTGCGCCCGGTCGCGCTGCACGAGGTGGTACAGGACGTCCTGCAGCTCGTCGAGTCGCAGGCCGCGGCGCGCGGGCTCGTGCTCGCGACCACCTTCGACACGTCCGGCGCGACGCCGATCGTGGCGCACGCCGACCGCGAGAAGCTGGGTCAGGTGCTGCTCAACCTGCTCTCCAACGCGGCCAAGTTCACGCCGCCGCACGGCGACGACGGCGCACCAGGGTGCATCACCGTCGACGCGTCGGACGATGGGGCCGACGCGGGCACGGTGCGATTGTCCGTGCGCGACACGGGCATCGGCATTCCGACGGCGCGGCAGGACGCGATCTTCGATCCGTTCGTGCAGGTGCACGAGGGACTGACGCGCACCGTCGAAGGCACGGGGCTCGGGCTGGCGATCAGCCGCGATCTCGCGCGCGGCATGGGCGGTGACCTGTCGGTGCGGAGCGCGCTCGGCGAGGGATCCACGTTCACGATCACGCTGCGCCGCGCGAACGGCTGACGACGTCGACGTCGCTCCAGACGCGCACGACGCGCACGACGCGATCTACCCACGCATGGGCGCGGCGCTGCGAGGCGGCGCGTCCCGCCGGCCGGTCACGGCCCGCCGAGCAACGCCTCGAGCTCCTCCTCGATCCCGTGCCCGATCCCCATGAACTCGTCCACCGTGCGGTCCACGAGGCGCGGCGCAATCGCGCGACCGCGTGCGACGCCGCGCACCGAGGCGATGATCGCATCGGCGTGTGCGATGGTCGAGTCGGTGAGGCGTGCGGCCGTCGCCGTGTCGCCCGTGCGCCGCGCGGCGGACAGCGCCGGCAGCAGTGCGGTCACCGCGGCGCGATGCACGCGGTTCGCCTCGCGCATCGCGGGCGTCCCCTGCCGCTCGAGCAGTTCGAAGACGAGCGGCGGCGTCAGCGTCGTCGCGAGCGCGAGACCGAGCCGACGCTCGCGTGCACCGGTGGCACTGTCGGCGAGCGCCTCGCGCGTCGGGGGCGCGACGCCGGCCGCGAGGAACGGCAGCCACGGGTTGTAGCGCGCGAAGGCGCCGTCCGGCGTGTCGACGAACCACGCGTGCATCATCTGCAGTGAGCGATCGCGTCGGCCGGCGAGGCGACGATGTTCGTGCCAGATCGCGGGATCGGCGTCGAACAGAGCCGGTGGCGTGCTGCCGACGGGACGGATGTACGCGAACGCGACGCCGACCAGCACCGGCTTCCCGGCGACCGGCGCGAACATGAGCACCGGCGGCTTCGCGAGATCGGCCGCGCCACCGAGCACGAGATCGCCGCGCACCCAGTGCTCACCCTGCAGCGGGACCTGCCCGAAGACCGGGCGATAGCCCGCGGCCCGTGCCGCGTCGGGCGTCGCGAGCGACGCGACCGCGCGCCGCACAGAGTCGAGCTGCATCGTCGCGGTGGCGGACGGCGCGACGACGGCGTGGGCATGCGCGTGTCCCGCATGCACCTGCGCTCCCGACGAGCAGGCGGCGATGGCGAGGAGGAGTGTGGCGCGCAACGCGAAGTGCCGCGTGTGCTGCGATACGAGCTGCGCCGGCACGACCGACGGGCGTTTCGACATGGGGTGCGACAGGCGGTGCGACATGCGCGAATCCTACCCCGCGCGCGCGCATCCGGTCGCCGCGTGCCACGCTCCCGCTGCGGGCGGCACCGCCCTTGCCGTGCCTCGCGCGACGAGCCACCGGCGCCGCGTGCACGACGCATCGCGAGCGCCCGCACCGTGACGAGCGACGCCCGAGGCACTGCGATGCGCGACCACCGGACCGCCCCCGCGCGCGACGACGCGCCGCGCGGCGAGCCGACCACCACCACGACCGCCGCGACCACCACGACCATCGACGCGGAGTCATCGCGCCCGCGCACGGTGATGGACGTGCTCAAGGGCGCGGCGAGCGATTTCTCCGACGACGAGTGCACCGTGCGCGCCGCCGCACTCGCGTACTACACCGTGTTCGCACTGCCGCCGCTGCTCGTGCTGCTCCTCATCGTCGCCGGTGCGGTCTGGGATCCGGCCGACGTCGAACGGGCGATGACGTCGCAGTTCGCCGGGCTGCTCGGTCGCGACGGTGCGCGACAGATCCAGGAGATGATCGCGCATGCCGACCGTCCCGGCTCCGGCGGCATCGTCGCCACGCTGCTCGGCATCGGTGGCCTGCTCTTCGGCGCGACCGGGGCGTTCGTGTCGTTGCAGGACGCGCTCAACCGCGCGTGGGAAGTCGCCCCGGATCCCGAGCAGGGCGGCATCCGGCAGTTCATCACGAAGCGGATCTTCAGCCTCGGCATGGTCTTCGGCATCGGCTTCCTGCTCGCGGTGTCGCTCGCGCTCACGAGCGGCGTCTCGGCCGTCGCCTCCGAGCTCGGGCTCCCGGTACCGGAGCCGCTCGTGCACGCGATCACGCTGCTCGCGTCGTTCGTCGTGCTCGGCGCACTGTTCACGGCGATGTTCAAGGTCGTCCCGGACGCCACGATCCCGTGGCGCGATGCGCTCGCGGGCGGCGTGGTGACGGCGCTCCTCTTCACCATCGGCAAGTTCGCGATCGGTCTCTATCTCGGTCGCAGCAACCCGGGGAGTGCGTTCGGCGCCGCGGGCGCGCTGGCGGTGGTGCTCGTCTGGGTCTACTACGCGGGACTGATCCTGCTCGCGGGCGCCGAGTTCACGCAGCAGTGGGCGAGGCGGCGTGGCACGACGATCGTTCCCGAGCAGGGTGCGGTGCGCGTCGAGCAGCACACGGTCCGTCGCGGGGCCGCGGCCTGATCGCGTGATCGGGGACGCCCGGTGATGCGACGTCGCGACGATGGACGCGCGTCGTCCGGTGCACGCTCCTTGCTCGTGTCGAGGACGATCCCACACCTGGAGCTTCGTCCGATGCACGTCCGCACGACCACGTCCGTCCTGCTTGCCCTCGCCCTCGTCGCCTGCGGTGGCGAGCGTCGCGCGGGCGAGGATGCCTTCGCCGATCGCGCCGACACCGCGCTCGCCACCGACAGCACCGGCGCACGACGCGCCGGCGTCGCCGCGGACAGCACGCGTCCGCGTCGCGACACCGCCACCGTGCGTGTCGAGGTGGACGTCACCGCGCGCCAGTTGCGCGTCATCGGCGCCGCCGGCGACACGGTGGCGCTGCATCCGGTGGCCGTCGGCTCGCCCGAGTGGCCGACGCGCACCGGCACGTGGACGATCGACCAGGTGGTGCTCAATCCCGAGTGGATCCCACCCGACGAGTCGTGGGCCGCGGAGCGCGAGCCCCGCAAGCCGGGCGACCCGAAGAATCCGCTCGGCCGCGCGCAGCTCGTCTACGACATGCCGCGCACGGTGCACGGCACCAACGATCCTGCGTCGATCGGCAAGGCGGTCTCGCACGGCTCGATCCGCGTCACCAACACGTCGGCCATCGCGCTCGCGGAGTTGCTGCTGCAGCGGACGGGCGTGGACGACGTGCGCGGGCGCCTCGAGCGCGCGCGGCGCGACAGCACCGAGAAGCAGATCATCGACCTGCCGATGACGGTGCCGATCCGCGTCTTCTGAGGGCGACGGATCGCCCGCGTCGGCGCGGCGATCGGGATGCCAGCGCATGCCCACGGGGCGCCCCGCGACGATCGCGCCGGCGCCCCGTCGGCTGTCCGGGTAGGGCCACGATGCACGGGTCGACGCGGCGCAGCGGCGCGGGATGGTGCATCTTGCAGGCATGTCATCCATCGCCTTCCTCGGCACCGGCCTGCTCGGCGGCGCCTTCGTCGAGGCCGCGCTCGAACGCGGCGAATCGGTCACCGTCTGGAACCGCACTCGTGCCAAGGCCGACGCGCTGACTGCGTTCGGTGCCCGTGTCGCGGAAACACCGGCCGAGGCGGTGCGCGGCGCAGAGCGTGTGCATCTCGTGCTGCGTGACGACGCGGTCGTGGACGCGGTGATCGACGAGCTGCGGCCGGGGCTCGGCGACGACGCGATCATCGTCGATCACACCACGACGCAGCCCGCGCTCACCGCCGCGCGTGCGGCGCGCCTCGCGGGTGACGGCGTGCGCTATCTGCACTGCCCCGTCTTCATCGGCCCGCCGGCGGCGCGCAAGGCGCAGGGGGCGATCCTCGTCGCGGGGCCGCAGGCGCTCTTCGACGTGGTGCGGCCGGCGCTCGAGCGGCAGGCACAGAAGGTCTGGTACGTCGGCGAACGCAGCGATCTCGCCGCCGCCTACAAGCTGATGGGCAACTGCTACATCGTCGGCGTCGCGGCACTCATCGCCGACGTGCTCGCGATCGCGAAGGGGAGCGATGTCGCGCCGAAGGAGGCGCTCGAGGTGCTGCGCCTCTTCGACGGCGTGAACATCGTCGCCGGCCGCGGCGCGAAGATGGCCGCGGGCGACTTCACGCCGAGCTTCGAACTCCCCATGGCGCGCAAGGACGTGCGACTGATGATGGAGACCGCGGGCGACCTGCCGCTCGCGGTGCTCCCCGCCCTCGCCGCGCGCATGGACGCGGTGATCGCGGCCGGCCAGTCGGCGTTCGACTTCTCCGTGATCGCGAAGGACCTCGTCTGACCGACGCATCGTGACGTACGACCCGACCGAGACGATCGCACGACCCGCGCAGGGCACCGGGCGCCTGGCGCCTCGCGTGCGTCGGTCCATCGCCGTGGCGCTCGTCGCCTTCGCCCTGCCGCTCGCGGCGCAGGATCCGTCCCCGGTGCACGCGCATGACGCGGTCGCGACGCGCACGATCGGTGACACGTCGCGCGTCCATCCGGCCGACGTGCACTTCATGACCGCGATGATCGGCCATCACGCGCAGGCACTCGTGATGACCGGGCTCCTCGATGCCCGGTCGACGCACCGCGGCATGCGGCTGCTCGCCGAACGGATCCGCGTGTCGCAGGAGGACGAGATCGCGGCGATGCAGGCGTGGCTGCGCACACGCGGGCAGGCGGTGCCGACACCCGTCACGACGTACGCACGCACCACCGGTGCGGCGCACGGCTCGCATGGCGGGCAAGGGGCCGCGCACGCCATGCCGCATGCGACCGCGGCGCACGGTGCGCACGGTACGCACGGTGCGCACGGTGCGCACGGCGACATGCCCGGCATGCTGACGTCCGCGCAGCTCGACACGCTCGCGGCGGCGCGCGGCACGCGCTTCGATCGCCTCTTCCTGCGCTACATGATCGCGCACCACGAGGGCGCGATCACGATGGTGCGCACGCTCTTCGCGACGCCGGGCGCCGGGCAGGAGCCGCAGCTCTACGGCTTCGCGGCCGACGTCGATGCCGACCAGCAGGCCGAGATCCGGCGCATGCGCGCCCTCCTCGCGCAGCTCCCCGCGGAGCGGCGCCGTCGCTGACCCGCTGCGCGCGGGCGATTCCCTCCACCACCGTTCCATGACATCCGTGGCTTCCGTGTCCATGCGTCGCTCCTCCATCGTGCGCACGCTCGCCGTCGCGATCGGCGCGCTCGTCGCGATCCCGTCCATCGCCACGTCACTCGTCGCACAGGCGCCGGCGGCGACCGCCGATCCGCGCGTCGGCCTCAAGGGCGGCTGGCGCGACGCCGAGCAGGCGATCCGCGGGCTGACGCTCGTGTCGCACACCGATCGCCCCGCCGGCTTCTTCACGCCCGGCGAGCCGGGGTCGTTCGCGAACGCGAACACCGATCTCGCGTTCAAGGGAAGTCTCGTCTTCGTCGGCAACTTCGGCGGTTTCCAGATCTGGGACGCCTCCGATCCCAAGGCCCCGGCGCTTCGCGCCGCCGTGTCCTGCGCCGGCGGACAGGGCGACGTCTCGGTGCACGGCTCGCTCCTCTTCATGTCGGTCGAGGAGACGCGTGGCCGCACCGACTGCGGATCGCAGGGCGTCGCCGACACGGTGAGCCGCGAGCGCTTCCGCGGCGTGCGCATCTGGGACATCACCGACGTCGGTGCGCCGAAGCAGGTCGGCTACGTGCAGACGTGTCGCGGCTCGCACACGCACACGCTCGTCCCCGACCTGCGTCGCGCCGATCGCGTGTTCATCTACGTGTCGGGGACGGGCCCCGTCCGCTCGCCGAACGAACTCGCCGGCTGCGTGCGCGGCGGTGCGGCCGATCCGAACACGTCGCGCTTCAGCATCGACGTGATCGAGGTGCCGCTCGCGAATCCCGCGGCGGCGCGCATCGTCGCCTCGCCGCGCGTCTTCGCCGACTCGACCGGCAAGCCCGGCGGCCTCTGGATGGGCGGCAATCACGGGCAGGGGACGCAGATGACGGCCGTCACCGACCAGTGCCACGACATCACCGTCTATCCCGCGATGGGGCTCGCGGCCGGCGCCTGCTCGGGCAACGGCATCCTGCTCGACATCAGCGATCCCGCCTCACCGAGGCGCATCCACGAGGTGACCGACCCGAACTTCGCGTACTGGCATTCGGCGACGTTCAGCAACGACGCGCGCACGGTGCTCTTCAGCGACGAGTGGGGTGGCGGCACCGCACCGCGCTGCCGCGCGACCGACAAGCCGCTCTGGGGTGCGAACGCGCTCTTCACGCTGCGTGATCGCAAGCTGATCCCCGCCGGGTACTACAAGATGCCCGCGGCACAGACCGCGGCCGAGAACTGCGTCGCACACAACGGCTCGCTGATCCCGATCCCGGGTCGCGACGTGATGGTGCAGGCGTTCTACCAGGGCGGACTCACGGTCTTCGACTTCACCGATCCCGCGAACGTGAAGGAGATCGCCTTCTTCGATCGTGGCCCGGTGCAGGAGACGCTCACGCTCGGCGGCTTCTGGTCGGCGTACTGGTACGACGGCCGCATCTACGGCTCCGAGATCGCACGCGGTCTCGACATCCTCGAGCTGCAGCCGAGCGCGCATCTCTCGCAGAACGAGATCGATGCCGCGAAGACGGTGCGCTGGGACGTCTTCAATCCGCAGACGCAGACGCGCATCACATGGCCGCCGAGCTTCGTGCTCGCGCGCGCCTACGTGGACCAGCTCGCCCGCGACGGCGGTCTCCCCGCCGCCCGCACCACGGCGATCATGGCCGCCCTCGCGCGCGCCGAGTCCGCCGGCCCCGCCCGCGGCGCCCGCCTCGCCTCGCTCGCCGTCGCCCTCGACCGCGACGCCCGCAGCGCGCGTGACGCCGCCAAGGTGCGCACGCTCGCCGACGTCGTCCGTTCGCTGGCGAAGGGGTGAGATCGGGGCGGTCTGC
>ERZ1066136.146-NODE-146-length-72611-cov-12.354995_pt1 | contig 72611 bp, 101 predicted proteins | sample MGYA00382783_ERZ1066136 | MGnify/ENA primary metagenome ERZ1066136 (study PRJEB33369, sample SAMEA5778366) | biofilm metagenome | biome: Industrial cooling water; feature: Water cooling tower basin; material: Biofilm | place: United Arab Emirates | collected... | reverse complement strand
CCGAAAGCAGACGACTCGTACGTCTTCACTACGGTGAACGACGCTACTGGTGAACGCAGCCAGCACGTCTACACGGAGTCCTACAAGAAGAAGGCTACGCAGGAGAAGTTCGATAAGGTGAAGCAGCTTGACGCTGTGATCGACGACGTTCGCCGAAAATGGTTCCAACAGCTTCGCAAAGGCAACGTGCAAGCGCCTGAGGTTGTCGCGTCCACGGTGCTTGAATTGTTGTACCAATTCAGTGCTCGTGTAGGTAGCATGGGCAACCAAGCCGGTGGTGTGAACACCTTCGGTATCTCGACGCTGCAAGCCAAACACCTCAAGCAACAAGGCAAGTCTCTGATTATCACCTATCAGGGCAAGGACAACGTGCGGCAGATTCACAAGCTCGATCCTGTTTCACAAGAGTCCAAGTTCCTGATCAAGAACATCCTGACTCTTGCTGAAGGCAAAGATCCAAAGGATCGCCTGTTCACCTTCAAGGGCCCTAAGACAGGCAAGGAACTGCCTATGACAGGCAACTTGGTGAACCGGTACTTCCAGAAGCTGGGTTCGCCTGTGACGGTGCACAAACTGCGGCACGTTCGTGGCACACGCCTGTTCAACGAACTGGTGAAGGCAAACGAGGACAAGATCTTCAACAACAAGAAGCCTCTGTCTGAGGCACAGGCGTTGAAGGTCTTCAAGCAACTCGCGTCGAAGGTTGGCGGTATGCTCGGCCACGTTCGTGGTGTTGGTGCTCAACAGAAGGTGACACCAGCGACCGCAATCGCAAACTACATCTCTCCGGCGTCGATGGTTGAGTTCTTCACACGCCTTGGTCAGCGGCCGCCGAAGTTCCTGAGCCGCTTCAAAGACGAGTGATAAGGCGATGGCTATACCTCACCTCGCAAACACAGGCTTGACCAAGAATGTGCCGTGGTACGAAAGGTCAATGGCACAGCTAGACAAATATCTGCCGTTTCTTCGAGCCAAGAAGTCGCCTCTGCCTAGATCTACTCTTGTTATCACCTCGGTGTACCCGAAGAAGCAACGAGTAGTAGGCGACTGGCACGCTACATGGACAATGGACTTTAGCGGCGAGGTGACCATCTACGTTCAAGAGAAGTTCTGGAAGGCACTTGTCGCCGCAGGCTTAGAGTTCGAGCTTGTCCACACTCTGCAACATGAGTGGCTCGAAGCCAAACTAGCCCTCAAACTTGCGAGACAGAAGTATCCCGAAGCTAACCCCTACGTTATGGCAGAGAAAGACGAAGACCTTGGTGGTAGGGCTCACTACATGGCGATCAAAGAGCTTGATGGTGTGTCGCCTATCGCCTATGACCGAGCTTCTTCTTTTGTGTTTAAGCTCGCAAAGATCTAAGGGCTAACATGGCAATCAACGAATTGGCTTGGATGCCAAACACTCACAGTAAAGGCGAGCTGAAAGCCAACCTAGAGTTCTCTGTTAAAGAGATGCTTTTTGAGAACTTCTACCAGAAGATGGCTACACCTGACCTAGTAGAGTCAGGGTCAGGGTTCTCGATCTTCTTTGCCAGAGGCTCATCAGGTGACGGGTTCTTTCTGAGTACTCCGGACTCTCCTCTCCCTGTAGGTGGCTTGCTTACAGAGAACCGCAGAAAAGAAGTCATAGTAGACACGGTAGTGCTCATGCCTCGTTGGCAAGGTAAGGGGTACGGTTTCAAACTGTACCAAGCAGCCTTGAACAGGTACGGAAGTCTTCGGTCGTCTACTTCCCTGTCTACAGGTGCTCAAAAGGTTTGGGAGGTGCTGTGCAAGAAGCACAAAGGCAAACTCGCAGTACCTGGTGAATACTTCGATGACAACAAAGAGGTACTGGTCGACATAGTTGGCTTTGCTGACGGCGAAAAAGGTGGCCGTACTCCCTTGGTCAAAGACGGAGACGGAAACACTCGGTCTCTCGAAGACCTTGTAAAGGCAAAAGGAAAGACTCCTCGTAGCTCTAACGCTGCTAGGAGTACGTACTATGTCATCTTCAAATAGGAGTGACTCATGTTCGGACTGTTGATCGACCTCATTCTTGTGGCCATCGGTTTCTTCGGTGGCTACTGGTTGCAACTGAAGATGCCAGGACTGCACACTGACATCATCAACAAAGGCAAGAATGCGTACAAGACTGTACGCGGCTGGTTTACCAAGAAGTAAGTAAGCACAGGGGAGAGCTTAGAGACAGAGCTTTCTCCTGTTGGCTCAGTCTCGAGCTAACATCGCAGGAGTCTCAATGAACCTCTTCTCGTACCTGCGTTCCCTGTTTTTGTTCCCTATCAACCTGGAATCACTTATGGTAACTCAAGCTCAACTCGCTGAAAACCTCGTCGCCCTGGGCGAAACCCTGGACAAGATCAAGGCCGAATCGACCAGTCTGGTCGAAAAGGTAGCCGAACTGACTCAAGCTGTTGCTGATGCACAGATCGTGAGTCCGGCTGTCCAAGAAGCTCTGGCTGCTGTCCAATCCAAAGTCGCAACCATCGACTCGCTGGTGCCGGATGCTGCTCCTCAAGAGCCTGAAACTCCGGAAGAACCTGTGGCCGAAGAACCGGCAGAAGAACCGGCAGAAGAACCGGAAGAGCCGACTGGTGACGAACAAGACCCGAACACGCCGTAATCTCAGCGTTCTCTGCTCGTGAGAAAGGCCGCACATCCGAAAGGACTGCGGCCTTTTGTTTGGCTAGATAACCAGCACTACAGAATCTTACGAGGGACCACGTTCTGAGTGGTGTACTTGTCGTTGAGAGCCTTGACCGTCGTTAGCCTTAGCCTGTACAGGATTGTTTCCCAAAGAGTCAGAAAACGAGTTTCGCCGTCAGAGCAGCACAAGAGAAGACCGTCCCTTTTCTTGTGTATCCTAGGCTTTACTCGTTCAAGGTATCTTCGAGGAAACTCAGCGTTGCCGTCAACCATGGTCAGACCTTGTAGGTACCTTCAACACCTCGAGCAATCCGCTTTGCGGTTCGCTCTTCGAAGGCTGCAAGTGCGTCCTTCATGTGCTCGATGGCACGCTCGTTCTCTTCACAAGGGAAGTTCTTGTTGAGCTCTTCGGTACGGTGAATGAGAACCGCGAGAAGAGCTTCGCTGGTCACCCCATTGATTCCTACCTCTGGTACAGGTCCGTTTTGAAACGCCACCGCATGCAGGGACTCTTCTTTGGTACCGATTTCATAGTAGTGACCTGCAACCGCTTCACCTCTTGGGTTCTTAACATCAGCGGTAGCGACAATCAAGCCATTGTGACCTACGTAAATCACCTCAGACTTTGACACCACGTCTCCGTTACGAGCAAACACTTTTGCAGGAGTTTCTTTTCTGCCGGTAGCTTGCTCTACCAAAGTCTCAACAGACTGGTCTTTGTGCCGATTCTGAAATGCCTTGGTCACCCGTTGAGCAATTTCGACTACCTCTTCATCTGACACCACGTTCGGAAGTTCGATGTGCAACACTCGTGTACCTTCAGGCACATCGAACTCTCGAAACTTTGCTTGCGGTCTCAGGTCGTGCGACTCACTGGGCACTGGGTCACCGTACTCTTTTGTTGGTTCTGACATGGTATCTCCTTACTTGTTGACGTTGATGAGGTTGAAGAACTCCGCTCGGGTGTTAGCGTTCTCTCGAAAGTCGCCGCCGAGCTTTGAGGTTACGGTGTCAGAACATGCGTCCTGTACGCCACGCATCTTGACGCACATATGCTCTGCTGTGATGCAGACTGCCACGTTCTTAGTACCCAGCAGGTACGACAGTGTGTGATAGACCTGTGCCGTCAGGCGTTCCTGAATCTGAGGACGACGGCAGAAGAAGTCAACGATGCGATTCAGCTTCGACAAGCCTAGCACACGGTCGCCCGGAATGTACGCCACGTGCGCCGTACCCAGAATAGGCAACAGGTGATGTTCGCACATCGACTGTACGGTGATGCTGCGTTCAAGCACCATCTCGTCGTACTGCATCTTGTTCTGTACGACCGTCGCCTTTGGGAAGTTGTTGTAGTCCAGTCCCCAGAACAACTCGTTCTTCCACATCTTGGCAACGCGCAAAGGTGTCTCAGACAACGAGTCATCCTCTAGGTTTAGGTTCATTGCCATCATCATCCTGGCGGTTGAGCCTGACAGTACGTCTAGGACACTGTCCGTTTTTTCATCGAGTCTCTCAACCATAGGCGTCTCTACGCCCACGCCCATCAAGTGCTTCTTGATGTCAAGACCTGTTGTGTAGCTGGTCTTGCCTGGGTCTGTCTTGCTCATTGTGTCTGTTCCTTTACATCAGGGTACAAGTAGGTCGGCTGGTCCAGAGGGCCTCTATAGTTGCCTTCAACGATCTTCAATCCATCGAAGGTACCTACTCGCCCTTGCATCAGAGGTGCGTTAGGATCAACCTCCTCTTCTGGTTCCACGACGTCGGTTTTCAGCGCAATCGCTGTAGCATCGCTGTTGAGTGACATCAGTATGTACTCTGTCCATTCGCGTCGAGTTCTAGGCCTACGTTTGAACAGCCTAGCTCTTTGACGCATCTTCATGCCAACCCCGCATACAGGTGCGCCTGAACCTGAAACCGGAAGCCGTGTGTGATGGCGTACCGTGCTGCGTGCTCATGATTGCGGCGATTGGCCTCCATGTCCAGTACACCAGGTTCCCAGAACGACACCACTTCATCTACCGTAGACCGCTCCTCAATCGTCTTGTCCTTCTTGCTGAGGAACATCTTCATCTTCTGCGGCACAGACTTGTAGACATTCATAGGGCTAACATACACAGGTTTGCCTGTCTTTGCTGCCCACTCGTGCGCCCAGTCTGGTACCTCTTCATAAGGGGAAGGGGCAGAGTCGACGGAGGTGTTAGGATCTTTCAGGATCGGTGCACACATCACAAACTTGAGGCAGTCGGCATTGTCGAGCATGAACTGCGACGGCTTGAGATACTGCGTGGCTCTACCTTCTTTCTCGGCGCACTTCGGACTAACTACACGAGTCACGTGGTCTCCGAGCTCTAGGGATACGATACCGTTTGACTCGATCTGTATCCACTTGAAGTCATCAGCAACATACTCCAAGAAGTCCTTCAGGTTAGCCTGCAGCGTTGGCTCACCACCGGTGATAACAAGACCCAGACCGTAAGGCCCAAGCAGTTTTTCGTCCTCACGTCTACGAGGAATGTTGTCGGGCAGTACCCACAGAGGTACAGACACCTCTTTGCTTCCCCAGTGATCGCAAATTGCTGAATAGATCTTGCCTCGAAGCTCGTCGAAGGTCATGCGCTGACCAATGTCAAACTGCGTGTCGCAGAACGAGCAAGCTAGGTTGCATTTGGAGAGCCTGACGAATACACACGGCATGCCGCTGTACGGGCCCTCACCTTGAAGGGTGTAGAAGATTGAAGTGACTACCAGCGTACCGGCTGGCTCGTTCTTGAAGTAGGACTTGCCTACTATCTCGTTGTGTCCGAACATTTGATACCCTCGTTTCGGGAAGAGGTGTGCCCCGGCCTTTGATTACCTCGTCCGGGGAAAGAGGCTGCGAGCGTCAACTCGACTTTCAACCTACGCCTTACAGAGAGACTTGCGTGAACTCTGCGTACCGCTTCTCGAGCCACTCGTCAATGTCACGAACCGTAGGCGTCACTGGCTCGTTGTCGATCCATTGAGCAAGGAAGAAGTTGTCCTCATTCTTGCCGTCCCACAGCTTGGTGTACTTGCCTTCCTTGTAGCCGTGCTTTTGACGGAACGCATTGAGGCGACTCTTGCCGAGGTAGCGAGCCGAGAGCTGCTCAAGCGAGAAGTTCATCGACCGGCACAGGCTGAACAGAGTCACCCACGGGTTCGACAGCCACGTAGCTGCCATAAGGTCAGAGTCGAAGGACAAGAGCAAACGAGCTTGAAGAACTCGCGCCAAGTCTCGCGTGTTGAGCGAAGGCGGTGTGCCCATTGCAGTGGTGTACGCGGAGTGAATGCTCTGCACCGCGTTGTCCACTGACTCGTCAATGATCGACTGGCTCAGCATGAAGTGAACCGCATCGACGATCTCGGTACGGCAGTTCAACTCGTCGAGAGGGACCTCCGTAAGGTTGCCCACAGGCTTCGACCACCAACTGTAGCCGTAGCTGTTGATGAACTCAGCGATCTCTTGCGCTGCTGCCAGAGGGTAGTCGAACTCGCGGCGTGTACCTTTTTCAATCCACTCCGTGTTGTAGGACTTCATGTTCAGGCTATGCTGATTGAGCAGCATCTCATGAATAAGTTGTTGCTCGTTGAGCACCTGAACCTGCTCTTCAGTCAGGGCTTGTTCAACGCCTTGTTCTTCTGAGGCTTGTTGTTGTTCCATGATCTTTCCTTCACTTTGCTGAGATGTTGTTGACGATTGATATGGACGGGTTAACCGGCCTATGGTACTCAGCGCCGTTAGCGCCGTGCTCTTTCACCTCCACCGAGACCAAGTCAACTCGATCTCCGTAGCCTGCGTCTTTCAACCACTGCTGGCATACATCGAACGCCAACTTAGCGGTAGCCTCACAGCCTGCACGCTCGACCTCAACGACCTTCGCAATGCCATGCACTCGATCGAGATCCAGCAAAACGTCTTTCTTCGGATCGTCGGCTGCAACGAGCAACGTATGGTCAAACGTGTCTTCGAGCATGCCTTTGAGGCTCTTGAGCCCGCCGAAGTCTACTACCCAGTTCCGCACATCAAGCTCTTCGGCTTCGAAGGTGAACTTGAATGACAGGGCGTAGCCATGAATCAGGTTGCAGTGACTGTCGGCTCGCCACTGACGAAAGGCACACGAAAGCCCAACCTCATGCCCATATGTCTTTGTGCTACGGTATGGCACGTTACTCTCCTACTACAATGCCTTGATTGGTCAACACCTGACGCGCTCTGTCATCGTACAGAACCGTCATGTTGTAGTCCTTCACGTTGGTTACGCTGACGACCCTGCCGAGGTGAAGTTCAGACCACTTGCGAATGGCCTTGACCGTGGTGAACGCCTCGGTGATGCGCTCTTTCATCAGCTCGGGTGCTTGCCTGCGAAGCTGCATCATCCAGATGTCGAGTTGAATGTCACTTGACAGTGCATCGATACATGCGTTGATCGGATAGACTCGCGCGGTGAAGATGCGAATCTCGTTTCCTCGCGCCATGTACCGACGAGCAAGCTGCACTATGGGCGCAATAGGCTCACCCACCTCATCGGCTCTGAACTTGCCGCTGTTGTAGTGTGCCAGTGTGCCGTCGAGATCAAAACCAATCCATCCTGACATTCAGGTCTCCTTGTTAGTTCACTCTCATTTACAGGTTCGGTTAGCAGGTCTCTTTGATCCAGCACACAAAACCCAATGCGGCTACGCCTAACATAACCGTACTGAGTAGTACCTGTGCCCAATCACGGCGTGCTGCGAAATAGAACAAGAGTAGGGAGTTGCCTAGTGGGTACGCGATGTACGCCCACTTGCTATAGGCTACGCTATTGAGCGCGACAAGGGTGGCTCCTGTGATTACCAAGAGCACACCCAGCCAGTTAGTCGCGGCCAATAAAGATACGGACACGCGCCCGCTTGTTTCGTTTTGAGAGGTCACCGCTTCTCCATGCTAGCCTAGCCAGCATGGCCATTCTTGTTTCAGGATCTATCTTTTTGATCTTGCAAGGCTTGACGATCTTGGCGTACCCATCTTTGCGTAAGACGATCACACCCGCTCGTTTAGGTAGGTGTTCAAGGTACTTGTCTTTCGACTTGATCTTGTCCCAGACCTCAGGCGTGAAGCACAGGTAGAACCTATCACAGAACTTGAGGTACTTCTTCATCTTCTTGTCGTTGATGAAGTCAGGCACTGACGACTTCACTTCGACGATAACGATGTCGCCATTGAGCTTCACCGCTACAACGTCTGCTCGTCGTCTACCCCAAGCCTCTACACCCAGTTCGTATGTGCAACTATACCGGTACCGAAAGAAGAGGTTGGCAGCCGCTTCTTTCAGGTACTCGGCTATCTCACGCCGTGTTGCCATTGTTGATGTTCGTTAGTTAGACAGCGAACCCGTTCTCGTTGGAAAGACCACGGAGGAGCACACCGTCCTCGTGCCGTCTCACATGAGCAAGACCTGAGCCCGAAGACCAGAAGGTCGCAGGGGCAACGTCTTCGACTGACACATAGGCCACAAGGTTCTTGTGCGCACCGTCGAGAATCTGTTGATGAGTGAACACCGCTGCCATGTACCAAGGGTTGCGAGGCGTTGTGCTTTGCGGAGGTTCGATCTTCACCAAGTTCAGGTTTTGTGCACCGCCTGGTTCAGTGATCTCTTGTGTGAGTTCGTCACCGTTGTAGACGACGTTTGAACCAACGTCGATCAGTCCGAGGATGTGATTGGTCTTGCCCTCTTCCACGATAGGCAGGTAGCGTTGAGTCGAAGACATTTGAGTGCTCCTTAAAAGACATTAAGCGATCTCTTTACCGTGGTGTCCCCGGTAGAGTTCAGCCATGACCTCGGTTGGACATGCTTTCAAGACTGCGATCAACGGGTTGATGATCTGAAAGCCAAACACCTCGGTCATGACCATTGAAAGGGTCAACCAGTTCCAGTACGGACTTGTCAGGTTGTTGATCTGACATCCGATGGTAATACCTTGACGATTCGGAATTACCTCCCTAACTAACTGCACCAACTCCTCGTGCTTTGACATTGGGGCACCAAGTTCAATGTTGGTGGACTCGCGTTTTAGGATCATGAATGAATCATCCGAGATCCACTTGACCGAGTATTGCATAACTGTACCTGTCTCCTGAACTGATTACCTGAGACATAAAATTACTCTGTCACTTCGCCTTGGAAGCCAACAGGTACTTTATGTCGAACGGGCTGACCTTGTTTTTCTTCGCTATCGTCTTGATTTTGGTTGGTGTTCTCTTTGCTCCGTGTACCGCGTCTCTTAGTCTCTTGATGTCTTCTGCTTGCATGAGTTTGACAAACAAGCTGGCGATCTTTTCTCCACTCACATTGTAGAGCTTTCGCTCCAACGACACAAGAGATTCTGAGGTCAGAAAATAGTCTTTGACTAGCCTGTTTACCTTGGCACGAGTCTCTGCGTCCTTCACTCTATACAAAGCTGTCTGCAAGCCAGCAAGAGCTGTTGACTCGAAGCCTTTGAGAATACCAGGCACAGGATCGTAGAGCTTCCTTGTTACTTCTACCTCAGGTCCTTCGACAATCAAGGCCTTGAGAGCCTGTTCGTCAATGTGAGAGAAGGTACAACGAGACTTTTCGATCGTAGCACCTATAAGAGGCAAGCCATACTCCTTTTCAAGAGTGAAGGGATCGCCTAACACCAGTGCTGAGACCTTTCGTGCGCCGAACTTGGTGTGAGTTCTGGCGTACATCGAGGGGGACTCGAAAACTACAGGTGTGATTGGTGACAGTGTCTCGCCTACCTTTGTTAGCTTGTTGTCTATCACTACACCATAGGTTACACCGATAGAGTTCAGCATGTAGGTCAGCTCTAGCACTGATAGGCCTGGTAGACCATATGCCGATACGATCATTTTCTTCCTTCCACGAGTGTTGTCACACCTTTGTGTTTGATTGCCGTAAAGCAGCGAGCACCTTCCACCATCAATTCAGGTCTAGGTGTCACTACAACGATGTGAGGAATGATCTTGTTCAAGATCGGCAGCGCCTTCAAGAAGTTCTCTACAGCCTGCGGACCCATGTTGGCTTCAAGCTCGTCCAAGATGAGAAGGTTCGACCTTTGCTTCTTCGGTGTCATGGTGTACCGTGCAACAACCAGCAGCAAGGTGAACATCTTCTTCTCGGCTCCCGACAGGCGCTTGACGTCTGTCGTCTGAACCTTCTTGCCGTACTTGCGGTGCACCAGCACCTCGAGCTTCTTGTCATACTTAAACTCGAAGGTGAAGTCCTCGTTGAAGGTGAACCTCACAAACTTGTTGACCTGACGCTCAAGCAAGGCAGCACGACGTTGAATCATCAGCTTCTTAGCACCTTGTGCAGAGTACGCCTTAACCAACGCCTTCAGAATGGGCTCTTCCTCTGACTGCCGCTTCAACACCTTACCACGCGAGCGCAATGTCTCGAGTTGCTTGACAATCTCATCCTGCTGCACCTTGAATGCCTCGAGTTTGGACAACTTGGTGTTCAGCGCGTTCAGGTGTGTACTAATGCCATCGAACCCTTTTACTCGAGCTCTACGTTCCTTCGTCAGCTTTTTGAGACTGCGAATGCGACCTATGACCTGTTCGGCTGCCTCAAACATAGACAGCTTTCGATTGACCTTCTCAAGGTCGTCATCCAAGTTGGTGGTGTCGACCTCTTCACTGTCAGGCTTAGTAGGCAGTTCAGGAGCTCGTTCGGTGAGCCTGTAAGCCTCGGCATACTTCTCGGTCTTCGCAACAACAGACTCAAGGCGTTCGATCTCTTCCTTGCACTTGCGAATCTTGACCTTGACCTTGTCGTTCTTCGCCTTAGACTCTACGTAGCGGTCGTAGGTTTTAACCTTTTTCAGGCGAGCCTGCCACTTGGTCAGGTCTTCTTTGACCTCTTCCTTGGACCTACCTTTGACGGTAGAACCACAGGTGGGACACTTCCCGTTCTTGAACTCGTGTACGTGTTGAAGCTCGTCGGTCAGCCTAGTGACTTGACGCTGTGCCTCTTCAAGAGTGTGCTTAGGCTTGTCAACTTCCTCAACGTCTTCGAGTTGACTCTGATAGTCCTTTAGAGCTCGCTTCTCAACTTCAAGGTCTTTGCGTGCTGACTCGTAGGACGCTGCCTTTGCCTTCAACAGATCAGGCTCAACAGCCTTCCCCAGCAGATCAGTGACCTTCTTAGCAAGTGTCTCTGTCTCTTCTTTGTACGCCTTGTAGAGCTTTCTGTATGCACGCCATTCATCGGCTGCCGCGCGAGCTGCCTTGAGCTTCTTGCGTTTAGCCTTAGCGGCTGCCCAATCGTCCTCGAAGGTTTCGACTGAGGTTGTGGCGTTGAACTTCTCGATCAGCTTACTGTTGTCACGCTCGAACGAGATAAGGTCACGCCATGTCTGAACCTCTTCGACCTTGGCCAACAGAGAGTTTCGCTCCTTTTGCAGGATCTCGATTCTCTCATTCAGGCGTTGACGTTCCTCAGATGTAGTCTTGAGTTGGTCTTTGGTTGTCTCGAAGACAGCCTTGACCTCACGGAACTTGGCTGCTACCTTCTGAACCGCACTGAGTTCTGCGAGCAACAACTTGCGAATGCGGTCGATGTTCTCGAGGTTGAACGCACGAACGAAGAACTCTTGCCGCTGAGCCGCTGTCCCGTTAATGAGCGGGTGCACCTTCAACGAGTCAACGTAGATGTTGGTGTAGAAGTCTTCTTCAGTTCTACCCAAGAACTTCTGGAGCTTAGTCTGTGTGTAGTCAACACCACGAATGTTGACGTCCTTGCCATTCTTGAGTACGGTGTAGGCCTTACTACCTGTCTTAGAGAAGTTCTCCTTGAACTGATAGAGAGTGTCACCAACCTTGATTGACAGACTGATCTCAGAGTTCTTGTGCTTGTGCCCGTCCTTGCCTGTGGGCGGAGTACCGTATGCTATCTCCGGAATAGCTGTCCAGAACTGAGACTTACCTGCACCGTTCGTTGCCTCGGGACCAGCGTCTTTGTTCTTGCCGAAGATGAACGTCAGACCTTTGTAGTCAAGGTCTATCTTTGCGCTCTTGATATTGCCGTAGTTGGTTACGGCTAGCTCTTTGAACTGCACCTGCTCCGCCTATTTGTTGGTAGCTTGGTAAAGGTCCCAGTACCTATTGTCTGCCTTTAGTTCGAGGTTCTCGACTTTTGTTAGTAGCTGTCTGAGTCTAATTATCAGCCAAAACAAAAACTCTTGAGTAGCTTTCAAGACAAACAACCGAACTCGAATCGAGATTCTCATCGTCACTCCTTGGCCTTGAAGTAAGGCCGAAGTTTCTGCACGGCGTTGAAGGCTGCTACAGAGATCAGCGTGGTTTCAGGCAACATGAATGCACCACTCTGCATACGCAGGTCGACCAGAACACTCTGCACAACCGCGTAGGCCTCAAGAGGCTTCTTCATGTCGATCTTGCCGAACTCTTTGACGCCGCTCAGAGTGTCCTTGTTGATCTGTGACCACCACACCGACTTGTGCTGCTCACCATTCAACACCTCCTGATTCATCAAGAACGTGTTGAGCTGCAAGAGCTTGCCGATCATCTTGAAGGGGTCTTGTACGTCGAGCAACGCCTTCTGTATCGTCTTGAGCTTGTTGGCGTAGATGGCCACCAGCACCTTCACAGCGATCTGATCGTCGACGCCTTCAACAGAGGTCAGTGCCTCGTTGATGTCGCTCGGTTTGATCTTGCTGGTCTTCTTGCCTAGACCTTGTACGTACTGATCAACGGCTTCCATCAAGTGAGCCGCACTACGCATCTCAGCGTTCGAGTTCTCGACGACTCGTTTGATGAGATCGTCGGTCATGTAGTCCATGCTTTCGCCTTTGGCGATGCGCTTCACGTACTTGGTCATCGCCTCTTTACTCGGCGGCTCAAGTACGAACTGCGAGCAACGATTCTTCATTGCCTGCAAGAGCTTCTCGGGTTCCATAGAACCGAGGATGAACAGCGTGTGGGCAGGAGGATTCTCAAGAGGCTTGAGCAAAGCCTGTGCCGCAGGGCCAACGATCTGCTGCGCCTCGTCAATGAGGAACACTCGCTTGACACCACGCTGTGGCTTGAGGTTGGCAACCTTTGTGAGTTCGCGCACGTCGTCGATGCCACGACGCTCGGCTGCATTCATCTCATGAAAGTCGAGCACGTCGTTCTGGCCCAACTTGTCAACACCAAACAGCGAGGCTACGAATGCACGAGCCAGTGTTGTCTTGCCTACAGACGAAGGGCCTACAAACAGGATAGCGTTCGGGAACTTCTTGGACTTGATGATGCCTTTCAGGCGTGTGACTGCCTGATCGTGACCGATGATTCGGTCAAGGTTACCTGGCCTGTATTTCTCGTCAAATGCTGTCATGCTTTTACCTTTGTTGTTCCTTTGACTCGATGCAAGATCTGTAGCCCTTGCTTCACCTGTTTCTTCTTGAAGCCCTCAGCTTTGAGGAACTGAGTGACCATGACCTCTTCATCCTCATTTACAACGTCTTCGATGATGTCTGAATCGAACTCCCACGCCTGACTGACCATAACCTCAAGGTCCTTCTTGGACTTGAACGTGTTGTGCCGAACCACGTTCGGGTACTTGGTCAGAACCGAGTTTAGGTCTACATCGACTCCGTCTTTCATGAAGAGCTTGTAGAGCACTCTGTGGTCAGTCTCCATGGTGTCAAGCACCTCAGGAGTATCCACAATCAGGTTCACCAGTCTCCACGGTGAGGTGAACTTGACGTTGTTGACTTCGACCTCACTAGGTGAAGGCCCGGTCGCAGTGACATGGTGAAAGAACTTGCCTTCAACCTCACCGAAGTTGGTCTGGTAAAGTGTACCACTGTAGTGAGTGTTTCTCACTCTATGGTTTGTGTGTAGGTGACCCATCAGAGTCACGTGGTTCTTCGAGTGACCTTCTTCGATCTTACGACCGTTGTCTCTCAGTGAACCTGCTACCTCGAAGTGACCTACGTTGACGGCGTTCTTGCTCGTCTCCGTGTAAGGATGCGGTAGAAAATTGAACGGTACGCCATCGAGTATGGTACGCGTTGCCTTGGTGTAGACGTGAATGGGCCTACCGATTGACTCGCACACAGTCTCAAGCACCTGCAGGCTATGTGTACCGTCCTCAGCAAAGTCATGATTGCCTAGTATCACATGAAACACTAGGTCGCTGTACTCTGCCTTGAGCAACGTACGGTAGAACAGAACCTGCGAGTGATAGGACATCCTAGGCCTCTCACAGATGTCCCCGTAGAACACTACGTGCCTAACGCCTTTCTTGAGAGCGTACCTGAACACCTTCTCGACAGATGCACAGATCAACTCACTAGCATCAGGTATGATAGGGTCCAGCTTATCGAAGTGAAGGTCCCCGATGCCGATTAGCTCCACAACTTGTCCTTGTAGTTAGAACAGGGAGTTGCCTCCCTGTTTGAGTTAATCATCGTCACCGTCGTCATCAGTATCAGGCTTCGACGCATCACCGATTTTCTCTTGTGCCGAGTAGAGCTTCTCGCCTTCACCAGATTCCCACTGCTTGAAGCAAGCCTTACGCAAGTCGAAGGGCTTGACGCCTGCCTTCTTGCAAGCCGCGATCATATCTTTCTTGTCACCGAGCACCATCTGCTTGAGAACCATCCAGTCGATGACCTTTGACTTCTGGCCTTTGAATATGAGCCGCAACTGACTGCGTTTCTTGCCGCGACCTTCAGGCACAACCTGACCAGTTAGCCACAGGTAGTAGATGGTGTCGAACACAGGGTCGATACCGTGAGCCTTACCTTCGGCGTCCTTGGTCCACAGACGAATCCAGCCCTCACGATCGGCTACAGCCAGTTTGTTCTTGGCACCCGAGATGTGGATGTACTTGTAGTAGTCCTTACCGCCTTGCAGAGACGGCTCAACCTCTTTGCCACCTTTCTTCGCCGCTGTCGGCCACAGAGGGGCACTGTTGAGTGACCGAGGGTACCACCGCACTCGAACGTCCGAGTTGTACCGAATCGCCTTACCGCAAGGCTCTTGCTCCTTAGGCCCATACATGGCCATAGGCACATCACGCAACTGGTTCACACCAATCACTGCCACCTTCTTCGACGCAAGGTAACCCTTCACACGAGGCAGGTTCTTCGAGAACATGCGAGCCTGCAACGCCAACGAGTTGTCGCTTTCGTCTTCATCTTTGTAGTCAGGGTTCATGTTGGGGTACGAGTCCAACAGAATCACACCCTGCAACTTGTCGTCAGGCGCTTCGATGTAGATGCCCTTGCCGTACTTTCTCGGCATGCTCGAGTCGGCAAACTCTTTCAGGTGCGCGTTTTCTTTGGTGTCCTCGTAGACGAGCCACCACTTTCGCTCCAGCATCTTCTTGTCGGGCATGCGGCGAAGGACAGCCGCAAACCAGTTGAAGAAACCAACGCCTCGAGTGGATGCAGAGTAACGCACACGAGGAGGGACAATCCACTTGCCCGTCTTGTCGTCTTTCTTGCCGAACAGCTCGTCTTTTGTGATCTTGACGCCGTTCGTATTCATGATCGCGGTAACGTACGGAATCGAGTTACCAGTCGAACCTTCAAAGTCACGAAGTGCCAGCAGAGGGATGGCGGCCTTGATTGCAGCCGCAAGCACCGTCAATGCACCTGTAGTCTTCGCCGACTGCTCAGGACCGAAGTTCGTATACCAAGCTGCACGAATGCCGCCTGTGACCAGGTTCAGGATCAGGCTACCCGTCGACATGGGAGGCATGTCGTCAAGTGTATCGGCATCCGACATCTTCTTTGCGATGTCGTCAAGCGTGCCGTTTAACGCTGCACGCAAGTCAAACTTTGTGTCTCCACGAGGACTCTCGTCGTCTTCTGCTTCGTCGGTTTGTACCTTCTTGCCTTTCTTCTTCTTGATCTTCTTGGCTTCCTTACTCACCTTTTCAGGCTTCTCTTTCTTCGCCTTGCCTTTTGCCATTGTCACTACCTGTTGTGTTGAAACAAGGAAAGGGCGGACCCCGGAGAGCCCGCCCTGACTCGACTAAAGGTTAGTCGTCATCGTCGTCGCGTGACTTCTTACCCTTCTTGGACTTCTTGCCTTTGTCCTTTCCTTTGGACTTCTTCTTCGGCTTTTCATCCTCATCGTCCTCATCGTCTTCGTCATCCTCGTCGTCATCGTCGAGGTCCTCGTCGTCGATGTCATCGTCATCATCGTCGTCCGACTTTGACTTCTTTCCCTTCTTGGCCTTTACGTCCTTCTTGGACTTCTTGCCTTTCTTGGGCTTTTCGTCTTCGTCATCATCGTCATCATCATCCGAATCATCATCGTCGACATCTTCATCGTCATCCAGGTCATCGTCTTCCTCGTCATCGTCGCGAGACTTCTTTGACGAACCTTTACCAGACTTACCCTTCTTTTTCTTTGGCTCGTCTTCATCGTCGTCATCCTCGTCATCGTCGTCCGACTCTACGTCGTCGTCTTCGTCATCGTCCTCGTCGTCGTCATCATCGTCACGAGACTTCTTGCCTTTGGACTTCTTGCCCTTCTTGGGCTTTTCATCCTCATCGTCATCATCGTCTTCGATGTCATCATCTTCGTCGAGGTCAGACTCATCGTCATCATCGTCATCATCATCGTCGTCTTCATCGCGTGACTTCTTCGACTTGCCTTTCTTGCCCTTGTCCTTGCCTTTGGACTTCTTCGACGGACGATCGTCATCATCGTCCTCGTCATCGTCCTCGGGGACATCGTCGTCATCATCGTCGTCGTCATCGTCGCGATGCTTTTTCTTCTTCGGCATGCCGTCTTCGTTGCGCTTGGCCCAACGCTGGTACTCGGCTTTCGCTTCTTTGAGAGGCTGAGGGTTCATCAGGCCTTCGACGTTCCACAGGAAGTAGTTTTGCTCTTCCTCGGTCAGCGGGCTTGCTTCACCTTTCTGGACAGTCAGACGCTTCTGCGGGTTCTTCTCGTTGGCGTCATACTGGATCATGATGTCACAGCCGTACTTCGGGTGCGACAACGGGAACGCCTTCTTCTCTTTCGTTTTCTTGTCCTTGTGACGGTTCAACGACGCGAGCTTTTTCAGCTCCTTGATCATCGAGCTCGTCAGACGCACGACACGCACAGGAGTCCAGACCTCAGAGCCTTTCTCCTTGAAGCCTGTCTTCTCTTCCTTCTTCGTCGGCTTGCCCTTCTTCTTGGGCTCCTCTTCTTGAAGCTCTCGAACAATGAAGTTCTGGTAGTAGTCGGTCGACAGACGAATAGCGTCCGAAGGATCAGAACACCACGGGCACTCTTTTGTTGAGTCCGGTTCCTCTGTTTCCTGATTGAACGCCAAGCAGGTCTTGGGGAACTGCTTCGGGCGGCTCTTCATCTGCTTGCCGCCCTTTTCGCCGTCTTTCGACGCGTCACGGAAGGCCATTGACTCGCGGACGTTGACCGGCACCCAGTGAACACCGTTCGCTATCACAGGGCCAACGGGTCGCAGGGTAAGCCACTTGCCGCTGTTGTTGGTAAGGCTCAAGACATCAACGATGTCCTCGACCCTTGGCTCTTTGCTACCTTGCGACCGCGTGTCGCCGTAGTCTTTCTTGCTCTTGAATGTTGCTCTCACGGGTTCTCCTTGTTGCTAGGATCCTAGTTCGGTGCTACGAGGTGATCAGTCTCGCTGCTCTCATTTACAGGCATGGTTTGAGGTGTGACCCAACGTCTGTCTAAATGCTCCTCCAAAATGTTCATTACTCTTAGCCGGTCGCGCATAACTCGACACCAATGCCAATACCTCTTCGCCAGAAAATTGGAGTGAAGAACGAATACTCCATTGGTGTACGTAGGAAGTCGGTAGAAGAAAAAGGCTTTGTTGAACTTCTCCTTGAATCGCCTTTGAAGGTCCACCTCGTTCGTCCAAATCAGGTAAGTGGAGTACTCACCGACTGCTACAAAGAAGTGTATTGGCACATTGTTGGTCATCAGCATAAACTTTGGCTGCGAACTTGCCATAGTTATAGACACCAGTGACCTAGAGTCAATTCGTTGAAACACCTTCGAGTAAGCTAGGTCTCTATACGAGTTTGACCTTTGCTCCTCTTCGGTTGTAACAGAGTTGATTGCGAGCAGGTTCTGAACTACCTTACGCAACAACCTTTCGTCTGAGGTTTCACCTATTAGGCAACTCGATACCGTTAGGTGCCGAGTAGGAACAAACAACCTGTTGTGAGCCGCGTCCTTCGCCACTGACTTATAGTCGAACGGTTTAGGCTTGTCTGCTTCGTACGGCCACGAATGGTTGCCTTCGTCGTAGGTTTCGCCCTCAAACAAAGACGTCACGTTCAAATTCGGGTCGACGGTACTCGAAGTTTGAAGTGTGAGTATGGTGTAGAGAAGGCCGTTCATTTTAGTCCACGATGTAGCTCAGCACCTCGTAGGCTCTGCCCATTGGTGTGGTAGACATGAGATACTCATAGCGCGAGTGACTGCGAGTCTCGACCAACATAGCCAGCAGCCCATGCCACGCCAAGTTCTTGCCTGCCGGTGCATAGCGCATGCCATCTGAGTTCGTCGAGTTCCACGCCCAAGGCACAGGGAAGGGGAAGAGCAAGGTTAGCGACTCTTCGCCGAATCGCTGCATGAAGTTTTGAGCTTCAATGACCAAGGACACATGCTCTTCGACTGACATCTCGGGAAGAATGTAGGTCTTGTAGGATACATGGTCGAAAGGACTACGGTCGATGACAACAGGACCTTTGCCTCTGTTTTCTGTGATGAACTTGGCCGTCTCCTCGAGGTACGTCTTGAAGATGAGACTCTGAAACTCCTGACGTTGCTCGGCCGTCAGAGCCATAGCCTGCTTTTCTTCGGTCAAGCCCATCTTCGCGTACACCGTTCGAGTTATACTGGGCATGACCTGTATGTCGGGTTCCAGCTTCTTCAAGATGTTGATGACTGAGGTTTTGCCTACACCGCCCACACCTGCCAAGAAAACTACATCAGCCTTCGGGGTGTTGAGCCTTCCGAGTTCGCCGCGAATCATCATGTTCTTTCCTTTACGACACCCAGGATCGGGTAGTGTTTCTCCAAGTACCTACGAATCTTAGGGTCCTTGTAGGCCGCCATCACCTTGTCATACGCCTTGTCCACGTTCTTTAGATAGCCGATCTCCTTCTGCTCATTCAGGGACTGCTTGATGATATCGAACAAGTGGTCTTCTGTCCAGTTCCACTTGTGCATGTTGTCCTCAGACGCACCGATCTCCATTTCGATCTCAGGTTCCACTGTGAACTTGAGACCAAACTCTTTCTCGTAGTATGCGGTAACGCCGTAGGTAGCCGTCCACTGAACCACATGCAGGTACGTCAGCAGCACCTCATACGTAGGCTCACCGTGCAGAGCATCGTGCACTGCCTTGACCACGTCGACAGGCATGTCGGTTGCATCTTCATCGATATAGCCGAGGTCAACAAAGGCTTGGTACGCATTCAGAGTAATCAGACGCGCTGCGGTAATACCGATCTGCGACGCAAGGCCCTGAATCGGAGAGTTAGCAGCCTTACGAATCATCGCGCTGACGATGCTCTGCACACCAGTCAACACACCGTGCAGGTTACGCCGCATGCCGGTAGGGGCATAGGTGTATCCATGCTCTGCTGCGTGATTCTTCGTCCAGTTCAACCAGGCTGCGCCCTTCTTGAACCTAGCAAACATCTTCTCGATAAGCTCTTGTGCGAACTCAACAGGCTTCTTGAGGTCCTTCGCCAGACTCTTTGCGCTCTTGGCATACACAACGCCGAACACAACCTGCTTGATCGCATCGCGCAGCTCATGCTCTTTGTCGACCCACTTCTGAAAGAAGAACCACACGTTCTGAATGTGAATGTCTCCCTTCTTCTTGAGCAGTCCGAGAATCTTTTCGACCAGTTTCTTACTCTTAGCCAAGTAAAGTCTCTGCCGCAGACCTTGACCTACCTTGAAGGCTTCGGCGATTGCCTCATCGCCCGACACGAACGACCACACTCGAATTTCGTGTGCGCTATAGTCGAACTTGAGCAGCAGCCTACCGATCGGTGCAACGAATGCTCTCTTTATGTATTTGGCCTCAGCACCCCTGTTAGGAACCTGCTGCAGAGAAGGATCAAACGAGTTCAAGCGACCCGTCACCACGTCGAAGAAACCGTACGATGCTCTCAGCTTCCAGTCAGACTTAGAATCAGGCGACTCCTGAATCTTGTTCCACCAGCCTTTCACGTATGCCGACCAGAGCTTACTCAGCTTCTGATACTTGCCGAACGACTCAACAAGCGGGTGCTTCTTCTCGTACGCCTTGATGAAGGCCTTGTTGATCTGTGGCGCCTTCTTCTTTGTGAACGAGATAGGCTTGAGACCCATCACCCTAAAGAACAGAGTTTCCTTGTGCTCTTGCTTGTTGAAGTTAAAGACCGACAGAGTCGTAGTACTTGCTTGATTACCAAACAGACCCACATGACTCTGCTGACCCGTGTGATCCTTCAACAAGAGTTTGTTGGCGCGCTTGACCTCTTTGGTGTCGCGCATCTTCTTCTTCTCATCAGCGAGCAGCTTTAGCAACGGACTCTTAGACGAGATCAACAACTGCAGGTAACGCCCATCAATCGTACTGCCCTTGTGCATCATGTGCGACAAGGTATGCACGGTGTTGCTCATCTGAAGGAGCACCAATTTGCGATAGTACGGTAGGTACGGCTTGTCCCCTACAGTAAGGTACTTGGCACGCTCCTGCTGCATGAGGTGAATGCCGAAGATCGACTGTACGTCCATGCACCCGTACTCAATGAAGTCCGGGTTGTCGAGTCGAGTCTTGGTACTGTCTGAACGATCTTCCTTGCTGAAGGCTGCGGTCTTGTAATGGTCGTTGCCATAGACCATGAAGATCTGTTGCAGGTTGCCGTGTTTGGTGTTGAAGGGCTTCTTCGCCAGCTGAGTACGGTTCTCGTCCAGGCAGTATTCGCCAGCAGTGATCTCCCACACTTTGTGCCGAATGACTGGAATGCCGAGCTCTTGTCTCAGCACACGCAGGTCGAACATGCCGTACTGAGTAATCAGATACTTGACCGCATACTTGCCGGGCTTGGCATTGAAGAACCTGCGCAGGCGTGCCTTGATGTAACGTCGCTCCTTCGGAGAGAACGGCGTGTCCGGGTGATCGACAGGTATCAGGTAGCCCTTCTTCTCCTCGAAGGCAAACTGAATGGTGTGAATAGCGTTGAACTTGACCGAGAGGTTCTTGGTCTCTGTGTCAACTGCTACGATCTCCTCTGTCTTGATCCTTGTCCAGAGCTTGTCGAACTTTTCGATCGTATCGACGTAGATGGGCTTGGGCTTGATATACGAGAGGTCGAAGAGCAGCTTGCTGCACATCAAGTTTCGGACGTGATCCGAAACATAGAACATGAGGTTGGCCTTGGCGTAGACGTCACGACCGAACTCATCGTCCTCTTCTTCGTCGTCATCGTCATCGTCGCCAAGCTGAGCTTTTGGCGTGTACAGGGGATACAGGTCGAGGGTGTTACAGACCTTCACGTTATGGCCTGCAAGAGTTAGGTCGTAGACCCAGCCTCGTTTCATGCGTACAAGTTGACCGTTCGGTTCGAACTCGTTTAGCAGAGACTCAGCAGCGTTGTCACCACTGATGAGAATGTGAGTAGGTTCAAGTTCTTTGATGGCCCTGTAGATGCGTTTCTTGAACTGCATCTTGTAAGACCCCCAAGTGTCCTTGGGCTTGTCCATGAACTTGACATTGTTGAAGTTGATTGCGGCGAAGGCGCACGAACGCCTGTCCCAACCATGTAGCTTGGCTTGCTGACCTGAAAACCGCAACAGGTTTTCGAGCACCGTACGTGAACGGTTGTTCAGCAGCCTACGCTCGGCCAAGTCTTGCGAGTCCACCGTTTCAAGGATGACCAGTATGCGTTGCTTGCTGGCCTTCCAGTGTCCGTCAACAGGCAGACGGAGGCGATACTCGTCGCGAGACTTTGCTTCTAGTTTATATGAAGAGTCAAACACACGGACCTCTAAGGGCAATTTGTTTTGCGGAAGGTGACGTAGGCCACAAGGGCCCACGTCTCTTTGCCTTCACATTTACAGGTCGCTTTACAGCGTGAGTGCTACAGCGCAACCCGGGTTTGCAGCATCGGCAGTAAACACGATACGGAAGAGTGAATACACGCCCTCGACAGGGAATTGATCGCCCGTAGCGAGTATCGTGCTGTTGAGTTTCTGCCACACGCTGGTCAGTTCAGCGACGATTGCCGCTGTTGGGTCATACGCATACTGCCTAGGTGCTTGGCAGGCGTACAGGTCAAACCCGCAAGGGCCGATGTTCTGAAAGGTTGGACCTGTGTTGAGCCCAATTCGATAGAGACCTGATGCATCAATCCAAGCCTCCGTCGGTTCAAGCGCATCTGGTAGACCTTGCTTTCCGGTTGTGCCATCATAGATGGCCATGACCTTGTAATTGCCACTGATCTGCTGAGGCAGAAGGCCACCACCCGAAGAGCGCATCGGCGTGCCTTTTAGCACTCGAGACTCTTCGGTTCTGAAGGTAAGCCGTTGCGCGTCAGTAAAGACTCTGGTTCCCATGAGTTACGCCTTGTCGTCTTCGGCGCCAGCGTCTTCAGAGCCAGCATCCGTGGTTTCACTCTCCGAGTTGTTTTCTTCGTTCGGAGTCTCGTCAGACTCTTCCGAGCCTTCGTCCGTGCCTTCACCTGAGTTGTCCTCAGCCGCTGGTTCAGCAGGCGCTGCCACAGGTGCAGGGGCCGGTGCAGGTGCTGGAGCTGGGGCAGGAGCGGGCGCCTCCATCGGAGTCTCAGAAGTGCCTGACTCAGCTGCCGGTTCTTCGGCAGGGAACTCCTCAGCGTCAACCAGGTGCTCAAGGAAAGCCCAATCCTCGTCGTCAAGGATCTTCGGCGGCATCTGCAGAAGGTTCTGCGGAATTTGCACAGGGTACGGCACACCAATGCGGTGCTTTGCATAGTCCTTGTAGGCCAGCTCGACTACCGGAGGGAAACCGGGCACAAGAGCTTGTGCGGCCGAGATCATTCCCTTCTTCTCCAGGAACAGCTTGATGCTTTGATGAATTGCAACTTGTTGGGACATTGTTATCTCCGTTTAACGAACGACCAGTTTGATGGACTTGAACTGTGCTTGAAGCTCTTTCAGGTTCGACTCAGGAATGGAGATACCACCCTGCATCATTTCCTTCAAGGCATCGAGCGCCTCTTTCTTGTTGCCGAACAGACGCAGCATCTCCACGTCCTGACTCTGCTTCCACTGAATTTCTGACACCTGCACTCGGCGCACCTTCTGGTTTGCCGCTTGACCCTTTGTGGGGAACATCAAGTAGAGCATGCCGTCTTGTACCAGAGGGTAGATGCGCAGCAGGTTCGGGTCACCGGAAGGCTTGATGTCGGCTCGGAAGAAGTTGGTCACAGACATCTGCGTGGCGAAGCCGAAGGTGTTCATCGCCTTCTTGTTGTGCTTGAGCGCCTGATAGATGCGTGCGAGCTCTGTACTGTTGTCTTTCGTCAGCGTGAAGCCTGCGGCAGCCAACGCCTGCATGAGACGCATGAGTCGGATCGGCCCAGGAATCTTTGTGTAGATGTAAGGCTGAGTGATCCGGAACCCAAAGTTCTGCAAGGTGTCGACCACCGCAGTGTCTGAGCCGTCACCACGATACATGAGCGCCAGAAAGTCGTTCATGACCGTGAAGTCGAACTCAGCAGTAGGCACATTCTCTTTCGGAGCCAACTGCTCCTCTTGGCCTGCCTTCTTCCGACGCTTCTTGTCCTGCACTCCTTCTTCAACTGGTACAGTGATGGGCTTGTCGAGCGGAATCTTCCCGACCTGCTTGAGCAGTTCGTTCCGCATGTCGATTCCATTCGTAGTGGATCGAGTGATGATGTAGGCTTGCATCTTCGGCACGAGGATGACAGAACCATCTGCAAGGCGCACACGCAACTTCTTGTTGCCGACATAGATGACAGTACCGTCACCCACGTCAGTGTGCACCGGACGATTCATGACCATCGGGCGCTCACGTTCACGAGCAGCTCGCATAGCCGCACGTTTCAGTGACTTGGGATCAGTACCTTCACCTTCATCGTCGTCTTCGCCTTCACCACTGTCAGTGTCGACGTCTTCATCGAGCTCCGAGAAGTCTTGACGCACAAAGTGGTCATAGCGAACCAGACCCAGCTTGTCGATGCCGTAGAGTTCCATTTCAGGAATGTACGGCACACGGCTCATCAACTTCGAACCTTCGAGCAGACCACCTTGAGGTACGTCGATGGGGACAATGTTGCCGCCTTGTGCTTCCTTGTAGGCCTTGAACTCTTCCTCTTCAACCTGTTGATAGGTCTGGTAGGCTTCGAGGTAGGGCAGAAGCTTTTCGGCGAAGTCGTTGTTCTCTGCAATCGACGCCAGCGTCATCTGAACCTGCGGCAGATCCGGAATCGCAGCGTAGTTCGGATTGTCGTACTCGTCGAACTTGGCCTTGGACACGATCTTGCTGATCAGACGACCGACCTTGGTAATGTCAATCGTGCGGTTGATCACCAGCCAGTCAAGGAAGATCGACGCCCGCTCCTCAGCCTTCTTGAGCTCAGGACGGTTGATACGGCTGTTGCCTTGTTCAAGCACACCCGGTGTCCACACAGTCTCCATGCGAATGAGCCGGGAAGCAAACTGCAGGTTCAAGCCAGTGTCCATGGACTGCGATACGCCGACCATGATCATCTTGCGAGGATCGTTCTCGAACTCAGTCTTGCACTCGGCCTTGCGATCAGCCGTGTAGTGAATCATCATCTTCTTGAGCTCAGGCGGTGCATTGATGTACACCGATTCGGCCGAAGCCGTGTACTGAGTGAAGATGAGGACCTTGCCGGGAATGCCCTGGTTCAGGTGCTCACTGCAAATCTCGTAGATCTTCCGAACCTTCGGCGAGATCAAGTCCTCCGCGTCTTGCAGGAACAACTGAGCAGCAGAATCGTCTTCCGGAGCACTGAGGAACTTCTCCAGACGAGCCAAGTACGGGCGCAGTTTTGCAGCCAGTTCTTCTGCAATCGAGTCGTCTTCCGACGTCATCATCTCACGAAGCTCTGCGTCTTTCGACATAGCGTCTTCGATGAGGTCCATCGTCTCTTTGAGGATAGACTCGTAGAGCAGTCGCTGGTTCTTGGTCAGGTCAACTGCCAAGAAGCGCTCTGTCTTCGGGGGCAGAAGCGCAGCCCATTCCTTGCGGCGTGCCGTAACAAATACGCAATGCTGGGCGATGCGACGGCGTACCTCGGCTTCTGCACCGGGTTTCCAGTTCAGCACCTTGTCACCGCGAGTCTCACCACCGAACTCGCGCTTGAACTCCTCGATCGAGCCGAAGATGATCGGATCGATAAGGGCGATCTGCGAAGCAAGGTCAAGAATGGTGTCCGAGACCAGCGTACCGGAAGCAATCCGCTTCATCGGAATGTCCATCACAAACCGCGCTGCGGCGTGACGGCGACCACTCTTGAAGTTCTTGAGGTAGTGAACCTCGTCAATGGCAACCAGGTCGAACTCGAACTGGCGCATGAACTCAGCGTTGCGGTAAATGTCGATCGACTTGTTACCGTAGGCGACGTTCTGGCGACGGCCTTTCAGGAAGTTCATGTCCGTTACCACGATCGAGTTGATCGGGGCATTGTTGATGAACTGAGCCAGTTTCTCTTCGCCGTGTGCCTTCAGTGAGGCGTTGGTCACAGGGATGATGTTCAGTCTACCCTCAGTGACGTACACCACTTCCTTGACGTACTGTGCGACCAGGTGCGACGGGCAGACGATGATTGGCTTGCGGCAGTTGCCTTTCTTGAGCTCCAACAGAATGTTGGTCATGATGATAATGGTCTTACCACCACCAGCATCAACCGCGTACACGCCGTTCTTGGGGCCACGACGCATCATGTTGTGCGTCTTGTTCTGGTGAGGCAGATAGCGCAGGCCATCCTTCACCATCGGCACAGCCTCGATCTCGTAGTTGGGGTCAACACCTTGCGTCAGATAAGCGTCACGCTCATCCAAGTCAGCGCGTTCGACTTCGTCTCGACGCTCAGAGTGATTGACGATCAACTCAAGCACCGCAGACTGTTGCAGCACCGTCATCACAGAGTAGCGACGGTACGCAACTTCCAAGTTGTCGTTGATAGCCTTCGCAGCCTTCTGAATGATCCTGAAGAGGAATTTCAGGGTACCACGAGTAGCAAGTTGGTGAACTCGAATCTCAATGGCACCGCTGCGACCGACGAACTCGTCTCGGTCTTCACCGCCCGATCGGAGCATGATGTTGAAGGCGTCTTCAACCATCGGGCGCACAGACGTGAAGGTCTTGGCACGGAAACGATCGAGGAGATCGCGTGCGTTCGGATCCGGCACTTCTTCATCTGTCGGACGCTCCGCAAGAATCGAACGGTCCCATTGAGCCGCAAGGTCGATGGCGTTGCACACAACCGACCAGACCGTACCCTTGCCTGCCGCTACCTCTACGGCACCAGACAGAAGAGCGTTCAGGTGGAAGTTGTTGAGAGGAGCCGTGTCACTCAGGTCGTACACGGAAAGGTTGCCCGCTGAGTTCGAGTAGATGAACTTGTCGTTCACCCAGTCAGCGTAGATCGGCATGTTGATCGGCAGCTTCTTCCTGTTGACATCGCCGACACGAATCTCGTCCACCTCAACCGCGTTGTTGCCCCAGGTGTAGGAGCCATCTTCTTGAGTGCCGAACTCCAGCAGCAGTTGCTCATAGAGCTGTGCATTGTTCAGGTCGGGGATTTTGTAGAAATGACGATGCACATCCACAACCACGCCGTCAATGCCCACACGCGGCTTCACAGGGCCTTGAGCCTTGAGGGCTTCAACACCTGAGGTGATGCTTGAGATAGGGCAGATGGTGTCCGGCAGGTTTGTGTCTTTGCCGAAGCATGTCGCAGCCCAGTCGATCAGCGTCGGGTAGAAGTTGCCGAGTTTGATCTGAGCGAACGGTACGTTGTTCAGGTACTCCGCTTCCTTGGCAGAAATCTTCCAGGTAGCGTAGACGATGAACCACTGGCCTTGACGCACGCCTTCGAGATGCATCAAGCACTTGCGAACGATGTCAGCGGTCTTGCCGGTGAACTTGCAAAGCTCGATCACCTTGTTGGCAGAGACGAGTGCGCCACCTGCGAACGGCGTGTCGTCGATGGTCTGAATGCTATCGAGCAGAGCGTTTTTGGCTTCGATGTTGTTGCCGACGCTGGGGATAGGATTCTTGTAGGCCCAACCACCCGGGTCTTTCAGGAAGTCATCTGCGTTGGCCAGACGATAGAACACGGGAGCCTTGAACTCCAGGTTCTTGGTCAGTTGATTCTTCTTGAGAACCGACTTGACCACATGCCGACGCTCGAGGTCACGAACGTGGCTGTTCAACCACTCTTTGAAAGAGCGGTCCATGTCGATTTCCATATCCGCAGACCACGGATACAGAACACCTGTAGCCAGTCGAAAGGCGAACAGGTGAGGGTTCATGCCCCAACGAGCGTTGTAGGCACTGATGAAACCAGTTTGGCGTTCCTGAGGACTCAGACGAAAATCAGGATTGGCTTTTAGGTTGGTGATCGGGCGCATTTGATCTCCGATTGTCAAATCTGTTAGTCAGGATTGCCTTGTGAGGCCTTGTTCCAAAACGAGTTCTGAAAAGAACCGAAGTGGTTTTTCAAGGCTCGGCATAGCTCGCGTTTGAACTCAGGGGACTCTCCATGAAAGAAGACGCTGTTGTACGTCGACGACGCGTGCTGAAAGTCTTTGTAGGTAGTGCCGATGTCTGTGACGATGTTCATCACAATTCGGTCCACCTCCTCAGAGCTCATTGGCCGTGAGGCAAGCTCTTTTTGGTGCAGGTGTGTAATAGGCATGTTGCGCTCTCGTGTGCAGTTGTCATTTACAGGGTGATTCTCAATCAGACTCAGTGGTCCGCTCTTGAGCAAAGATTGTGAGCGACAGAGTTTCGTTGTCTTCGATTCTCATCCACAAACGTGACCCGAAGGTCTTGTGAGCGTAGATGTACCCTTCGTCTTTCAACTTGAGTGGTCTGTAGCCTCTGCGAGTCAACTCATCGTCGATTCGAATGATCTTTCGCGCCAACAGAACATTCGACTCGAAGGTGTCTTCGCCTACAATCATTACCGACTGCTTGTCACCTGTCGGCACTGATCGAAAGCTCGTGAAGCCAAGGCCTTTCATGAGATCCTTGGCTTCGTTGTCTATGTTCGCCAGCACGAGCAATTTCTTGATAGCCATGCGCAGGCTCTCCTTAGAACAGACGTGTCTTCACGAACTTGAAGCGGTGTGCTCGAATGGTTGGCAAGTAGATCATGTTGTCGATGTACTTGTCGACCTCGCTGCGTTTCGGGTTTGGCTTGTTGGGCACCATCACCGAGCCTGCTACCTCGATCGTGAAGCTGACCGTCACTCTCTGCGAGTTGATCCACTTGACCCAGATCTCGACGTTCGGTCTTACAACTCGTCGGTACCGGCCTTCGGTCATCTTGATGAACCTAGGCATTGGTGACGTTTGCAACCACTTGAGGAAGTCATCATCTTTGACAGGGTACAGCTCAGCCCAAGATGTGATTATCAACCCTTGGTCCTTGCGAACGTACTCTCTGTAGGCCTTGCGAATCTTCACACGCTCAAACAAGCCTGACTGATCTATGTACTTCACCAAGTCGATACGAGCACGGCGTACAAAGTCTTGGATGAACTCGTTTTTGGTTACGTCGGCGTTGTTGATGAAAGGGTACACACCGGTGTCTTCACACCGCTTGAGAAATTCTTGAATGGCGTTATGCCACATTAGGTCAAGCGACGGGTAATTCTTGCACCGTTGCTTGAAGTCAGGATCTTGGACCATTTCAGTCCAAACCTTTTGAGCCTCAGGATTGAACTTCTTAGGGAAGCCAGCAACACCCGGGGCTTTCTTGAACTGACTTGACGGCACGCCGATTATAGAAAGGTCGGTCAGCCCTTTCTCGGGTGGTAATGCCGCAAGTTGAAGTTGCTTGATTGCCATGTGTTGATCCTAAACCTTGGTTAGCTGAATCTGAAGAAGCACGTCAATGATTCCTTTAGACCCAGGATGAGATATGAACAGGTGTGGCGTCGAGTAACCTTGTGAACCTACAGACATAGGGCCAACATACCACTTGCCGTCCTTTCTTGTAGTTTTGCTTTGTTTAGGATCGACGTTCTCCACTTGTTCTTTCCCAGGTATCTCAGCAAAGCCTTCTTCTCTACTTCGCCTATGGTAGCAAAGAGACCGTTTGTCTTGAAAGCAGAACCGACGCCCATCGGATGAAACTTCAAACCGGGTACGGTTCTTTCAATATCTATCGAGACCGTTAACAGGGCGTCTGTTGCGAGTTCGAGTTTCTTGATTGCCATGCTTAGTCCTTCTTCTGCTTGTCGAGCAATTTCTTCTTTTGCTCGCGGCTGATACGCAGGTCCTCTTGAAGTTTCTGACGCTGCGTCTTCGACGTAGGGTCATTCTTGTGAGAGATCTTCCGAATGTCCCTGTTGATCGTCTCAATGCGCTTGCGAAGTCTCAGCACCTCAGGCGATGATTTGGCCAGCTCGATTTCTGCAAGGTGTTTGATTGCCACGGTGTCACTCCGTTATGGTTGACTGATTCACGAATGAATTGAGAGCCTGTCTCGAATGAGAGTCAGTCAACACAGCCTCAAGTCCGTAGTGCCAAGGGTGTGGCACATTCTCGATATGCGTCCAGGCGTAGCCATGCGATTCCCAGTTCAACTTCGGGAAGAACTGCTCGTCGACTACGCCTATGAAATTATGGAACATCAGACCGGGCTTGTCGTAGACGTACGCCTTTATCAACTGCACCGGACCTGAGTAGCCAATTTCCTCTTGAGCTTCTCGAATTGCAGCGTCCTGAGGAGATTCGCCTTTCTCGATCTTGCCGCCAACACCGCACCAGCAGCAAGGATCAACAACGTCCTTGCCTCGGTACACGGTCAGAATGTTGCAGGTGTCGAGTGCAACAAACAAGATGCCGGCAGCCTGCAGTTGTTCGCCTTTGTAGATGGCGCTTAGGTCTTTGATTGCCATGTTTGTTCCTCAGAGCGTGAAGTAAACGCTGACCACTACCTCGTTGTGTGCCTCACGCAGGTAAACCTTGAAGCCTCTCATGTTCCAACGAGTGTCACCGATAGTCGACGCCGATGGTTGACCTAGCTTCTTGATCAACTTCTCTCGAGCATCCAGATACGCGTTTCCCAATCTAAGAATGTGCACCTTGTGGTACCACATGCCTCGAGCCTCTTTCTTCTCTTCTTTGAGGATCTTGAGGCCAGCATCCTTCACCATATCCAGAGCGTTACTTGACGCTTGCTCAGTGTCAGCTTTGGCGACCCCAGGTTTGACCTGGGTATGTACTCGCTTCGACTTTGGATGTTTGGCTATGTAAGCCTTACGCTGCTCGGGAGTGAGTTTAGCCCACCAAGACTCGCTCAGTTCTTTTATTGCCATGTTCAAACCTTTGGTCGAATGACCCACAGGTCGTCTGTGAGTCTGCGTTTGTCTGTGAACCAGTCTTGAGTCATCTTGAAATAACCCTTGAGGCCCCAGCCTTCACCGTATGAATTGCGAACCCACACGTAAGGCTGCTTCGGTCTGTCATCGTAGCCCACAGCCACAACCGCGTGGCCACCTAACATTCGTTCGCCGCGGGCAGGCAGTGTGAGCAGAGCACTGCGAGGCAGATTGTCGTATGCCTCGGGAACAGAGAAGCCGAATACAACTGGGTAACCCTGAGCGAGTGCAGTCTTGAGCTGCTTGAGATTCTCTACACGAGCATACTCGTAGAGTGTCAGTGCTTCTACGAGAGCCTTTGCCTGATTGTAGGCTTTAGCCGGAGGCTTCTGCTTGAACTTGCGAATGTTGTAGGGCCACGTGCGTTCAGGGCACGAACCTACCTTCACCAGACCTTTGATAGCGTCACGAATGTAGGCGCCGCTGTCAGACTTCACCTCGCCGATAGCTTGACGTGCGGTATAGTAAGCCATGAGCCTACTAAGATGCACATTCAAGCCCATCATGATTTCGACTGCCGAGGTGCTCGCGTTGCCTGTGCATGAGCCCAGGTCCCCTTGGTCTTCAATTCGGTTTGAGGTTCCGAGTTTGTTGACGAACTTGGGCAGTTCTACCTTAGGTGCTCGGTAGTACCTGTCTCTAGCATCGGGGATGTCTGGGCGCCATGCGTACTTCATTATCTGCCTTTCACTGAGTTCAAGAGCATCTCTTTGAACTTGATGTAAGCCTCAATGGTCTTGATGCCATCTCTAGCTCTGTCCATGACCTTTTCTACTTTGGCAAGACCTGCTCGGGCAGCATTGATGTCTCGTTTAGCCAAACTGTCAACAACGGTGTTATGAGTAGCCTGGCCTTGAAACGCCTCAAATACATCAAGGCCAGATGTATCAAACCAATCAAACCAGACTCCTTTGGAGTCCATCTCGACAACAAAGTTGACAGAGCCGAGAACGGTTTTGCCATCAACCTCTATAACTCCACCTTTCTCATCGTTCTTGTCAACAACAGCCTTGACCTTCCAGTCAAGTTTGTTCTTGCGCAGAGCTTTCTCAACGAACGCCGCAGCACCTTTTAGGTCGGTAGCTGCTTCAACCTTGATGTCTTTGGTTGCTTCGAGTCGCTGGAGAACAGATTTGAGAGTCATTTTAGTTCCTTAGGTTTTGAGCTGCTCGGTGATCTTCACCTCAAGCTCCTTGTAGGCTGCTTGCATTTCCTTGGCCAAGTTTCGAGCAACCTGCTGAAGGTCCGAGCTGAACTTTTGGCTGTCTTTCGGGTTGATGTATTTCTCAGCAACCCGCTTGAAGTCATGATGCTCCGTGATCGTTTTCTGTGCAAGGTCGATGAACACAGGTTGAATCACATAGGTCAGAAGCGTCTGCGCCACATGCCGTCTGTCCTCATTCGACCGAATGTCGGTCATGATCTCACGCACCTGATTCACTAGAGCGGTGTACTGGTATATACCTCGCTGTGACTTGGTGTTGCGAATGATCGACTCAGCGTAGGGGACAAGGCTGATCGTGGTTTGCAGAAGCTTCTTTTGAAGCAGGGTTAGGCCACCATCATTGTCGTTCATCTCCAGCATGTGCATGATGCCCTTAGCATGCTTGCCGAAGTATGTCTTGATGGCCTTCTTGTTGATCTTTGGCAGTTCGTCTGAGCCTAAGACGGCGAGCTCTGTGCTGACCTTTTTCTTCTTTTTCTTCACCGGCTCGTCATCGTCTGGCTTGGCTCGTTTGCGCTTAGGACGATCATCCGGCATTCGGATTTTGACCTTGGGTCTCATTGTTTTTGTTTTCATTGTCTAGCCTTATAGACCGAAGAACGAGAATGTCGCAGAGACAGTTGCAGTGCCGTTAGAGTAAGCGGCAACTCGAATCTGTGTAGGTCCCCCGAACCGAGGAATCTTTTGGTCGCACTGTGCATAGTAGATGCAGGTGTCGACACCGGGCTCTTCTGGATCAAGGGCAATGCCCATCTTATTGAACAGGCTGATTGCGTCTTGAACCACGTGAATGTTGTTGCACGACCACACAGCCTTTGCAATGCCCAAGGTGTCACTCTGATAAGTGAAACCGAGAGCCATTAGGTCAGTTTCAAATTCCATGCAAAAGCGCATCGCCAATGCCTTGGACTGCTCAGAGCCCTTGTACATCATGATACGCTGTTGATAGGTTTCGGCTGCCAGTTCCGCAGTCTCATCAAGTCTAGCTATGACGGTTTCAAGTCTGCTGGGAGGCTTTGGCTTGGTGTGAGCTACGACCTTGTCTTTACGACCGGTCGATGCTCGGTTAGCTCGAAGCGGTGGAATCATGGTCCGCACCTTTACTCAGTTTCTTTGAGTCTAGCCAAGGTCTGTTCGAGCACAGAGCTTGTCTCACCCATCATTCGTTTGAAGATGCCAGTGATGTACGCAAAGTCTTCTGCGTGGCCCTCATCGGCAGCCAGCTTCTTGGCTTTGTCCCACTTGCGCTCTGCTTCCTTAGCTGACACACCTTTCTTGGTGGCCAACTTCTTTACGTACTCACTAGGCATAGGACACCTCACTATTGTGAAGACCTAGAAATGAGGATAGGGCCCGAAGGCCCTACCTATTGCACGTCAGGCAAATGCGTGCTGGTCGATCATCTCAATGATCTTCTGTACGTACTCAGGCGAGTGCTGGTACGCCTTGCGGTAGTACTCGATCATGGCTTGCTTGTCACCACTGACCGCAGCAGCCATCTCGATGCCGAGTGCCTTGATGTCTTCACCGTCAAGGTTCGACACTTCAACCAGTTGGTCGCTGTCGATCAGCGTCGGTTCGCTTTCACCGTAGGCGATGACCTGCGTCTTGTTGCCTTCGTGACCGACCACATAGCCGTACATCACTTCCTCGATCTTGGTGTCGACGAAGGCAGCGAACTCTTTTGCTTCGGTCGGCATCTCAGCCAAACTTGCCAGCATGGGCATGCCAGTGCGCTTGGACTTGATGCTGTACGCCAGCTCCGACAGGTCTTCGTTGCCTTGTTTCACGAGGTACTTGCCGCTCGAACCTGCACGAATTTCCCAGAGGGTCTTGTCGGTGTCGTCCATGAGCAAGTTGGAGGCCATTGCCTTGGTGGGCTTGTCCTTGAAGTCGTCCATGGTACGAACTTCATGCGAAGCCTTCACGTAGCCGACCACCGTGCGAATGCCGCCCAGTTGAGTCAGTTCACGGAACGAGTTTGCCACAGGAGCGCCGTGGCCTTTGAAGAGTTCGGCGACCGACGCACGCAGCTCTTCACGCTGAGGCATCGTGCCGGTCAAGGTCACCACAACGCGAGCGAGCGTCGGGGTGATCATCTGGTAGTCTTGCAGGTTGGTCGTGAAGGTGCGAACACGGTTTGCCACGCCAGCCAGGTCGAGGTTGCGAAAAAGGTCTTTCATGATTTGATCCGTTTGAGTGAGGTTTGGGGATTACTTGCCGTCGTCAGAGTCGTCTTCCGAGTCCTCATCATCGCCAGCGTCTACGTCTTCGTCGTCTGAGTTGTCCTCAGCGTCAGGGTCTTCGGTGTCAGCTTCAACGTCTTCATCTGAGTCTTCGCCGTCACCTTCTTCGTCAGAGTCATCCGATTCCTCGGAATCCTCGTCGTCATCATCGTCGTCAAGCTCATCAAGCTCACCGTCCTCAGGACCAATAAGCTCTCCAAGCATTCGGTAGATGCGCTGCTCAAGTTCCTCTGGCGTCACGTCAATGAGCTGAGCTACCTTGTGTATCACTTCTTCCGAAGGCGACGGCATGAAAGCGAAGAATGCGATCAAGAACAGGTCAAGATCGTCCTCAGCGAACTCACCATCGTCCTCCATGAGTTCTTCAAAGTCTTGTGCTTCAAGCTCTTTGCCGAACATCTGAAAGACTTGCTCCTCGAACGACTCGTAGGGAATGCCCAACGACTCCGAGAAGAAGTGAAGTTGCTGATCAGTGGGTGTGGGGAAGGTTCGAAGAAACGCGCGTATCACGGTTTCCAAGGTGACATCTTCATCCATGTCTACCTCGTCATCCGCAGGCGGTGGAGTGGGATCGGACATTTCGGTCTCCGGGTTTGAACAAGAAATCGACCTCTAGGGCGTGCATAAAATTACTGGCTGAGCGCAATTGGTGCAACTCGAATGAAGTACCGAGTATTATTTCTCTCGGTTGCTGGTTTGTTTGGAGAGCCGGCTGCCAATGCTTTGAGTGATTCCCAATTTTCACTCATGTACTCTGTTTGCTTGAGCCAAAGTGCATGACAACGATGAAGACCTACTACCTTGATGACATCGTCATCTTCGAGCTGTACTCGATTTACAGGCAATGTGATTGGTCCCCAGGCGTTTTCACCTAAGCTGGCGTCAGCAGAAAAGATGTCTCGTGGATAAGACTCAACTAACACCGTTGGTTTTCCGTCACGGACCTTAATGACGGCGATGTTGATAACTTCACAGCTTCGCAGCCTGTTTACCGTGCCTATTGCGGTGTACCCTTTCGAGTCATAAACCGCGTGAGTGACCTTAAAGTCCTTCACTACAGGCAGGTATCTTGTCTCCACATTCCAAAGTAGCCAGACAACGATAAGGCCTCCGAAAATTGGAGCTATCGCTTCAATGAGAATTCGTCCGGCTAAAAAGCTCTTGTTCATTTCTTCACCTCAGCTTTAAACCATTCCCAGATAAGGAGTCCGACAAAGGCAGCGGCAGCAAGCAAACCACCGGTAAATGCCTTGCTGATAAATTCAGCTCTCAACTCATCCCATCTGTTGGCTGTTTTGATTTGTTTCTCGTGCGCCACTCTATGACCGTGTAGGTCACCTTCAGGAAATGCTGAGGCTATCTTTTGCTCTAGCTCTTTGGTTTGTTCCTTCAAGCGTTGAGTAATTCGTGCGTCTATCTCTCGGTTTTGACGATCAAGAAGACGCTGCATCCTTCTCTCTAGGCGCAGCTCTAATCGGGGACTGAATCCTGCTTCACGTTCTCGGTCATGGTCTTTGATTGGATCAAGAGGATCGCGCCGAATCGGTCGTTGTGCTAGGAAGTCTTCTGTGGAGTCATCGAAATCGGAGATATCGTCGTCTTCGTTTGCAGTTGTCACTTTTGGCCCTTTACTAGACGGCGGAGACAAATGGGCTCGGCTAAGATTGTGTCTTGGTTTGCGTCCATGTGTCCGTCTCCAATTCTAGGTCAATGTTTGGTTCTCAGGTGTGAGTGGCCAGGTCGTTTCTCATGGCACTTATTACAGCAGGTGCCCAGGTTTGCCATTGTTGTTGTACCACCATCAGCTAGGCGCCTGATATGGTGAACACTGTGATAGATACCTTTCTTTGGTTCTTCGGGCGCGCCACAAAAGATGCACCTATAGTGGTCGCGCTTCTTGACTCGCTTGCAGATCTCCCACCAATCAGATGGCCGACCGTAGTTGTCGGTTACGATGCGAGACACTCCATGTCGAGTCTTTACGTAGGCTTTCTTCTTGATGCCAACAGCTTTATGCTGAATCGGAGGCGGCTTCGATACGTAGAATTTTCCCATGGTCAAGCACGGTTGAACTCCACTCGAAGAGCACTGAGTCCCTTATCGTTGTCAGGTGAAACCGATACCACGTTCGGATTCAGATGATTGGCAGACCTCACCAGCTTGGCAAAGTAAGACGTTTGTTTCAGCTCCGGAGCTGACTTCGGCGTCACATGAACGTGAGGTACACCACCGGTGATGCGAACGCCAGAGGGAGGGTCGATGACCACGTCACCGAACACTCGAAGTGCAGCCTGTTTGACAAAGTTCACCGACTGAGCGTAGTCAGCGGTTTCAGTCAATCGGGCCAGTGCTTGTTTGAGTGTGGACATTTCTGACTCTGGGTGAAAAGGTTTGAAGGTCTTGAGGTTAGGCCTGTAGGTCGCGCTCGATCTTTGCCCAACGAACACCTTCGGAACATCCGAGGTGCTCACGTATTTCTTCCAGTAGGTCTTCGGGTGGTTGTAGTCGTCACCGTACGGCTGCGAGTAGTAAAACTTGTGACCGTTCTTTCTCAAGTAGATCGCAACGTCAAGGACCTTACCACCAGCGAGTATGAGCGATGCAGCTCTATGCCGGCCTTCATGACCTTGCACCTTGCCTGAGTCCATGTCAACGTCCAGAAAAGGCATAATCATGATTCTGCCTGACCTAGCTGCGTCGTTGTAGGACTCAAGGTCTACTATCGTCTCTTCTTCTATCCACCTTTCGACCGAGGTGCTTATGGTCAGGCGAAGGAAATCATACGGATCCATTTGAAGGATTCCGCATCCCTTTTCTGACTCAGCAAGGTCTAGCATACGTTGAGTGACAACCAGCTTCTTCACCTCATCCTCCAACGAGCTCCGAACTTGGACCAGCCAGTTGCAGGCGTGATGGTGATACCCACTGCACCGATCGCACCGGGGCGCAGAGGAATGCCGCCATTCGGATCGAGGTTGCCGTCACCACCGGTGATGCCTTTCTTGATCAGGTTCTGCTTGAAGGGCTTCAACTCGTTGTCGAGTTGTTGTTGCAGAGTGTCTGCAAGACCTTGATAGTACTGAGTTCGATCAACGTCGAGTGAAATTGCCTGACCAGAGAAGTTGAAGGCCTTCTCACCTTCTGCAAGGTACTGCGCTCGCAAGGCTGCAACCATCGAAGCTCTGAGCCAGAACTCTCGAATGCTCCCTTGAGCGTTGACCATCGTGAATGAGGTCAGCATGCCTGCACCAGCACCGTTGAAGTAGTCGCGACCGTGTCGCAGGTACGACAACAACAGCGCCTCGGTGAAGATCATGTCTTCTTCGTGAGCGATGGTAGTGTGTGCCTTGTTGATGTTGACACGCAGGTCCGCTGCGGCTTGCAGTATTGAGGCGTTGACGACAAAGACTCTGCCGGTTTGTCTGTCTGTGTCGATTGGTCTGTTGGCATTTCTGCCTGTCCAGATGATGGTGAAAGGCTCAAGGCGAGTAGTAAGAGCATAACCAGTGAGCTCGCCTTTGTAGTACCATCCATCTGATACTTTCGTGCTCTGTGTCGCATTTACAGGGATGACTGGTGTGACCCGTTGGTTGTCGTGCGTGAACAGCTCGAAGTTAACGGTGTCGTAGGGTTTAGAGAAAATGATGCTGACAGGAATGTCAACACCTTCCATTTCAACCACATCTTCGACACCAACCGGCGCCGTCGTGATTGAGGTAACGCGCAGGGACTCGAAAGAGTAATAGGGACTGCCGTCAACTACCAGCTTCCAACGGATCTGATAGCTCTGGCCTTCAAGAGTAGGCAGTGCGTCAGAAGGCACGTTGACAACAGCCTGTGCCGTGACTTTCACCGCGTTCGAGAGCGGTGTTGCAAGGTAAGCGAAGCTCGTGCCTGAGCTGTATTGAACGCCGTTCTGGTCGATCAGGTCCCAGGTCACAATACCGTTAGCGGCATTGAAGTCCAAAGGGAACATGAATGAGGCATGGCCCACAGCAGCCTGACCAGCTTCGAGTTCTCCGATCAGGTCAGAGAACGCGTCGAGGTTCACGTTCTGATAGTCATAGGCGATCTGCGAGTTGCAGACCACAGCAACCAGCTTCGAGAACACCCGTGCCGTAGACGTTGTGATGTCTACCTGTACGCCGTAAGACTGACCGTCAGCACCAGCACCGATTGACAGGTTCACTTGAGTGAGACCTGTACTCGCAACAGAGGCAGTCAAACCCAGAGGGGCTACAGAGGCGATGACGGCGCTTGCAACCGTCTCGCCTGATTGAAGATCTTGCGTTACGTCCAGGATACGGGCTACCGTCTCAGCTGGAAACTTGACTACCACTAGGTTGTTCATAGATCCTCTAGAACTTCGTCGATCTCAGTTGCAAGGTCAGGCCGTTTTGACTTTAACCACTCTGAGAACTGTTTGCGGGAGGACGTCGGACACTCGGTTAGCACTCTGTCTACGTCTGACTTTCTCAGCTTGTCAACGGAGTCTGCCGAAATCTTCACAAGCGTCTCAAACCTAGAGTTGGCAACTTCTCGAAGGTTGAGTGGTTTGATTGCCATGCTCAGTCCTTAGATGTCGATGACTTCTGCGTTTGAGCTGATGACCAGCGTACCGGCTACCGACGAGTAGTGAACGTAGGTTGACCTGCCATTGACCTCAAGTCGAATGCCCTGACAGGTTCTTTGAGTGTCGAGTCTAGTGACCGTGAAATCAAGGTCTTGAAGAACCTTTGCAACAGGCTTGAGGTACCCAGGTTTGCACTGGTAGACCTTCGACTCGAACTTACCGGGTGCACCTCGCCAAGGCACTGGCTTGAGTGGACCGACAGCCTTGTTGAGACCGTCTCTAAGAGCTTGCATGATCTGGCCCGGTGCTATGCCTTCGCCTAGGTTGCGACTCTTTTCGAGTCGAGCCAGTATCTGTTTTAGGTTGCTCATGTTGGTTGTCGCCCTATGGTCATTCCGTACACGTTGCCTTGACCTGTGACATTGAGGTTGTAGGGAAAGCCCTTCTTCACCATTGTCTTTGCGCTGATGCTGACAAAGCCTTCCTTGTTCAGGAGTCCTTGAACTCTTCGCCAGTCATTGCGTTGAATCTCGAACATACGGTACGGCAAGTTGACGTACTTGACACCCATGTCGACGAGCTTCTGTTTCAGGTCCTCGAACTGTTGGTCGTTCGCCTTCTCCAGCTTCGGCACAGAAGGCACGATCTTGCCGTAGTCTTCCATGGTCAGCGGAGCACCTTTCACGCTGGCGGCTGAGATGATCTTCTCCAACACCACATGCAACTCGACGTCGGTCTTGAGGTCTTCAAGAACCAGCTCCATTATTCGAGTCAACATAGGGACATCGAATGCAACGATGTCGGGCTTGTCGGCTGTCTGAGCAAGACGCGCTAACGCTCTCGAAAGATGTTTGCTCATGATCGTCACCTACTGAACTTGAACTGGCTGATCGAATGACCTTTGCCGATAAGCAGCATCTCAACTCCGTCTCGAGACCTAGTTTGCTGATCGAAGGTCTTGGCTATCTTCTCTGCTTTGAAGTCTATCCAAAACAGAGGGAACTTTTGGCCCAGCTTCTGCCACAAAGCATGGGCTGCTGGCGTGTGTATTCCGTTCGACACAAAACACCGACCTGACTCAAGTGCCCACTCGTGAAGGTCATACAAAAGACCTTTGCCTCGGTGAGCCTTGTCCAGGTACATATGAGGTGTATAGAGTCGAGGAGCTCCGCTCTCAAACACTTCATGCAAGTCCAAGTCCATAACCAAGTAGCCGATCGGCGTACTGTTGAACAGGATGAACAGTACCTGAACGTCTGCTTTCTTGGACATTGCAGGTACTATGAAGTATTCAGGGTGCGAAGTCTTTATCGGTGCACCTTTGTTAGGCAGCCGACGCCACCAACTCTTAGTCTCATTCGAGATGGTGTGGTCGCTAACGTCTAGGGCTACCTCCATCAGGTGTCGAATAGCCACGGTATAACCTCACTGACCGAACCTAGACAACTTGGTGTAGGTGATTTTCACGACCGACGTTGACTCAGCCTTCGCATTGCAGGTGATCGTCTCCTGCTTCATCAGCGTCAGCAGAGTGAATGGCACGCAGGTTACTTGGTCGGTGATGACCACCAGGTTGTCGGCGTTGGTTTCAGGCAGAACGCGCAGACGAAGAGTCAGCGATTTTATTTCTCGGTAGATCTTCATCTGCCAAGGCTTGAGCTTGATAGGCTCACCAGCAGTCTCTTGAAGGCGTGTAAGTGTCTTGTCCAGCATGATGTGCTCTCAGTCGCTGTTGATGACCTTGACAACTTGACGAATCTTCTGATCGTCGAGTTGCGGGAAGTGCTCTTTAAGGAAGTCGATGTCGTTGAGACTGATTTCGTTTTCCTTGGCCAGGTTCGTGACCGTGAACCGCACCATGTACCGACCTTCTTCGAACCCGGGCTTGATCTTGAGTCGAGCGTTTTTCAGCTTGACCATCATGGCCTTGAGTTCCATGTAGAGAGTGCGGATAGCGTCCTGCGCCTTCTCCTTAGACACACTCTTCAGGAAGGTGAAAGTGATGGTGTTGGGATCGACCTCGATGTTGTGCACCAGTGAGCCAACGCTGAACTTGTCGCGCTTGAGCTTGTTGGGATCGAGGTTGTGAGGCAGCACGCCGATAGCGGTGCTCACGTTTTCCATCTCGAGAATGAGGCCCAGTGCAGCCGATGCCTTTGCAGGATCGGAGATGGCCTTGCCGAGAGTATAGCGACCCGGCGGAGAGAACTCCGGCATTGCGGTCACGTAGTAGTAAGCATCAACAGACTTCTTGTCCTCTGCGCTCGGCTTGAGAATGCAGGTGAACACGATGTAGAACTGAGGATGCTCGTTGCCTTCATCGTCCTCAAGGTTGTAGAGCTTGATGTAGACGCTGAAAGCCAGATGCTCGTCCTTGGTTTCGTAACCGTAAACGAACGTCTCGTTCTTCTTGAACGTCAGGTTCGGACTGACGTAGCCGATGGTGGCCTCAACCATCTGCTTGAAGTGAGTAGGTACGTGCTTCTGTCCGACGGAGTTCAGGAACTTGAGCGCCGCCTGCATCTTGGCATCAGCAGACTTCTGCATCGCCTTGATGTTCTTGAGAGTTTCGTTCGAACCACGAGTGCCTTTGAAGTTGACCGACACCGTGTTGTAGAGACTGTCGAGCATCTCCACTTGGTCAGACAACTCTTCGACAACAGAGAAGTTCTTCCTCAGTACGTCGAGCTTGGGGACAACAACCTTGTCGAAGCCAGTGGTCTTGACCCCACCGCCGCCTCGGCGTTGACCTGAACCGGGCTTATCGTCACGGTTCACGGTGAAGACAGTGGTTGCACTCTCGATCTTCGAGAAGTGTGCCTGATACTGCCGCAGCAAGGATTCGAGTTCTGTTAGATTGTTCTTTACCGCGTCCAGGTAGCGGTCGACCTCAGTCAAGGAGCGGAAAGGGCCGTCCGCTACCTCGGTTGATGTCATGAGCTGAAAGCGTTTGATTGCCATGTGTGTATCCTGTGATGCACTGAAATGAAACTACTCAGTTGGAGTTCCAACTCAGTTTGCTGCAGGTGACTTTCGTTTCTTGTTTACTTTGCCTGCCGGAGGTGGCAGACGCTTCTTTGCTTCTCGGACAAACTCGCCTCGCTTCTTCAATAGTTGTTTGTTCTTGCGATTATAGAGCTTGCGGTAAAGCTGACGCTTACGGACGATCTTCGGATCACGCGTCGTCATCTTGTAGAGACGTCTACGCATCGTACTGATCGGATCCATTTTGAGCCGACGACGTTTGTACGGCTTAGTTGGATTGATGCGCGAAGTCTCTTCCTCTGTACCAGCGATCTTTTTAGGAACAACCCAGTCAGAGAAGTATGCGTAGATAAGGCGAGCGCCTATCTGTATGCGTTGAAGCGGTGTGACCATCAGGTTCTCCTGATACCTGCTTGATTGTCTCGAACTGGGTTCGTCGACTTCTGTTGCATGAGCCTGCGTCGAGGCAGCAAGGTGATCATCTCACTCGGCTGTGCAACTACCGTCTCACAATCCCACCCGTGTACGTTTTTGTCTCTGTCGTTCCAGTGATTCGAGCTGGTGATGCGGAATGTCTTGCCGAACACCGATTCAACAAACACGTCTTCGGTTGCCACTCGAGGAATCACAGGGCTGAGATTCACCGAGGCGTTACCTGTCATGTCAGCCAGCGTGTTGTTCGAACCTTGTTGCAGCCTCGGGAACTCGATCAGAGCACTGCGAGTCGACAAGTTGATCTGCAATTCAAGGTGAGTCCAACGCACACGGTCGTCGAATGAGATGACAAACCGATGAGACAGACCATCACACAGAGCACGAAGCAACTCGGGAGAGTACGGCAACGAGTCAATGGTAACCGTTGCCGTCATTACCTGCTTCATGTTGTCCCACACCTTAAAGGCGTCGAGGCTGATGTAACCTCTGGGCAACACGATGTCGATGGTGACTTGAGTGCCGAAGAATGCGTGCGGTTTCTCGTTAGCAAGGATCTCGCCTTGAATAGAGTACACCTCAGGTGAGTGAGGTGCAATGACCTTACGCAGACCGTTGAGCACCTCGTAGCCACCGACGTAGCCGGTGCCCATGCAGCACGCACACGCCTTACCGTTCAGGTCGGCGACCTCGAAGTCGAAGCCTGTTGCAACGTCGTCGATGTCGAACGGTTGATTGGGTCCGTTGGCGCCGTTCTCTTGAGTGACGTCCAAGAAAGGATCGTCGAGGTCACGAGCAGGACCAGCTATCTCGAATGGCGTTTGCTTCTCGTTGTCGTGACCACCATACAGTTGATCAGAGCGGCTGATGTCTGCTTCGCTAGGATGCGGACCAGTACGACGAGAACCGTAGCGGTTGATTGTGAACTCGAGGCCACCAGTCATCAACTCGTTGATCTTGCCCTCAGGCAGCTTGCCCTCCTCATTGAGAATAGACGCAGCAACCTTTCGGCTCGCTTGGCAAGAGCACTTGAGCCCACTGTTGAGGCGACTATAGAAGACAGCCTCATAGCCTTGCACCTCGAAGGCGTTGTGATATCGGCGCTGTTGAACAGGCGTGAGGTCTCGAATCGCTCGCTTCGCCACGTCAACCGCACGCGAGTTAGCGGGCAAAATGCGATTGTTTGAGCGATGATTTACGGGCATCGGAATTCCCAGTAGTTTGATGTACCTGAGCAAGACATACCGCTCAGGCGTCCCATCAAATTAGTCAACTGGTGGTCCTGCACCGTGTAAATGAATAGGTGAATAACTTGCTGACCCTCCTCTCCTCGGACCCGGGATTCCGAAATTACGGCTTTTCTGTCGTGCAATTCCGAAAGCAAGGCGATAATGATTTGGCCTTCCGCATTTTGGAGGCAGGCCACTGCTCTGCTACGGTCAGTAACCTGAAAAGCGGCAAGGTATTGGTAGCACAACTCGCAGCCTACAAGGAATTTCTCCGCGCAAAGGTCGACAAATACGGAGTGCAGGCGTTCACCGCAGAGCGTTTTATGACACGCGGTGTTAATGGTCCGTCGATTGAGATGGTGAATTTCATGCTCGGGGTCATGGTCAGCTCGTTCGATAAGCCGGTGAAACTCTGGCCGGCTGTGACCTGGAAGAATGCCGTTCGTAGGAAGGGCGTTGACCTGAGCTATTGGTACAAGTGGTGCAAGGCATCACCACACCAATTGGATGCTACGCTGATCGGTATATACACAGGGTACCGTGCGTATGGCTTTAATGACTTCGGTAACCTCGATTTAGAGGACCGAATGCCGTCAATCATAGAGAGACTCGAGTCTGTGTCACTCGAGCCATTGGTAAATCGCAAACTTCGCAAAGGTGAATAAGAAGTGTTCTGCCCTTTAGAACGAATTGAACTGAAGACGTCTCATTGCCCAGCACAGCGGTGCATGTATAAGGACGCTTCTTCTCTGTGTGCCTACGATAGACTGACCTCAGACGAGGTGAGCGTCACTGACCTTGCCGAGGCACGGCAAATTAAGGCATACAAGGTCAAGGTAGAGGCCACAATAGGCAGAGACAACATCCAAAAGGGCCTGGTAATAATGCGGTACGCTGCCTATATTCAGGACAACTTCCCGAATCTAGGCGAGCCAGACCCTGAGGGATCAGACCATCCTGTAAATGAGGGTGAGGACTACGCAAGCAAGGTCCTTAATCTCGTCTTTGGACTGTCTAAATATCAACAAGACAAATTCTGGAGCAGCACAAGGTACAACGAGTGGAAGGAACGCAACCGTGTTGAGTTCACTCTTAAGGACTTGCTGAGTGCTCTTGCAACAGCCAAACCGTAACTCTCAGACCAGGAGCATCAATCAATGGCAATTCAACAAACCAAAACAAGCGAACGCAAATACTACACCGTTGAGGACCTTGAAAATTCAGGCAACACCGGTGCAGTGTGGGTTCTGAACTCAACGGACTACGGTGGTCAAGAAGGTGGCAACCTGATCTTCAGTGTGCCCAAACTGAATGGTCAAGGCATCGACCCTGTGCGTGTGCCGAAGACCTTCATCCCGATCGACCTGACGGCTCAAGTGCCTCGTGGCCAGTTGCTGGCAAGCTCAGAGTTTCGCAATGCGATTCGAGTTCGCAACATTCGTCTGCTCAACCCTGCGTACGCCAAGCACCTGCTTTCGCATGAAGACGCGAAAGAAGAGCAACGGCGTATCGAAAACGCCATGCTGCGAAACAAGGCTGCCATCGAAGCACAGATGGTTGCTGGTGAGGAAGAAGATGAATTCTTCGACCCCAATGAGAAGAGCGACGGCAACACCAAGTCGAAGATGCGGCAGGAGATTCAAGAGACTGTGGTGAAGAAAGCCGCAGCGTCTGCATCGACGAAGGTGCAACAGATCGCTTCTGACGCAGTGAACGAGAACTGGACGCAGACTCGTGTGATCGCCGCACTCAAGAACACGAAGCTGGCCAAGCCGGACCTGAACTACTTGGCAAAGAAGTTCAAGGACAGCCCGAAGGTGATCAAGCACCTGAAAGAAGTCCTGAAAACTCTCAAGGCTGCCGAGTAAGCCTAGCTCGAACCACAAACGAGAAAGCCGCAGAACCTGTGAAGGCCTGCGGCTTTTATTTTGGCTAGATAGAGCTAGCCAACTACTTGTTGACCTTGATGACAGACCCGCGAATGACGCCGAGCCGATTGGCTTCGAGCACCAGGTGCGCAGCATACAGCGCGTCCTTGAGGCTCAACGTCGGCCGCTCCTCACGCATCAGCTTGGCAAGGCGAAGCCGTTCCATCGAATGCAGAGGCGTCTTCAAAACGCGGGACTGGTCAAAGTCACTGAACGCGAGTTCAGGCATGAGTTCTCCTTGTGGGTTGATTAGGATATACTCATGCCGACCTCCGAGGTGTTGGTGTTCATGGTCAGGTTACTTTTTCTTCTTCTTGACAAGAGCGCACAACTTGTCATGAGTGGTTTTGCTGAGAAAGGTGTAGGTGCCTGTTTGAGGCTCACCGTTGAGCTTTACCACTTTCACAGGCACTCTAGGTTCGGACCTCTGCAGCCTGCATTGGGTAGCCTCAAAGTCTGCACGGGATAGAGGGCCATCGCGAGAGTCGTTTCCGACCCACCTAGGGGCCTCTTGCTGAGGTAGTTTCACCAGTTGAAGGCGTGCACCGCTATCTTTAGCGAGCTGTTGAAGGTTGAGAGTCTTTTTCATCAAGTAGCCTCAGTTGCGGAACTCTTTCAGTTGCGAACGCCAAACCATCACGTAGGATTTGGCATCCGGAACCGACATGCCGAGGAACTTGCGCGCCTTGTCAGCGTACTGCTCTCGGCTCAGTCTGAGCATAGCCTGATCGTTGTCCTGACCAAGGTACTCAGAGAACTTCTCGTCGTGCAAGCCCATGAGCAGGTTCATGAGCTGCCGACCTTTCTCGTCTCGGCATTGACCGAGGAGAATGCCGACCATCTGTTGCAGGTCGCGCTTGCGATTCACATCGCTGGGGCGCTCACCTTCAACCGACTGGCCGTCGAGTCCACACATCAGAGAGTTGCAAGTGCTGATGGCACTCGAACTCCCGTTCTGATTCATGGCGAAGGTCTGCTCGAAGTCGGCGTTGTTCAAGCTCAGCAGAGTACCACTGAACGTGCCGTCCTCGTTCGCAACCAGTCGCTTGCGCTTCTGCGTGGTCTCCTCTTTGATGATGTTCTGACCACGGTTGCGGCTGCCTGTCTTGATCAAGTTAATCATGTGCAGCAGGCTGTCGATACGCGGGTACGCTCGATACACAGAGCGCAAGCCGTACTCCAACATCTCTGTCTTCAACGACTCAGCGTCCTTCTGATTGCTCTGCGTCAAGAACCTGAACTTCTTGTAGATGAACTTCTCGAAGTAGGACTCCGCGTACACCTGCTTGAGTGCAAGTTCAAGGCCAATGTCAAGTCCATCAATGGACCTCGGCTTGTAGCCCTTTGCACCCCACGTGGTACACAGAGTCATGAGCCGAAGAGCAGCCTTCGAGTTCGAGCGAATGACCTTGCCGACAAAGGCAACGTCTTTCGGCGTAAGCCCGTAGTCCTCGCCCGAACGCTTGCGACCAAGCACCTTGGAGTAGAAGTAGAGTTTAAAGTTCTTCATGATGTAGCCGGACCTTGCCAGCCTATCACGGAACACGATGCAGTCGCTACCAGACCACTTGAGCTCTTTCTTGAACAGGTCGTTAAGAACCTGCACCTTGCAGCCACCGAAGATGTACAAGAGCACCGTGCACTGGAGCTCAAGCTGTTTGGTCTTCGACAGGATCAGGAAGTCAGGGTCGATGTAGGCGATAAGTTTGCCAACGCAGTTCATGCGTTACTTCCTTTCGTTAACCGCGGTTGACTCTGAATTCCAAATTGCCGTCGAGCCTCTTCTTCAGTTTCTTCGAGCTGATGCGTGCATCCTTGCCCTTCGGTTTCTCCTTGTTGAACCATTCAGACGGTGCCGAGTCGATAGTCGGCGGCTCGTAGTCCACCTTCTCGATCTTCGGATCGTATCGCTTGACCGTGAACAGAGGATTCGGGTCAATGACTCGATTGTCCTTTTGAAGCTGCGCTCTTTTCTTCTTGAACTCAGTCACCGTGTAGACAGAGTCTCGCAGGAACGTGCCAGTCATCGGCTTGCCGCGTTGTTTGCCAGTCAAGTCACTGCCGACAAACACCTGACTCTCTCCGACCTCTGCAACGCCGACGACGTAGCCACGGAAGTAGTTGGACAGGTAGTCGTTGCCGATGCAAAAGTACACCGGCTGGCCGAACTTGAGGTTGTAGTGTTTCTCGAAGCTCTTGCTCTGCTTGAGCACCGAGAGCAGAATGCGTTGGTCTTGAGCAGTGAAGTCTCGAAGGAGAAGACCAAGCTGGCCGATGGCGTTGGGATCACGCCGGCCAAGGAAGTAGACGTTCGGCGAGTAGCACGCCGGGGCATCAGCAAACTTTGCCACACCGAGTTGCGCGCACGGCTTCTCGAACTTGGCGTTGACCTTGAAGTGGAGGCAGTCTCCACATTTCAACCCGATGGAGTTCTTCGCAATCGGGATCACTTTCTTCTTGAGCATTACTGTCGCCTCAGGTTATTTGATGAAGTGTTTGTCGTACAAGGTTTTGACGGCAATCTCGATCAGCCTCTCTCTACTGATGCGAGAACCGTGTCTCTGTTTGAGTGCGTCTAGCTGTTGAAGGGTTTCCTTTTTCGGAGTTAAGACGAGTACCCGCCTGCGGTTCGGGTCGTTCTCGGTTGCAATGCGTGCATTGCACGCAAGGCTTGCCAAGTAGATGAGTCTCTTGTCGGTGTCGTTGTCACCGGACAAAAGGTCGTTGAAGGGTTTGCGTGCGTAGAGACGCAGCGCAATATCGTGAAGTGCTGAGTGGTGAGTGTCACACACTCTAACCTGCGGTCCATCTACTCCCCCATACGCTCTAGGGATCACATGATGGTCATGGTCTTTGAGCGATGCGCTGAACTTGCGTCTGCAAACCCAGCAGTGAGGGAGGAAGGTAAACTTGGCGGTTAGCTCATAGTCACTCACAGGCAGTACCTCAGAGAAGGAACTCTCGCTCGAATGTGAATGCGCTTTCTCGAAGAACCAATGTGTCGGCGATGGACACGTTGAAGTTGCGGACAACCATCGACTGTGCCGGAGAGTACGGCAAGAAGATGCACTTGTGCAGGAAGCCCTCAGGCATGCCGAGTTGTTTCGAGCGTACCTTCATGCCTTCTGACTCGAGGATACCAACAAGCTCTGCTTGATTGCGAGTCTCATCGAACATCACTCGGTAAGCAGTGAAACGACCTGCGTACTTTTCACCTGAGATGAACCCGCCGACAGGAGTATCCGGCACGTAAGCCAACGGCACGTAGAGCTGGTCCATGTCGATGCTGATTGGCGCGCTGAGGAAGATGGCTCGCAGGCGAGCTTTTGTCTCAGCGGTTGGGACAGTGACCAGTGTCTTCATAGTTGAAACCTCAGGCTGGGGTACTTTTCGATCGCTTCTTTCTGCAAGGCTTGTCGGCTTGCTGGCATCTTGATCTCAGGGTCAGGCTCAAAGGGGAACGACCAACCTTGCATGATGAAGTGTCCACCGAACGCCGCTGAGTTCAGTTGCCGCATCGTCTGCTCTGTTGCAAGCCACGCCCAGAAGACCAAGCCACGCTTCTTGGGCGCGCCGACCATGTAGTACCGCTTACCGGTCTGCTCCTTGAGGATTTGAATGATGTCCTCGACGGCTTCGGCTGTGTTGCGCCTGTAGTCCGACGTAACCCAATCAGAGTTCAAGCCCAGCACGACCTGCCGTTTCAGCACAGGGTAGCCCATCAGGTTGTCGTCGAGCAACTTCAACCGATCGAGCTTGTCGAGCATGAACCCGGGCTTGGTGAGCGGTATCACCGGCATCTGAGTCGCAAGGAACTTCTTCGCCAAGGTACGGGGCACCTTGATCCCGTACACCCTGTACTTCTGAATGACGCCTGCGGCTCTCTGTGCCTGCTGCTCGAGGATTTGCAGAGAGTCCTGATCGGTACTGCGCTCCTGGTTGCGCGGTCGCGCCTCAGCAGCAGCCAAGTCCTTCGCCTTCGCCTGCAGGTTCGTAAGTTCCTGAAGGAACTCTCTGAACTCTCCTGTACCGACTTCACCGTCTCGAATGCCATCAGCCATCGACGAGAAAGAGTTGTGCGCCGTCTCGTAGAGCTTTCGAGCTGGACCTTTCACCTGCTCAGCACGAGAAGTGATCGCTGGCAGAATCTTCTCCTTGATCCGTGCGATCTGCCTCGCCGGAACCTCCGCTTTCAAGGCTGTCGCTGCCTTGACCAGTTTCGCCATGTTTAGTTCGTGAGCATTTTCCATTGACTGGTTCCCGAAGAGTTAAGTACAAATAGCCCGGAAAGCCCTTAGCGGGCAGTCCGAGCTATCCGTGGTTCTGCTCTTGCCGGTTGTCCGGTCAGTTCAGCCAGCTGTCGTCGCCTTTGTCCTTTTTGGACTTCTTGCTCGACTTGTCCTTCTTGGACTTCTTGGCCTTGCCTTCCGACTTCTCGGCTTTCGCCTTTTTGTCTTTCTTGCCCTTGGCCTTTTTCTCGGCCTTGGCTTCCGACTTGTCGGCCTTCTTCGCTTTCTTGGCCTTCTTGGACTTCTTCTCCGCCTTCTCGGCTTTGTCCTTCTTCGACTTCTTGGCCGGCGCCGCAGCACCTTCCTCGTCGTCCTCGGCCTTGACCTTCTTGGCCTTCTTGTTGGTCTTCTCTTTCTTGGCCTTCTTCTTGGCCTTGGCTGGCTTCTCGGCTTTCTCGGCTTTTGCCTTCTTCGGTTTCGAACCGGCCTTCTCCGCTGCCTTTGCAAGGCTCGCGTTTTCCTTGACCAGTGCGCTCACCACTTTGAGCAGTGCCTTTGCAGCCGCGACGGCGTTTGTTTCGCTCTTTGCCATTTGAGTTTCTCCTAGTTCGTCTTCGTCTTGTTGGTAGGACTACGACGTTGTTGATGGAAGGGAAATATGCAGAGCGCATACAGTATATACCGTTTCCGGTACAACTTGCGCTTGCGCTTACATTGTAACACGAGCTAATTACAACTGTCAACCTGCTTAAATTTTAAGCAGAGTGCAGTTGGCGCTGCCGTGCTACGCAGTGGGGTTGCGGGAGGTAGAGAACGTGTCAAGAGATTTAGTTTCGCCTGTGCCCTCCAGATGAGTCCGAGTCGGTCTTCGGCTGAACCGACGAAATAGCCGACCGATCAATCGCGATGCCCATTTGATGGGAGGTCGTTGTGATTCGGACGCCGGAGTCGTCGAACCGCATGATCTTTCCTGTCAGGCTAATACCGTTCTTGAGGTGAATTCGAGCATCGAGTGAACTCTTTTTGAGTTCGCTCAACATCTCTTCCATCACTGTGAATGATTCAGTTGTCATACCTGGCGCTCTTTCATTGTGTGCATACAAGCAGGTACCGATTCCCTAGCGTGGGTTCGCTAAGGTGGCCTCGGTACAAAACTTTGCCACCATGAAAATAGTGTTCCAGGTCTTCCAGTGACCGCACTGGGTTAACGTGATCGTACTCCGGTCGATCAGTACCCATCAAAACCCAAGTGGAAGGGAACGGTGCAACCGTTTTAATCCACTGCTCAACCTTGTCCTTCGGAAAATGTTCCATTCCCGTCCAGACAATCATCTGTCGAGGCAACGGCGTTATACCTTCCTCGAATAGGTCGAACGGGAAATAGTCGCAGGCAGGAATTGTTCTCTTGGTGCACTGCTCTGCGACGTACATCGCATGATGATCTCTGTCGAGAAAGAGCTTCGGTGTATCGACAAAGTGTGCAGGGCAGTTGTTGTGCGCCCACACCATTGCAGGTAGTTGACCGAACCAGCTTCCGATAAACACGTACTGAGACGGCTTCGGCAATCCGATCGGGTCATTGGTGAACCGAATTAGAGCTTCCGTCGCCCAGAGCTTGCTCATGATCTGGAAGGGTGACAACCCATCGAGAACCGATTGTTTCATGTCCAGGTTCTCGACATATGTATGCCGAACCAGTTCAGACACGTACTTCACCCAATTACCGTTGAGGTCGACACTTAGACCGAATCGAACCGTAGCCTGCTGAGTAAGGGTGAACCGGTACCCAGCAAAGTCAACTTGGTCAACTGTTAGTTGTTCCACTAGGTCTCTCCTTGATTGTTTGCTCGCCACGGTCAGAGGTCGCGTAGTGAGGACTACGGTCTATGACACCTCGCAGAATGTCCCGAACGATTTTGAGCTGCGCGTTGTTCGGGTCGAAGTCAAGGCTGTCAAACACCGACCACATATATTCTCTGAGTGTCGGGTGCACGGTAGTCTTGGTTCGAAGACCAAGCACGTACTTGAGTTGACCCAGTGACCAGGTCAGGTGAGTAGGCACTCGCATGCCCATCGGAATCACGTACTGTCGATCAACCAGAGGTTCATCCAGTGTGTTGACCATGGTCATCACTCGAGCAAGCCGCACCGAGAGACTTTCATCCATCGACCGGAGAGCCTCAGCGTAGAACTTGTGAGGTCCGAGCAAGGTTGTCAGCAGCGGCATCTTGTTTTCGCCGTTGCGATGGCGTTGCAAGTCTCTGTACGAACCGAAGTCGAGTGCTCCACGAATGTGAAAGTACATCGTGTTGTCTGAGGGGTGCTTTCTCGTACTCGGTGTCGGCAATCCGTTGAACAGAGAACGAATGAACGTCTCGACGTCTGGGCACCAGTAAGATTGAACCGAGGCTTCGATTTGCTCAGGGTTCATGTTGTAGTAGAACTCCACAGGGCTCGCGCCGCTATAGAGTGCCTGCTGCTTGAACGATGACTGATATCGAGTACTCAGTTCGGCATAGATCGCCGCCGCCAAGTGGCGCACCTCAGCGAGAGGGTGCTTTGCGAGGTGGCGCAGGTGATCGTTGAACGTCCTGAAACTTGCAGTCCATGCAACCGACGTCGTTGCACCTGCAGGAAGAATGCCTCGGCAGTAGTCAAACGCGATAGCTTTGCAGGTTCTCTCGTGTGCCGCAACCACTTGGTCTCTCGGTATCTTCGAGGACACCACAACACTCGCCGGGTAGTGTTTCAGAGCGTAGTCGTAGGCCAGCGGCAAGGCCTTGAGGTAGATGTCTCGAAGCTCTTCACCGATCGCATACGATTGCTGTGAGGTAGAGATGAACGGCTGGTCTTTGAAGTCGATGTACCGAGTGCTGCACTCTTGACCGACGTAAAGAGGATGGTCTTGAATGGCCTTCGCCGCGAGCATAGAGATGCCTTCAACAAAGACCGTCGCACCGCCGCACTCACCGATAGACGCGTGACCGTAGTCCACATAGTACCGTTTGATGGCGTTGCGAATCTTGTCTGCTGCGGTTTCACCATCACCGTCTTTCGTAAGCGACTCAATGCGCTTGTCGATCGACATTGGGCTGCGGCTGTAGAATGCCTGCAGCATGGCCAGAACCTGAGGGTCGCCGATCTCAGTGACGTCAACGACTTTGATGTTCATGGTTGTCATGGTTTGTCTTTCTTGATATTACATGATGATGTTGGGATTGCCGTTTGCACCACCGGCGATCTGCAAACCCGTTGTGGCTTGAATCCAGGCGCTCTGCAACTTTGCACGAGCTTCGGAGGGCTCGAACAGGAACTTGTCAGCGGAGATAGAGTACTCGGTGTTACCGACGATTGGGAAGGCTGGTACAAGTTGCGCTACAACCTGAATCCCGAGACCTCCGTTAGGGGTAGGCATCGGGATCGGAATTTGAAGATGCTTGAGTGGCTTTGTCAGCGTCCACTCTTTGGTGAAGGGCGATTGCGTAGCCTCAGCCACGAGTTCGTCCCCGTTTAGGAGGACGAACGTCATGATCTTGGCTTGAGAGTTTGAGCTCATTGGAAGAGGCCTTTCTTGATATTGTTGGCCGACTTGTTATCGACCGTGAACAGGAACAGTGGCACCAGCAGAGGCACGGCGAGACCGGAACGCAAGGCGCGTCTCTTGATACGTCTGTGGCTTGGTTTCGAAGAAGTTCTTCTGCTTGTCGTTGATGCTACTGTAAGAGTAGAACCAGTCGATCGGGTTCTCAGTGCCGAAGACTTGACCGAGGCCGATAGCCTTGGCACACTCGTCAGCACGATGCTCGGGGAACGCACGAGCAATGTCTTCATTGAAGCCCGGCAGGCCGTCCTCGATGCAGAAGACACCCCACTCAGCTTCGAGCCTTGCAGCCTTGAACAGGATGCCTCTGTACTCGTCGAGCAGCTCGGGCGTGAACAGGTCGGGCCGTTCCATGCGCAAGGTGTTGAAGATGTTCGAGAACAGCTTGGTGTGCATGATCTCGTCTCGCTGGATGTACTTGATCTGATCTACAGACCCTTGCATCTTGCCGGTGTTGCGACCGATGGCGTAAATCTCGGCGAAGCCGTTGAAGAAGAAGATGCCCTCAAGAGCGATGTTGCTCACAACAGCCTTGACCTTGTTCACCGACGTCGGCTCAAGGGTCACTTCCTTCGACTTGTTTATGATGTAGTCGTTCTTGGCACCCAACTGCGGTACCACGTTGTAGAGGTTGTAGATGGACAGCGGGTCCTCGGGGAAGATTGACTCGATCATTGCCGAGTACGCCTTGACGTGAATCACCTCTTCGAACTCTTGTCGGTAGATGCACTCACGAATGGATGGGTCGGTAATGATCTGACCGACGTTCTCAGACAGGTTGTCGACCTGAATGCTGTCGAGGTTTGACAGGAAGGCCAGCGCACGCATGAAGGCAGTCTTCTGTCCTTTCGACAGTTCCGCAAACTCTGTTCGGTCGCGTGAAAGAGAGACTTCTTTGAAGTCCCAGTTGTTGGCGCACATTGCATCGAACATCGTCGCAGCCCACGGGTACTTGATGTACGAGACAGCTCGCAGTTTGTCATCAGGTCCATCAATAATGCGACGAGCTTCAATGACAGAGAGCAAGTTTGAGTTGATCATCTAAATCACCAGGTTGAAAGTTGTACACCCGGTGGACCGGCAGCCCACCGGTCGTTCTTTATGTGCGCCAGTCAAGCGCCTTCTTGGTTATTGAACCGAACCCTTTACAGACTGGCGTGTCTGACCCGGGTTCAAATACCAGTAGAGCAAAACGCTCACCACTCTCCGTGACTGCTCGAGCTTTAGCTCGAGTTTCAAGCCATTTGGCTTTGCTGTTAGGCTCGTCGACAAGTCCTGCGGTGTAAAGACTCTTGACCTCCACTATAACCGAACCTGTCCTAGTTTTTACCTTCAGATCAGGTATGTAGTTTCTAGTTTTTCCTTTGTAGCGATACTCGAACCCATTAAGGTTCTTAGCCGACACGGTAAAGGTTTCGATGTCCTTAACATCGACTCCTTTGGAGACAAGGTACTCTATAGCTTTCTTCTCGTATCCTCGGTACACGAACTTTTGCCCTTGTACCTTACAGGTTTTAGCAAACCGCGAGTTCTTTATGATTCTCTGTTGGACTTCTGGATTACAGAAATGATGCTTAAAGCCTGTTCGTGTAAGGTGTGTTGCTTCTGACTTTTTCTTGGCAAGTTCTTGACGAACAGGATCAGTCATAGCTTTCTTCCAGTTTTTCCTAGCTGCAGGCGTATGTGCCATGTTTGGCACTCCGTACCGAGCAACTAGAGTTGCCTTAGCCTTGTCCCTGTTGAACCTGTTAGAGCACACTCTGCTACAAAACACGCTCTCGTTAGAAAGCGCTCTACGAATACAAGATACAGTAGGTTCAGAGACTTGTGTGTCACACTGAGTACATACGACCTTGTATTTTTGGCCAAGAAACAGTCTTACGTCTTTTGCGGTTGAGCTTTTAGGCAAACCTAAGTACTCGACTGTTGCACGGTGTCGAGCATAGGTACCTAAACCTTCTCGTATTTTGAGTAGTCTTGTTATTGACATGATTCACACTCTTCCCAACCAGGGTCACCGGGTCGGAGGAAGCACGCCACACCGTCAGCTTGTTGTTGAAGTTCGGCCATGTCTACGGGCTGAGGTAGACCCGGCTTAGTCACTGCAACCGCGGTCACTTCCGAGGCTTGCGAGTAGACGTAGTATGTTGTCTTGACACCGTACTCGTACGCTGCCAGATAGACGTCCTCAAGGTACGAACCGAGTTCGAGAATATAGCGAGGGGCGCCTGCCTCTGCGTCTTTCTCTTCACCGTAGATAGCCTTGTAGGCGTTGGGGTTCAGGAACGTATTGGTCGACTGCGACTGGTCGATCCACAGTTGTCGAGCACCAGCGGCTTTCATGGTCCACCGATGGTCAATCTCTCTGGCTGCCTTCACAGGCAACTTCTTGGGATTGTTGATGACGATTGCACTGATCACCTTGAACTGGCCGCTGAGGTTCTCCTTCTCAGCAATCAAGTCCCACGGCATTTCGGTGCACTGAGTAGTGCCTGCGATGTTGGCAATCGTAGCGGTAGGCGCAATGGCCATCAAGCACGAGTTACGCATGCCCTGCTTCACCAGCTCGCGCAGGCTGTCAAGGCCATTGGGCAAGAAAGGCGCGTTGGTCGTCTCAACATCAAGGCCGAACTCTTCGATGACCTTGCGGCGACGCACAGTGTCGATCGGAAGAATGCCTTGAGCCCAGGTCGAGTCAGCGAAGGTCTTGTAGGCGCCCTTCTCTTTCGCAAGGACTGTCGACTCATGAATGGCCGTCACGCTGATCTGCTTCCAGACCTCAGACGAGAACACCACGTGCTCAGGTGACTCGTAGGCAATGCCGTGCCGATAAAGTGCGTCAGTCCAGCCCATCACACCGAGGCCAACCGCACGGTCTTCGTCTTGGAATTTGCGACCGTTAGCATGCGGGATAACGCCGACGGTGATGACCGAGTCTAGGATTCTGACCAGCCTACGAACCGCAGTCTCAAGCTCCTTGTTCCAAGAGAGCTCTTTGTCAGACACCCACTTGAACTGGAACTTGCTCAGGTTCACGCTCGACAGGTTGCAGACAAAACTCGTCTGCTCATCGTTGCGAAGAGTGATCTCGGTGCACAGGTTCGAGTTGTTGACCATGCCGGTCTTGACCTGTGTGTACCTGTAGTTGATCTCGTCCTTGAAGCAAGGCCAGTAGACACCGAACTGGAAGGCCTTCTGGAGGATCTTGTGCCAGATGTCTTCTGCAGGTAGCACCTGCTTCGCGATGCCCTTTGCTTCGTACTCTTCGTAGAGCTTCTCGAACTCAGCACCGTAACTCTCGTGCAAGCCCTTTGCTTCGTTCGGGCAGAACAACGACCAGTACCCGCCGTTCAGGACACGCTCCATGAACAGGTCCGGAATCATCAGCGCAGGGAAAGCGTCCGGTGTGCTGAGGCGAGGATCGCGGCCCACGTCCTTGAGAGACAAGAACTCGAAGATGTCGGCATGCCACGGCTCGATGTAGAACGAACCGCTGCCCTTGCGCTTGCCACTCTGATCGAAGCCGCGCAGGATCGAGTCGTAGGTGTGTGCGTAAGGGATCGGACCACCGGCCTTGCCTCCAGTGCTTCGAATGTATGAGCCGCGAGCACGAATGCCACCCATGTCCATCGAGCAGCCACCGCTGAACTTCGAGTACTGTGCCATCTCTTTCAGAGAGTCCATGATGCCGTCGATCGAGTCGGACATGTAGGCACCAAAGCACGAGCTGAGCTGCGGGTAGGTTGTACCTGCGTTGAACAGGGTAGGCGTGGAGGAAAGACCTTCGAGCTTCGAGTAGGTTTCGTAATACTCGAGAGCACGTTGCGTGCGAAGCTCACGAGTGTCCTCGGCGAGAGCCACACCCATTGCAACACGCATGAAGAAGTGCTGAGGCAGTTCGAGAATCTTCTTGGCGTGAGTACGAACCAAGTACCGATCGGCAAGAGTCTGAATGCTCAGGTAGTCAAGAGTGAAGTCACGATCAGGACTGATCGCCTTGTTAAGTGTCTCGACGTCAAAGAACTCCGGAGAGAGCTTATAGTCAAGCAAGCCTTCGTTGCGGCCTTTGGCCAAGTAGTCCTGCAGGTGGCTGTAGACGACGTCGCCGTCTGTGACCACTTTGTAGAGCTCTTGAAGCACAAAGCGTGCCGCAACATAGGTCCAGTTCGGTTCCTCAACCGAGATCATTTCAGCCGCAGTGACTGTCAGGTGTCGGTTGATTTCCTTCGTCGACATGCCATCGCGCAGAGGGCGCCGTGCCTTGTCTTTCAGCTTCTTGGAAGCTACACCTTCGATTCCAGAACAGCACCATTCAATTTGGCGCTCGTATTTGGACATATCGAGAGGCTCGCGTCGGCCATCGCGTTTGGTAACAAACATGGTTTGTATTGAGTGCGTAAGGTTGTTGAACAGGGCCCCTGCACAGGGCTATGAAACTAATGAACGCTTGTGTGCGCTGCTCCAATTTACAGGCTTAGAGCACGCGCTGTCCTGTTTTTAGGCACACAAAGGTCCGAAAAGCTCATCCTCTCTAGCACCACTTACGTCACCAACAACAAAAGGCCCGTCAATAGGAAGCTCATGTTCAATGTGCAACTTTGACGGTGACTTTAGATTCTGCAGGTAGCTTACCATTAGATCGCAGTCTCTCCAAAAGCTCGATGGTTGGTCTGTGAGGTATGACCACATGAAGATGTTCACACCAGCGTCGGCCAAAGGCCGCATCAAGTTTGTACCAAGTACCTCACACATTGGCCATGTGTACACCAAGTAGAATTCCGAATACACACCGTCGAGCAGATGCCTGACCTTGGCATCCGTGTCATAGTGAGTGCGACAAGCCCCTGCAGGGACATAGGTCACACGGTTCTGACCGGGTGCGATACGGATGACTACAGGAGGCAACTTGGTTCTCCAGAACGGGAACGACATCGCTATTTGATAACGCCTACATCAGTCAGGTACTTGGTGCGCTCTTCATCAGAGCCTTGAACAGACAGCTTTCGCTTGCTGATCTCTTTCGCAGCTTCTCTGCTGGCTACTCCCCGCAAGGGGCAGGTTGACTTGTGCTCTAACTTACCGTCCCAACCTCTTTCGTAGCACAGGGCACACAGCACACCGTAGTACCCACCGTGGTTATCGGTAGCCATAATAAGTTTATCGACAGAGACAAGGACCGAGCCTTCTGTTATGTCTGAGTTCATGGTCTACTCATCCTCTTGCCAGTTTCACCCAGCCCTTGATCTGCTCTGCCATGTGAGGCTCAGGCTTGTTGCGCCGCTTCTCGAGCTTGCTCTTGTTAGCCTCGACCTCTCGCTTTTTGGCCTCAAGCTCTTTCTTCTCCAGCCGACGCAACGAGATGATTGGCCTGTTGAGTACGTACTTTGCCTCTTCGACCTTGATCTTGGCTTTCTTGGCGTACGCCTCGTAGACTTGATCCGCAGAGAGCTTGGCGTCTTTCAACAGCTTGAGAATGACGTCGATCAGGTCGACCGCTTGTGCCAGCAACTCAAGGCGTCTGATCTCTTTCTCGTCTTCCTTGATCCAGTATGAGCAAGCCTTGCGTTCGAGCTCGGTGCGCCACTTGACCCAGTTGGTGATCACCTCGGTGAGGCTCATGGGCTTCATCGACGCTGCGCTCTGCCCTTTCTCGTTGATGTACCGCTCGGTGAAGTTGAGCACGTAAGACTCTGTGGTGGACAGAAACTTCTTGACGTAAGCCAGCAGCTTCTCGTACTGCGAGTCCTTGAGGCCCTTCTTGAACACGATCGTCAGCTTGCCGTAGTAGTCACGAGTGTTCGAGTCATCCGACACGTTGGCGATGCCTTCAAGGTCGCTGAGGCTCGTCACCAACTTCTCCATGTCAGAGTCGCGAGCAAACTCAGTGACTGTGACCGTACGAGTCTTCTCGTCGTAAGTCATGCCGCTGTAGATCGTCGTGCCACCATCGTACTTGGTGAAGATGTTCCTGCGCTTGGCCTTCGCATCCGAGTCGACTGGCTTCTCCTCATGGCCACCATACGTAGAGGTGAACCGCAAGGTCTTGTACAGGAACTCGGGCGTGATCTCTTGACCAGCGTAGATGTCGTGCAGCGCCTTCAGAATGCTCTTGTACTCGCACGACGGGATGTTGGTCTGAGCCGAAGGGGCAATGCCGAAGCGACCATTGATGAGAGCGATAGGCAGAAGTGCCGGCAACACCAATGGCTCTTTGCCTGACGAGTCGTAGTTCGGCACAAAGTCCATCACGGGCGTGTAGAACTTGTTGAACAGGATCTCGTCGCTGAACCGAGACAACTTTGCCTCGGTGTATCGCATAGCTGCGTGACTGCGGTCAGACAGCGAGCCCCAGTTGCCATCACCTTCAAACAGAGGCACCTGCACGTTGTTGCAAGTACCGCTCACGTTGGTCATCTTGACCATCGCGCCGTACACAGTGGTGTCACCGTGCGGGTGATAACGACCCAGCGTGTCACCGACAATACGAGCTGCCTTCACGCTCTTGCCCGTACTCTTGATACCGAGCTCGTACGCCGACCAAAGCAGGCGTCGGTTCACTGGGTTGAGTCCGTCTCGGTAATCAGGGAACGCGCGGTCTTCGATCACCGCTGCGCTGTAGTCCTTGTATTGCTTGATAGCAAACTTGTCGAGTGGTACGTCCTTGAAGGCTTCGGTCGACAGGCCGTTCTTGCTCATGCGAGTCCCTTTGAATTAAAGTTGTTGGTCATCAGAACCTTGGGGGCAGTCACTGGTTGAAGTGCTGGTGCAGTGTCACTTACCAGCTTACAGGTGTAGCTGTGATGAAAGAGAGTGAACCCGCCTTCCTTGGTGCACTGAAAGTGAATCCAAGATGCGAGTATCACCGTGCCTACCACAACCAGAATCAGGACCGCAAGCACTACAAGCAGGGAGCCTTGATGCTGAGACGGTCCACGTTTGACAGGCTCGTCATCGTCGATGATAGTCACTCGACGAGTAGTCACCTCAACTTGCTTTTCGGTTTTCATCGTATCCCCATCATCTTCTTCCTGAACTCTGGCTTCTTGCCCAACAGCAGCTCGAAGTTTCTGGTACCACCTTTGTCAGCCGGCACCACACGATAGAGCTTGCGCTTTTCCGGAGACAGAGCGACCTTCAAGTCTGACTCGTTGACCTCACCCCAACCTTTGATGTAGGTGATGTCTACGTTCTTCGTCCCTGTCTGTTTGTAGATGCCCTCCTTGGTCATGCCGAAGTAGGTCTCACCCTTGTGCTTCGCCTTGAACAGAGGAGCTTTCACCACGTACACACAGCCTTGCTTGAACAGGTGCGGTGTGTATTTGTGCAGCGCACCCAACAGCAGAGTGTTGATGTGCGAGCCATCAACGTCAGGGTCAGCCATGCAAATGACCTTGCCGTAACGAATGGTACCTGCGTTCTTGCCGTCCATCTGAACACCGAGGGCTGCCAACAAGCCGATGATCTCTTTGTTCGAGTTCACCTTGTCCTTCGCGGCGTCCATCACGTTCAACGGTTTACCACGCAGCGGGTAGACCGCTTGGAAACTCTTGTTGCGCGCTCGCTTTGCACCACCACCAGCAGAGTCGCCTTCGACCAAGAACAGCTCTCGCTTTTCGACCGGGGCGTTGCCGACAATGCCTGCGAGCTTGGCTGCAAGTCCCTTCGACGCAGCCTTGACGTTCTTCACCAGCTTCTTGTCCTTCAAGAAGTCGGCCGTCTTGTTTCGCAGCTCAGTGGCTCGTGCGACCACGTCCTTCGCCATGCCCTTGTGCGACTTCCAGAAGTCAGAGAATGCCTTCTCCAACTGCGGGTACGCCACATCGTAGACACGTTCATCAACCAGTTTGTCCTTCGGCTGGTTGTTGAACTTGGGCGCTGCGATCTTGTAATTCACCAAGCCCAGGAGACCGTCTTTCAGATCAGTCGGCGTGAACGGCCACGACTCCTGGCCCTTCTTCGACCCCTTCGCCTTCTTCATGAACGGCTGCAGAGACTTGAACAGGGCGTTGGTCATTGCACGGATGTGCTCGCCACCTTCCTTGTTGAACAAGCCGTTGGTGTAGGCATTCACGTTCTCGCCTTCAACGTCAGTGAACGCGATTGCGATGTCCACTTCACGCGATGAGAAGTAGAACGGCTTGCCAGTCACGGTAGCCTTGAGTTCCTCGACCTTCTTCTCCAGGTACTCCGATGGCCCCTTCGTCTTGAAGGTCTTGGTCTTGCCGCTAGGAGTCGTGACTCTGACTTCCAGACCCTTCACCAAGTACGAGGTAAGTTCCGCCCACTCTCGAGCGTAGACAGCTCGCATGGCCGTGCCCTTCTGAAAGAGCGACAGGTCAGGTTCGAATCGAACTACGGTGCCTTTCTTGGCCTTGAAGCCGAAGGGCAGCTTCGGTGCCTTGGATTTGTACGGCTCCTTGTGCAGCTTGGCATCACGGTATTCGATGCACCACCACTGCCCCTCACGAAAGGTCCACACCGTGAACCGCTTCGACATGGCGTTGGTAGCCTTGATACCGATGCCGTGTGTACCTCGGCTAATGGTGTCGCCCTTGAAGTTTGCACCAGCGTGCGTCAAGCCAGTCACCACATAAAAGGTGGACAACTTCTCCTTGCGACCGCGTTCGTCCTCGAACTCCTTTTGGCCGACAGGGATGCCTTCACCAGCATCAATGACCCAGTAGACGTTGGGCTCCTTGTCGGCTATAAGGTGAACCAGTTTGTTGCGACCGGCTAGTGCTTGGTCTACCGTGTTGTCAGCAGGCTCGCGCCAGCATGTCCAGAGGCCGTCGCTATCCGTGGGGCCGATGTACGGCGTAGGCTTCTTGCGAATGCCCGTTAGACCAGCGTACCGTTCGATGTTCTTTTCTGAGTATGTCTTGCTCATGCTCTGTTGTGTGGTTGGTGATCAATGAAACTAGCGGCATACACACATTTACAGGTTGGTCGCTCAAGCGTCTTTGATCGTGTCTTCCAAGACGAAGGCGCTGAACTCCGGTGAGGGGCGGACATTGTGGTCCTTGATGTAGTGCAGGTATCCCGAAGGCCACTCCCAGCCTCGGTAGCTGAAGGTTTGAGACCCGTTAGCCTTGCCGCAGATGCGGCAAGTAGACTGGCCTTTGAAATGAACGACCGAAGCCTTGTCTTGCAGTCGTTCAAGTTCATCAATAAACGCAGACGCTCCTTTCCAAGGAGTGGCGCGGGCTGCGGGCATCGGCAGGTGAGGTTCGGCCCAGTTGAACCAGAACCCTTCTTTCTTGGCCTTGGTCATGTGTACTCCTTGGGAGGTGCGGCGTTCACCATGTTCTTGAACCACTCAGGGCACTCTTGGTATCGACTCCAGTTGAGTTTGCTGGACTGATTCAGTCCTTCGACACCCTTGGCTGTAAGGACCGAGTGGTAGTCATACCAGTGGATAAACATGCCGAGGGGCAGTCTGAATTGAGGCCACGGATTGAGGTACGTACCTGAACCGTCCATAGACGCTAGAGTTGCACGCAGATGAGTCTGCAGGTTGAAGTCACCCTTGAAGTACAGGTCATCAGGTGGACGGATTCCTAGATGGACTGGCTTGTCACGCCAATTAGGCAGTGCGATAGACTCCCACGAACCTGAACGACCACGATAAGGCATAGCCTCGATGTCGTTCGGCTTGAAGGCAAAGTAGCAGTGACCTGAGTTCATGGCGTCGGTACTGCTCCAACCGTCTATAAGTTCTCTGTAGAAGTACGAGCTCATCGTAAGCACCAAGCTCTTCTCTCTATGTGCCATGATGCAAAGTTCCTGTACAGGCTTAAGGTCCTCATAAGGAGGAGTCAGGCTGACCGGAATGTCGAACTTGATAACGTCCTCGAACCCTAGAGACAGTGCAATCTTTTTCACCTTGGTGAAAGTGTCTCTGCAGCCAGTGTCGTTGGTTGCCTCGAGTAGTTTGCTCAGTATGTTGGACTTCATGAGTTGAAGACCGACAGCCGTCTCCAGGTCAGAGTCATATTTACCTCGGAGTTCAGGGAACTTGTCTCTGTACTCATTGAGTTGCTCTGCAAGCCACACAGGGTCGATACGAGAAACAGACTCGACTGTCTGAGGTGCTTGACCAAGTAGCACTGCCAGGTCTCTCAGAACTTCTGGGTTCATCCAAGGAGTTTGATCTTGAGTCATCATGTCTTTCCTTCGTAGACAGGGGCGAACACCACAGTGAGCCCGATTACTTTCTTGATAGGCAGCAGGCGTTGCCCGTCACCCTCTTCCTTGCTCCAGTAAAACCTGCGCTGGCCCGACAGGACCTTGTTGATCACCTTCAACCGATTCTCGTAGGTCTCGATGACTTCGTCTCTGTCGGTCGACAGGTCTCTCAACTTCGGTGAGCCGTCGTCTTTCTTGCCACCTACACGCCACCAACTCATGAGTGCCATCACAGTCTTGAACTTGTCAGACTGAGCGATGTGCAGTTGAAGGATGGGGCTGAGTTTCTTCTCGGGATCAGGGTAGACGACAAAGTGTTTCTTGTCCTCAAACTTGACCACGTGCCCGTAAACGCCACCGTTAATCTTGGTGACCTTTTTCGGCGCCTTAAAAGGTAGGTCGGCCCGCTTAAGCAGGCCATCCTTGTAGAAGATTTTTGTTGGCGTTGACTTGAATACAGGAGCGAGGAGCAAGTCATGTGCCTTCGCTTTGTATGCCTCTCTGTACTGAGACAGAAACGTCTCTAGAGACTCATTCATAGAAGTCCTTGGGTAAGGTACACACCGCCAGCTTGTCTTGTTTTAGCCAGCGAGCTTTAAGGTATAGCCTATACGCCTTGTGCGTGTCGGCTACGTGAGTGAAGTCAATGCCCAGAGTGGAGTTGCGAGCACAGTTCTTGTGCGGCGTACCTCCGTAGGGCAGGTAGTTCCGTAGTTGCCATGCCTTGGCGCTCATGAGCCTACGGATTGCTTTGTTCTGATTCGGATTACCACGCACACAACGAAACTCGTCGAGCGCCATCATGTGCTCCCACAACCAGTCCCAGTTGTCACGACCTTCGCCTACCCACAAGGTGCACGGATGCATCTTGTGCGTTGGTTTCAGCATCGGTTCTCGCCACACTCCGTAGATGTGTGCTACGGTAGAAAACATCTGTGCCGACTCGAGAGGCATCTTGACCTGACGTTGGTCGTCAAGCCAGCGTGCGCTTTTGACAGGGTCAGGGAAAGAGGCAAAGATGTTCATTCAACTCAACTGAGGTTTCTGGTACACTCATTTACAACCGTGACCCACGGCACAAACTCAGAGGAAGAGAACTCACCTTCGCGCTCATGAAACTCAATCAGATCGTCGTCAGCCATCATGATAGTCGTGACCTGATCTTGGTTCTTGAACCTGTGCACCACTTGTGCGAGTTCAAGAGGCGTTGGTCGAGTCACAAACATCAGAATGACTCGAGACCGAGCCGTCTTGGTGTTGTCAATTCGCCAGCCGCTCAGCGCCATGTTCTTATACATCACGAGATGAAAGGGCTTTTGGTCCTCGTTGAACACGAGGTCTGTCAGACTTTTGAATCGAGACGCATCGATGAACTCGTACGAGCTTGGCAGCTCGAAGCTATCGGCAAGACTCTGGTACTCGGCCTTCGTGTTGATGACAATGAAGAAGTTAAAGTCCGAGGAGATTCTACCTGACAACCTTCCGATGACGTAGAGAGCTAGGTTCTTGTCGGCCGGGTTCCGAGGTTTCATGAACCCGTATGTCATAGCCCAGGCCTTTAGTTGAACCTTGAGGTTACGAGTATCCATTAGAGACCTCCTCTAGCTCTAGTTGAGGGACAATTTTCCAGGCAGTACCCGGAGCGCAATGTCGAGACCGACTACTTGTCTTGGTTGGGCATACCAGCTGGTTGCCTTGGTACACACGAGACTTAGCGTCAGTGAGGCTTGCCACATGCATCGCAAGTCGGCTCATTGCAGCAAGCGGAGCACCTGTGCGGTCGTACCCACCCTCCTCAAGCCAGACCACGTTGATCAGGTAGCTTACGTGCACCGCTTCAAGAGCCTCGATAGCCGACAGTGGAATCAAGAAGTTTCTGGCCACCGCCGGGTGTGCAACAGCCGCAGCCACAGCCGCTTTGTTGGGCGACGTCCACACAGCGACTCGGTGCCTGCCCAGCATGTTTATGGCGTTGGCCAGAGTAGCCTCGTCAGAGTATACACCGATGACGAGTTCGTACTCTCCTGCTCGCGAAGCATTGCGCGACAAGAAGATAAAGTCCGCTACTCGAAGCTCGAGGAACGGCTTAGCCTTGTTGAACAGGTTGAAGAGCATGGTCACCCCTCAAAGTACCGATGGTCCGGATACTGCTCGTAGGCCAGTGCCATAAGCAGCAGGTACCCCAGGTTGTAGACGTAGTAGTTCTTGGTGTAGTGATCTTCTGGTCGAGTGAACGCACTAAGAACGACGTTGGTACGAACTATCTGGAGTTTCTCGTCGGTAACGTCCCGTGCGGCGTGCAGAACGTCGATGGGTCGAACCGCGTAGTAGAAGTAGAGCGAAGCTCCACTCTGCATCTGACGCTGCATGTGAAACTGTGTCCACGAGTCTTTGTCGAGCAAGACGCCTGTCTCTTCTCTGAACTCGCGCACCAAGCACCCTACAGGCGACTCGCCGACCTCCATGCGACCACCGATGCCGTTGAACTTTCCCTTTTGCCACTCGGGTCTTTGCTTCTCGATCAAGAGAACATCAAGCATGTTCTCACTGAAGAGGAAGCCTACCGTTTGAATGTTCGTCATGATGTTTTCTCCTCGGTCAGAGTGTGCAGGAGGCCTTCAGCCTTGAGCCTGCGGATTTCACTTTTGGACTTACCGTACTTGGTTGCAAGCTCGGCAACCGTCCCCATCTCGTGAGGCTTGTTGCTCTGTAGGAACTTCACTTTCAACTCTTGCAGAGCGTTCATTCGCTTGATTTCGTCTTGGCGTGCAGCTTCTTCAAAGGCTCCTTGCACCAAGCCGCGCACAACGCCGACCATGCGCTGATAGTGCTCTTCAACTTCAGGCTGTTGAAGGTCATCTGAGGATGTGGGTATCTGACCTTTCAGTTGCCAGTAACTGACCGTTCTCAGTTCAGTGGCGAACTGACCCGTCAGAACGGATGACATCGCGTGTCCTGCAACCTGAGGGTCTTTGTCGAAGACTCGACCTAAGATGTCAAGACCAAGGAAGACCTTTGTCGAGAACGTGTCAGTTGAAGGGGAGGTCATCTTGTTCTCCTGATTCAAGTTTCGGTTTGGTGTAGTCGTGAATGTTGCAGGCATCGAAAGAGATCCGTCTCCACTTCCCGTCGGGACACATGATGACGGCTATCCTAGAGTAGTTGGCTTCTCGCACACCTCGAGCTTTAAGCTCATCGACTCTGTCAATGGCCTTTTGCTTTTCGAACCAGACCTCACGCAGGTACTGCTCTTTGTGTGACTGTCTGACAGACCAGGCTTCACGCGCTCCCTCAAGAGGCATAGGCGCGAGCCGACTACGACGTTGAGTTTGTGAGTGCTTGTTGCTCATGCTCGGGACCACAAGGTAGGAATAGACAGACCAGTTTTCTTGAGCCAGTTCAAGACCTCTCGTTGATGGGAGTGAAGTATCACGTTTTGACCACGCCACGGCCTCATGTAGGGCCAGTGAATCTCGTAAGGGTTGATGGCCTTCACTGGATAGGCTTCAAGCACCGCTCTATAGATTCGTGACGCAGAGCTCCAGGTCACTTGTTCGATCCACAGGTTTGGAGTGCGCATCGGACCCATTGCATGGCGCTGACGTTCCTTCACCACCAGGCTCTCTACTTCCCCTGCAAGAGAGTCAAGGTAGAGAGTGTGCTTCGACGACGCGCAAAGCACTCGAAGGTCGAGGTAGGGAATGTCGAGCTGAATGGCGTCGGTAAGGCGATACGTGACTCGTTTCTGATTGCCTGTGCCGTAGGTAATCTCGAGGTCTGACTTCAATGGCCAGTCGCTAGAGCCATTTGTCCCATGCGTATTGGCCGTGAATGAGCTCGCGAGCTTTGAGCCAAGGCTCGTACCGAGACCGAGACTCAGTCCAGTAAGGGAGTTCTAGATTAAACATCAGCATACGTGTCTCGCTTAGAGAGGTAGAGCTTGAGAGACTTGGCTGTCTTCTTCTCCGTGAACTCGACGATGATCCAGTGCTTCGAGTACCATTGCCGAATGGCAAAGAGCATCTTCTCGAAACGCTCGCGTTTAAGTTTCTTGGGAGCCTTGAAGACCAAACCGGTCTTGGTCAGAGCAGCCTCGAAGGGCCATCGCTCTTGAACCTTCTCGAACATCTTGAGTTCGAGTTCAGCAAAGTCGAGTGTGGTGAAGGTGACGTTGTTCTTGTTGCCGAGAGCAACCAACGTTGGTACAAAGTCTTCCGTTATCCGGTACACAGGAACTTTGCACCCGAGAAGAACTTTGTAGTCTAGATCTGACTTGGGATAGAGAACGGATCCTCTTTTGACCAAGGTGACAGTTACTGGTGGGCTAGAGCCCGACGAATTTTTCATACGTTGTTTCAAGGTTGTACGAGCCACTGTCTAGGCCCGCTTATAAACACGAGTAGCCGCTGTGACGCGGCTACTCTAACCTCGTGAACCACTGAGTGTGGATCAGCCGTTACTTCGAGCGAGGCGAGCCTCACGCAAAGCATCATTGATACGCTTCTGTGCGTACTCCGACTTGGTGCCCAACTTGGCGTACAGGCGTGCCAGTCTCTGATTGTCGCCCATGGCTTCGGCGCGCAGAAACCGTGCCACGATCTCGTCGATTGGCAGGCGAATTTGAATCTGCAGGCTCTGTGCGGGGCAGTGCTCGTTGCCGCGAGAGAAGTGGCACTTCTTGCGCGCCTTCTCCGCGAAGGGGACCAGTGCTTTGCAAGTGAGGCAGTCAGCACTGTAGATCTCGACGATCCCGTTGTCATCGCCGTCGTCATCATCGTCAGACTCCAGCAAGTTGAGGGCCTCATCGGATTCGTTGTCATCGCCTTCACCGTTCGGATTGAACGTATCGGTGTCGGCAGGATCGGGTGTCGCAACTTGTGCGACGACAGGCTGAACTTGCTGAGTGACCTCAGGTTCGCCGGTCTCAGGCTTTTCGCCTTCAGCCTGCTTCAATGCAGACGAAAGCGCAAGTCCTACGGTGGTCGGTGCAGGCGCACGCCCGGATTTCGTATTCATGTTGATGTGCTCACGAGGTTGAGGTGTTGGTGAAGGTCAAGGCAAGCGAGGCCGCAGTTATTGCTAACGGCGACCTCGCTGTAGGCTCTAGCTAGTGCTTGAAGCCTGAGGCTGACGATCAGTCGTCCAGATCGCCCCAGTCGTCATCGTCGTCGCCTTTGCCTTTCTTGGACTTCTTGCCCTTCTTGTCAGCCTTGCCCTTTTTCTTGGCAGGCTTTTCGTCTTCGTCGTCGTCCTCGTCGTCGTCATCGTCGTCTCCGTCGTCGTCATCGTCGTCGGAGTCTTCGTCATCTTCGTCGTCATCGTCTCCGTCGTCGTCATCGTCGTCGGAGTCTTCGTCATCTTCGTCGTCGTCGCCGTCCTCGTCATCGGAGTCGTCGTCGCCGTCCTCGTCATCTTCATCACCGTCCTCGTCACCGTCCTCGTCGTCATCGTCGAGATCGGTGTCGCCGTCCTCGGCCTTCACCTTGCTTTTGCCGCCTTTGCCGCCCTTGCCTTCGAGCAGAGCCAGGGCTTGTTTCAGCAGAGCGATTGCCTCGTTGGATGCACCGCCGGTCTTTTCAGCCTTCGCTGGCTTCTTGGTCTTCTTCGACTCTTTGGCCTTCGATGCTTTCTTGGATGCTTTCACCTTCGTGTCCTTCTTGCTGGGTTTCGTTGTCTTGGTGGCCTTGCCTTTCTTGGCAGCAGGCTTCTCTTTCTTGGCCTTGGCCTTCTTCGCAGGCGCTGCTTTGGCCTTCTTTTTCTTCTTCTGGTCGTCGTCCTTCTTCTTGCCTTTGGCGGCTTTCTTTGCGACTCGGGGCATGTTCGTACTCCTAAAGGAAAAGTTTTGTTGCAACGGGAACTTGTTTCCCACACTCATTTACAGTATGGGGTGTGATTTTACCAATTAACGACGCACGGTAAATCTCCTTCATGTTGATGTTGTTGATATTGAAGCCTACTCGGCGAAGATGCCCTTGCAGGCTGCCATGATATCTCGCTTCTTGAGCAAGAGTTTTCCATTCAATGAGAGAACGGCGTTGTAACCGTTGCCTGCAACAAAGTTGGTAGCGATGTTGCGAATACTGACGTAGGTCAACGACTCAGGATCCACCTTCGGATTCTTTTCCAACCAATCCGCCAAGATCATGATTACCTGATCCAGCGAAAGGCTGACATCTACCTTGATGTTGTTGACCTCAGTGATTTTCCGCATTGTTGTCTCCTCAGATGCTGCGGTTGATGGTGAAACTTGTGACGTCTGACCTGTAGTTTCGAGCAAGTTCGAGAATGTCTTTCGTGGCAGCGAGTCGTTTGACTTCGGATTCCACCGCCTCAGGAAAGTGACGAGCGAAACGCCATCCCCAGCCTTCGACTTGCACAGGTTCCCATTTGTTTGCGACACGCCGCAACTCAGCGGTGTACAAACAGACGTCAGGGTTCTTTACCTCACGCAGGGACACGTACATCGACCGATTGTTGCCCAACTCATTGATGTAGTGCTGCGAGTAGATGCAACTACCTTTTGCTTCTGCTTCCCAGCGCAGGGCGTCAGCCGACAGCAGGCGAAGAGCAAGGTAGTCGCCTTTCACGCCCATACGCACGTAGTCAACACCTTCAGTCAGAAACACCCAGGCATTGGCGAGCAGTTCCTGCCTGACGACTCCGAACATACCTGGGTGCAAACTGGTATACGTCTGAACGTCAAGCAGAGCTGACGTAAAGTTTTGCTGACGTTCAGTCTGACGTTCGAGTTCTCGCTGAAGTTCTTTGCGCTTTTCTTCGGCTCTGCGCTCGAGTTCTCGATGCCACCGCTCGATGTGCTTCGGCATCTGATCCAAGGTGTACTTGCGTAGGTCCTCGTCAGGCTTTTCGTCTAGTAGCTCGTAGACGAAGTCACGCACCTCGATCAACTTGTATTTCGGGTTGTTAGACAGCCACCAGGTGAGGCTCATCTTCGGAACGTAAGCTCGAAGGATGCCGTTGCGAGCGTCCTTGATATCGAACTCGGTCTCGAGGTAAGCACGAGTCTTCTGGCCGAAGGCGTCGGTGAAGTTGTATGCCTCAAGCTGCGTGTCGCTGCTGGTCTGAAAGAGCGTCAGAGGTTTGACGGTGACAGGTGAAGTGAAGGTGTCGGTGAATTCCTTGTCGTTCTTGAGCAACCACTTGACCGCAGACTCTGTGAGCCATGTCAAGAACTTGTTGTGGTTCTCGTTGTTAACCGGTCCTTGGAAGTACCGGGCGAAGTCAGCCTTGAGCTCTGCTTGGTTGAAGATTCTCATGATGATGAGTGAGGTGAAGATTAGCGTTTACGCTTGAGGCTTCGGTCTAACCTAGCCTCGGCGTACTTGATGGCGCGGTCTAGTTCCGCGCCCGAGAGCGACTCGATAGGCCGCGCTAACAGCCTAGCTTCGTCTTGTTTTGAGGTAATGAACTTGCGCGGTGGGTTTTTATTGCGCAGGTTGATCTTAGGCATATTCGACCGCTTTGACTCTTGGTTCGCCCCAGAACAGACGTTGCTGCTCGCGTGGTGTGAGTGCTTTCTCGACAGCGGCTTTCAACAAAGCCTTCTGTGCCTCCGAGAAGCCCACGACGTTTCGGTAGTAGTCAAGGCTACGTACCTCCTCTTCGGAGAACATTTCGCCTTGGTACGCCCAACGCACCTCAGTCTTTGCGATCGGTAGTTGCCGGTCTTGTGACGCCTCGGTAGTGAGGGCCGTGACACGGGAAAGAACCACTCGCACCTTGTACGCCGGACGACGATTGATGCGATGGACCTTGTTGATGAACGCCTGTGCAATGAGGTTGCCGACTTCCATGATGAAGAGGAAGTGGTGCTTCTCGGTTGGAAGGCGTGCCGCAGGCCTGTCGAAGATGACCTTGAGTTTTTCGCCGTTCGGCCCAGCCATCAAGACCGACTTCCCGACGTTAAACTTGGTGTTGAAGTTACCGCTTTCCCAACCAGCAAAGTTTAGCTGGTCGGTAAGCTCGATTTTAGGTTGCACGGTTTGTCTTGCTTTGAGGTTGAAGGTCTACCTAGTAGAGCGCTTGACCTTTCTTTACAGGTCATGAAAGTAGTGACCATCACATGCCCGCGGCTTTTAGCTCGCGAATCCACTTTAGGGCAAAGCGGCGACGGTACGGTTGAATGAAACTCTTTCTGTGAGCTGCGACGATGTCCATACCTTCGGTTCGAGCAACGTAGTACGGCATAGACGGTGTGTTGAACCCGACGCGCTCCATAAAGAGTTCTTCTAGGTCGATTCCGGAACCCCAGATGATGTTGGGGTCTCCTGTGCGCTCACACGCGGTGCGAATAGCGATCTGCAGAGACACCTTCTTGCCTCGGGGAGGGTACATGCTTTTACCATCCCATAGGATGTCGAGTGCCTGAGTGACAAGTTCAGAGAACAACATCGATACCTCCATCGGAGTAGTCTTTGGGGAACGCCTGCATCACGAACGATCGGAACTTGGTGAGTCCTTCGATGTCAACAACGTCTGGGTTCCAGATGACGCGGCCTTCACCTGTCTTGGCCTTGCGTAGCAGTGCAAGGTAAAACTTGTGCAGGCGTGTTTCGTTCAGAGCAACGACGTCGAGTTGTGTCTCGAAGTCAGAGCTGATGTTGTGCACCAGAAAGGTGGCCCGTTCGCCACCCACTACGGTGAACTGTACCAGAAGGTGAACCTGCTGGTACCGGTAACGCTTGCCAGGGCGCCGCTTCGTCTTTGATGTAGCCATACTGCCTCCTAAGGCAAAGGCAAGTTGTAGGCAAAGAACATGCCACTGGAGCAGCCTAGAATGACCAGTGCGAAGCCCAATCGCGTGCAGAACACCGTGTACTCGATTCGAGTTGAACCGAATGCTAGGACACCGAACCCGAGTAAGGCTACCAGCAAGCAGAGTGTCAGGTAGATGAAAATCATCGTGACACCGCTTCGACGAAAGCCAGCACCGCTACCGTCAACATGGCACCGATGACCAGCAAGGCTATGACCGCGTAGGCTGCGCCTTTGAACACCTTGAAGATGATGCTCACAACCCACGGCACGAGAAAGAGCAGCAGCACCAGCAGTGCAGCTAGGCTGGTTAGGCTTTGAGTCAGAGTCATGTTGGCTCCTTCCATTTCATGTCACTTCGGTAGAAGAAGTAGGCAAAGACCGTAGCTGCGCCTACCATGCCCAAGGTGATAAGTTGATCGGCCCACAGAGGGAGGCTACGGTCGGTTACCAAGAAACCTAGAATGCGCCCAGCCATGAACCCGAGCACCGAACCTATCCAGGTGTTCTTGGCACGAGTGAGAGCGTACTCACGGACCATGGCGTTGTACTCTGCGAGAGCTTTGCCGTGTCGGCGTTTGAGTCCCGACTTCATGTCAGGCTCCCAGCAAGGCAACGAGTACTGCCACCGCTATCGAGGTGAACACCACCAAAAGTATGCCAACGAACTTGAGGCGAGCTTCGACGATTTTCTCTTCCTCGGAAGACAAACCGAACGCCTCTTTTGCGATGGGGGCAAACCAAGAGGCACCCAAGAAAAGAGCAAGGCCGGACAAGACCAGAACCAGCCAGATACCGATAGGGTTGTAGTTCACTTTAACCTCCTGTGGCAGCGAGAATTGCTGCAAGTTGTGGGCCGCCTATCGAGGCGAGCAAGGCGACAAGAAGAACGATGGTGCCAGCGAGTACTCGAATGAGAATCTTCT
>ERZ1066136.143-NODE-143-length-74275-cov-21.243209_pt1 | contig 74275 bp, 70 predicted proteins | sample MGYA00382783_ERZ1066136 | MGnify/ENA primary metagenome ERZ1066136 (study PRJEB33369, sample SAMEA5778366) | biofilm metagenome | biome: Industrial cooling water; feature: Water cooling tower basin; material: Biofilm | place: United Arab Emirates | collected... | reverse complement strand
TCTGCGGCTCCGCGGTTTCTTTGCCGCAAAGGCACAAACAGAAATAAGCTGCTTCGCGCTAAGACGCTAAGTGAATGCAAAACGCAATAATCCTTTAAACCTCTGCGGCTCCGCGGTTTCTACTGCAAAAGCGCAAACAAGCCGTTTTTCACCGCAAAGGCGCGAAGACGCTAAGGGAATGCAAAAACACAATGACTCTTTAAACCTCTGCGACTCCGCGTCTCCGCGGTTTCTTACTGCAAAAGCGCAACAAGCCGTTTTCCACCGCAGAGACGCTAAGACGCTAAGCGAGTGCAAAACGTAATACTTTAGTTTTTGACCAATATCTTTTTGGTGATTAGTCGGTCGCCAGCACTCACCTGCATAACGTAGAGACCGGTGGGCCATTGGCGCACATCTTGTTGAAGCGATGTGCCACTCGCACCAACCTGAATGGCTGTTTCGGAAATACGCTGGCCTTGCGTATTGACAAACCGAATATGTCCTTCACCCAAGTTGGCCGAAAGCTCAATGGTGAGCAAGCCCTCCATTACGGGGTTTGGTGAGTACGCTATCTCCAAGGGCTCTTCGGCAATGCTCGTAATGGGCCCTTGAATGCTCAGATTATCGATGGCCCAGCCCCACGCATTCGTGGCATTGTCCGAGTTCAATCGGAATCGGATCAGGATATTATCTCCCGCAGCAAATTGGTTGCTCTGCGTAATGTTGACCAGCCGGGGCCGATACAGCGAGGAGACTGTAACTTTTGCAGACCTTAAGTCGGGTACCCGACTAAATGCCGGATGATTTTGAACAAGATTAAACCGCGAGCGCGCCCACTTAAATCAAGTTACGCGCCTTCAGCTCCAGGTACTTGTTAATGGTGTTCACCGTCAGTTTTTCCGGTGGCGTCAGAATGGTTTGGATACCCTGTTTGCGCAACTCTTGCACGATCAGTTTCTTCTCCAGACTGAAGCGCTCCGCCACCACTTTCAGGTACACCTCTTTCAACCCCGCGGCAGGTTCTTCGATCACCTGCTTGAGTTCCGTATTTTCAAAAAAAATGACCACCAACAGATGAGATTTGTTGAGGTTAATCAGGTATGGCAACTGGCGGTGCAGCCCGTGCACGCTTTCAAAGTTGGTAAAGAGCAACAACAGACTACGTTGCGAAATCACCTTGCGCACGGCCGCATATAATGTGGAGTAATCTGTTTCCAAAAAGGCTGTTTTCTGGTTGTACAAGACTTCCTGGATGATGGCCATTTGATTGTTGCGCCTGGCTGCAGGCAATATGTTGCCGATGCGATCCTGAAACGTGATGAGCCCCGCGCGATCGGACTTTTTGATGGCGATGTTGGAAATCACCAACGTGGCATTGATGGCGTAGTCCAGCAAACTCATCCCCGCAAAGGGCATTTGCATGACCCGCCCCTTGTCAATGAGGGAATACACCTGTTGTGAGCGCTCGTCCTGATATTGGTTTACCATCAACCGCGATTTGCGCGCGGTGGCCTTCCAATTGACCGTGCGATAATCATCGCCCGCCACATACTCTTTGATCAACTCAAACTCCTGATTTTGCCCAATGCGCCTGATTTTTTTTATCCCCAAAGTGGTAAGCCGCTGATGGATGGCCAGCAACTCATACTTCCGCATCTGGATGTACGAGGGATAGACGGGCACCAACTTGTCGGCCGAAAAGCGGAACCTGCGCGCCACCAACTTCAACTGCGAGTAGGCCAACACATTGACCGCCCCAAACGAATACTCCCCGCGTTTCACCGGGCGCAGTTGGTACCTGATCACCTTTTGCGTGCCCGGGGCCATGGTCAGGTTGAATTCCAAATCCCTTCGCTGAAACTGATGGGGGATTTCGTCAAACACCCGCAGCCACACCTCAAACGAATAAAAATTTTCAAGGTAAATAGAGATGTCGTTGTCATCCCCATTCGAGAGCTTGTCAGCCAAGAGCCGCTCGCCCCGCAGTCCGCGCCTTGCGCGAAACAGCAGCAGCACATCCGTGAGCATGGCGGCCACCAACACAAACGTGCCTATCTGCGGCACGATGTAGCCACCCTCTAGGATGAACGTGCCCACGAAACACACCACCAGAATGCCGGTGGCCAGAAAAAGGCGGTCGCCTAAGTATAATGAGCGGAGGAGTTTCACCGTTAGCGCGGCACTTCGATTTTGTTGATGATTTGATTGACCACTTCATCAGTCTGTACGCCCTCCATTTCCTTTTCAGGACTGAGGATAATGCGGTGCCTCAACACGGGCAAGGCCATCGTTTTAATATCCTCCGGGCTCACAAAATCGCGCCCGTGGATCATGGCAAACGCCTTGGCGCTGGTGAGGATGGAGATGGACGCCCGCGGGGAAGCACCCAAAAACAACATGGGATTGTTGCGGGTTTCCTGTACGATCTGCGCAATGTAGCGAACCAGATTTGGCTCAATATGGATGGTTTTGGCCACCGCCCGAAACGCGTTGATTTGGTCGCTTGTCAAGATGGGGCGTATTTCTTCCACCGGTTGGGCGCCTTTGCGGGCATGATGCCGCGCCAGAATATCTACTTCTTGCTCGGGCGAGGGATAGTTCACCACAATCTTAAAGAGAAAACGGTCTAGCTGTGCTTCGGGCAGGCGGTAGGTGCCCTCCTGCTCAATGGGGTTTTGCGTAGCCAACACCATATACGGACTTTTCATCTTGCGTGTCTGCCCGTCCACGGTCACTTGCCGTTCTTCCATCACTTCAAAAAGAGCAGCCTGTGTTTTGGCCGGGGCGCGGTTGATTTCATCGATCAATACCACATTGGAGAAAATGGGGCCTGCCTTAAACTCAAACTCGGTTGTTTTCAAATTGTAGACCGCAGTGCCCAGCACATCCGAGGGCATCAAATCGGGTGTAAATTGAATGCGCGAAAAATCCGTGTCGATAATGCGGGCCAGTATTTTGGCCGTGAGTGTTTTAGCCACCCCGGGCACGCCTTCAATGAGCACGTGACCATCGGATAAAATGGCGGTGATGAGCAAATCAATCATGGCCTCTTGCCCGACAATCACTTTTCCGATTTCGTCTTTGATTGCCCGCGTTTGTTGATTGAAGGCGGTGAGGTCTACGCGGCTTTGAAATACGTGGTCTTCCATCTTTATTTTTTCGTAAGGTAAAAACGATCGATCAAGGTACACAGCGATATCAACTCTTCGGCCGATAGCTGCACTTTTGCGGAGTACGATTGAAGTGTGTTCAATAGGTTTTGAACGGTGGCTTCATCCATGCCTGATTTCCGCCTCAACAGATGGGGAAAATCCGGGTGGCTGGCCGAGACCGTGATGCCCCAATGCGTACGCACGTGGTCCAAGAAGAATTGTGTCTTTTTCTCGGCCATGTTTTTGTGGTCGCCCCGTTGATAGTACAGCATGCCGATGGTGCCGATAAACTCCAACGTGGTGTTGGCCAGGGGCCGAAGGATGGGGATGATGCGCTGTTTGCGTTTGGCTTCAAAAATGATGAACAGGAGCAGGGCCAGGATGGTGAGGTAGTACGCCCACCGGAGCGGTTCGGTTTGCAAAACAAAACGCAGGGGCGTGGCGATTTCCATGCGCCCCACATGGTAATATTCGCTCCACCATGCATCGCGCGCGGGCAAATACGAAAACAAGGTAGCGGCAAAGAGGTGATTTTCGCCTTCCAGCAGGTGCATGTTGGTGAACAACATGGGCGTGCTGTTCAGCACCAGGGTGCCCTTGCCCCACACCACGCGAATCGACACCGGCTGATGAAGGTCGTTCTTGGCCAACACGGAGGCGGGCACCGAATCCACACGCTGAAAATAGCGAAAGGCATTGCCCCGTTTGATGGCGTGCTGCCGGGTGCTGTCCACGTTGGCGGCTACCAGGTACAGCGAGGCCGTGTCTTTGCCAAACAACCTCGCCTCGCCCTGAAAAAATGAATCGCCCGTGTAAATGCCCAGCGTATCCGCAAAGGCCCCGTAGAAGTAGTCGGCCGAGATAAACACGGTGGCCCCGTCATGCACATGCTGGAGCAACACTTCTGTGTCGGGCCGGTCGGGTGCAAAACTCCGGCAAAGAATAAAGAGAGACCGCCCCTTTATACTGTCTTTTGATTCGTACAGTGTTTTAAACGAATGAATCACACGGTGCCCGCCCAGGGCGGTGGGGAGCAATTCATTGAGGGCGTAGCCACCATAGGGGTTTTTGTCCTCGGGCGAAAAGGTAACGGTCCAGTCGTACTGTTTGCTTTTGGTCAGCAGCAGCAAGGCCAACAGGCCCACCAAGATGGCAATGTAAGCAATGTACTTCCAGTCCTTCATACCCGTTGGCGCCACTGCGCAAAGGTGTCTTTGATCCGCTGAAACTGCGTGTCGCTGATGGCAAAATTGCCATACCACGCGTAGTCGAAGTAGAAGCTCAACTCATTGAGCCCGGTTTTGGCCTCGCCACTGTTCAGTTCGTCCACATAGTCGTGATTGGTTTTGCCGGGCTTCACATCAATCAGTTGTTTGTCCGACAGTATTTTGAGTGCATACAGAAAGACCAGGCGTGTGGCCAGCCGAAACTCTTTTCGTTCGGTGGCTTCTTGTATGAGCCGGTCAAAATCCATGGCGTGGATGTCCTCGTGAAATACCTCATAGCCTACTCCGCGGTCGGCACCGGAGTATAACACACGGTAGGCATCAACGCGCAGGAATTTCAGGATGATGAACACCAAGAGGGCCAGGGCCAAAAGGTACATGAAAAAACGGCCCACGTCCGTGGTGGTGGTTTTTTCAAAAAGCGAAGTGAGCAGTTCGTTCAGCCACCGTATAAACCGATCCCACAAAGACTCGGCCACGGTGGGTGGTTGTGTGTAGGTGAGGTCGGGGTCATTTTTGAGGCGGTCGATGTCCGCTTGCGCAAACGGACGTGGGGCCACGCGCAGCGTGTCGTTGGGTCCGGCAAAATCGGGCGTGGCCTCCTGCGCTTGGCTCACGCTGTCCAACACGGCCACGGTGGACTCCACCGGTTCCTGTGCCTGCGCCCACACGGCCGCCCACACACAAAACATAATTGACCCGATACCTGCCCGCATCACGGCTGTACAACTAAAATTGTTCTTGGGGCCTAGCCTCATCGGGCTTGGCTTGCCCAAAGGTATTGATCTCGCCCATCAGCCCCTTGGCTTCCTTCAACTCCACCAGGTTAAAGTACTGAAACGCGATGCCCACATGTGGCAGGGCGTACAACAGCAATTGGGCCAAATAATAAAGAGTAAAACATGCGATGGTAATGATGCGCATCGTATCCGAAAATTCAAAGGGATTGCCGGAGGAAACGGAATGCATGGTCGAAGTGAAGACAATCACATAGTAGGGAATGAGAAAAATATAAGAAGTGATGCCTACGATCATTTGCAGTACCAGTATCAAACCAAAGGTACTCCACCATTTTCCGTTGTTTACCAAACGAAACGACCGGGCAATGGCATCAAAAAAATTTCGCTTTTCATACAATTGGATAAAATACGTAAGCGATGAGCTCACAACCACATACATCAGTCCGGCCAAAAAGATCAAAAACCCAAAGAATATCAAAAAAGGAGAAATGGCGCCCAGCAGAACTACAGGGATGATCAACACGATATACACAATAATAAGACCGAGGAAAAAGAGTACCGTAGTACCCACATAACTCCAAAATGTGCTGCGCACGCGGTCCCATACCTCGCTCACCTCAATCTGATTGGTTTTTTTTTCATCATACAAAAGCACATAGCAATTAATGGTGGCAATGGTTACAATCAAACTGACGAACAGCAAAACAAACATGAGTAAAAGCTGCAACCAAAACGATGGTGATAGGAAGTATCGGCCCAAGGCCTCGGGGTCTCCTCCGTTGCTTTGCAGGCCGAACGTTAGGCTGAAAAAATCGCCCATGAAGGATCCAATCAGCAAGCTGCCCACCAGCACCGAAGGCCCGGCAATCATCAAAATGGCTTTGCCCAGCGCCTTGTAATTCTGGCGCACAAATTCAAATGTGGCGTTCAGCTTGCGGCTGAAATCGCGGGTGCGCTGAAACTCAATGGGTCTAAATTCTTCCATGACGTTTTAATTGAAAGGGGTAAATAACAAAGTAATAGATCATCAAAAAAGCCGAGCCGCCAATGATCAGCATTTTCAGAACAGCCGGCATAAAGGCGTAACGCGTGATAAAGGACTCAATAAAACCCGCCAATACGAAAAACGGCACCAGTCCCATGATGATCTTCAGTCCCTTCAGGGCCCCGGTTTTGAAGGACTCCAGCCGCGAATACGTGCCGGGGAACAACAGACTGTTGCCCATGACAAAGCCGGCCGCGGCCGCAATCACGATAGACGAAAGCTCGATGGTGCCGTGCAGCATGATCACCGGCAATGCCTGGGCCAACTGATTTTCGTTGTAAAAAAAGGTGACGAAGGAGCCCACCATCAGGGCGTTGGAGAAAAGATAATACCCCGTGCCCACGGAGGCCATGACGCCATACACAAACACGGTAAACGAAACCATGATGTTGTTGAGTGTGATCTGCACAAACATGTCCATCTCGCTGGCAGAAGAATACACCTTGGTGGGGTTACCGGCCTTGATGTTTTCCAGCGTCATATTGACATAGCGGTCGCCTAAAATCAGCCGCACAAAGGTATCGTCATAGGCCGCTGAGACCGCGCCAATTGTGGCGGCAATCATGAAAATGACAAAGGCATAAAACAGTTGCCGCTGGCTGGCATACATGACAGCCGGCACTTCCGTCTTCCAAAAATGGACAAAGCGGTTTTTCTCTTCCTTTTTGTTCTTGTATATCTCGCCATGTACTTTGCTGGCCAGCGAGTTCAAGTACTGCGTGGTGCGACTTTTGGGGTATTGGGTGCGGGCAAAGGAAAGATCGTCCGTGACCTGGATAAACAACTCGGCCAGCCGGTCGGGCGAAGCCTGCGGCTGATTTTTCACCACCTTCTCAAATTCCTCCCACCGCGTCTTGTTGCGTTTTACAAATGCTGCCTCCTTCATTTCGTGCCCAAACGAAGGTGGAAGATAGAATGCGGAGGCGGTTCTTCCAACATTGCTTCGGTTATTTATTCGTCTTGTTCAGGACTGCCCGGCCGCCCGCTCCACGGCTGACCACACCCGCCACACGTTTTTGTAACAAATTTTTTCAATGTCTTCCTCGGTATAACCACGCTTGAGCAGCACATAGATCAAATTGGGGTATTGCGATACATCCTTCAATCCGGTGGGCAGGCTGTCGCCCACGCCATCGTAATCCGAGCCTATGCCCACGTGGTCAATACCGGCCAGCTTCACCACGTGGTCAATGTGGTTGGCCACCATTTCCACATCGGCAAACAGCGAGGGGTTCTCTTTCTGTAATTGGTCGACAAGGGGTTTGGCCAGCGAATCGGAGTATTTCAGGTTTTTCTCCGCCAGCAGGGCCTGCAGTTTTTTCCGGTTGGCCTCGTTGCCCGCCCGCACGGCCGAATCCAAAAAGGCCGAACCAAAGTTGATTTGGATGACCCCCCCATTTTTGGCGAGGGCGCGTATCATGTCGTCATCCATGTTGCGCTGAAACCCGGGCGTAAATTTGCGGCAGGATGAGTGAGAGGCGATGACCGGCACCGAGGTGAGGCGCATCACATCGTAAAAGGCGCTGTCCGACACATGCGAGATGTCCACCATGATGCCCACCCGGTTCATCTCTTTGACTACCTGTTCACCAAACGGGCTCAGGCCGCGCCACGTTTGGGCCGTGTCGTATGACGAATCGGAAATCTGGTTGTCTTTGCCATGCGTGAGGGTGATGTAGCGGATGCCGCGCTGGTGGAAGTAGGCCACGTTGGCCAAGTCATTGCCGATGGGGGCCCCATTTTCCATGCCCATGGGCAGCGATATCTTGCCCGCCTGAACGTTGGCTTCCACTTCGGCCGGGCTGTTGGCCAGCCCAAACTTGTCGGGTATCTGCTCGGCAATGGCACGTATCATGTTGATGAGCGAATCCGCCAGCACTTTGCCGTTGTCGGGCTGCAACTGGTAGGACGAGGGGATGTAAATTGACATAAAGGGCGCGTCCAACCCGCCTTTTTTGGCCCGCTCATAGTCAAAGTCGCCCTCTGCGGTGGAAATGGGGATGCCCATGTACTCGCGCTCGATGCGAAAGTTTTTCATTTTGAGCCGGTAGGGCAAGTCTACGTGGCCATCGGTGATGATGTAGCGGTGGGCCAGTTCGTCAGCATAGGCGCGCAGTTGCTCATCGTTCATCCGGTCTACCGGCTTTTTGGGGGCACAGCCAGCCAGCAGAAGGCTGACGATAGCCAGGGAGGCAAGACACTTCATGGGTTCAAGGTTTGGGGTTATTGGACGGAAAAATACGCAGGCGTTGGTGTCGATCCAACCCATCTTGCGCGGAATACAAGAAGCTGGGTTGGAAAGCGTAAAGTCCTATCCTGAGCGAAAGACGCAGCATCCACGGAAAAACTCACCATCCTGCTTAACGCGATGGCTGCGAAGGATCCCCCAAGCAGGCATAAACCTATATATCTCATGCCATGGCGCGGCACTCAATTCATGGGGATCCTTCGCGAACTGTGTCCTTACGATAGCATACATGATCTTGACGCTTGCTGCACTATTACGGACCATCTTTTGCATGGCTCAGGATGAGAACGAAAATGGAGAATTGCAGTGTATAACCTCCTATTAAGCATCGGCATACGTGAAATTGACTCAGAATCTTCTATTTTTGTTTTCCTGCATTTTTTCAATTTCTCGAAAACGCCTTCATGCAAACCATCCAGATACGCACCACCCAAAACATCTCCATCCACTACCCCCTCGCCAGCGTGGGCGACCGTATCCTCGCCTACCTCATCGATCGCATCATCATCGTGCTGTTTGCGGTCACGCTGATCGTCCTGTTTATGAACCTCGAAATGGAAATCATCTGGGTATGGGTCGTGGTGGTGGTCATCCCCTACTTAGTGTATTCGCTGCTCTTTGAAATCTTCATGAACGGCCAAACCCCCGGCAAGGCAGCCCTGAACATCCGCGTCATCCGTCTGGACGGCACCCCCGCCACCGTGGGCGACTACATTCTGCGCTGGATCTTCGCCCCCATCGATTTTGGCGTGTTGGGCGGGGCCATCGCGCTCATACTCGTAGCCGCGGGTGGCAAAGGACAACGCCTGGGCGACATCGTGGCCGGCACCACCGTGGTGAAACTGGTGGCGCAAAAGGAGATCACCGCGCAGGAAGTATTTGTCGCGGCCGAAGACAGCTATCAACCCGTGTTTGCACAGGCTCTTCAACTCAACGAATCGGACATCGAAATCATCCAGCGCGCACTGGAAGTTAACCGCGACCATGGCAACGCCAAACCCATGCTGGCCGTGACCGAAAAAGTAAAAACCCAACTGGGCATCACCACCGACATGCCCCCCATCCGCTTTTTGTACACGCTCATCAAAGACTTCAACCACCTCTCGGCCCGGTGACGCCCCTGCCCACCATTACCCGGGCCCAGCTTTCGCTGCGCAACGGACAGGACAAACCCGAGGTGTGGGTGGCCTACCGCGGCAAGGTGTACGATGTCACCGCCTCGCGCTTGTGGAAAAACGGCAAACACTACGAACATTGGGCCGGCCAGGACCTTACCCATGAATTGCCCGAGGCACCTCACACAGAAAGTGTATTTTTGAAGTTTAAAGTCATTGGCCAGTTAGCGGCCGACCTCCCATGATCATCATTGCCGACAGCGGAAGTTCCAAAACGGATTGGCGCTTGCTCAGCCCCACGGGCAAGATAGGGCAGGCCAACAGCGCGGGCTTTAATCCCTATTATGAGCCCATCCACCATCTGGAACGCATCATCCGCGAAACGCTGGTGCCGGTGGTCACCGAGCCGGTCACCAAAGTGGTGTATTATGGAACGGGCGTCTCTTCCGAGCGCAACCAGCAGTCGGTCAAAGACACCTTCCGTCAGTTTTTTCCCCAGGCGGAAATGGAAGTAGGCTGGGATCTGTTGGCGGCCGGGCGTGCTTTGTGCGGGCGCGAACCGGGCATCGCCTGCATCCTGGGCACGGGCAGCAACTCCTGTTTTTTTGATGGCGAAAAAATAGCGCACAACGTGGCCAACCTGGGCTGGATATTGGCCGATGAAGGCTCGGGCGTGTACCTGGGCAAGCAACTAATCTTTGACTACTTCCGCGAAAACATGCCACCCTCACTGGCCGCTCAGTTTCGCGCGCGCTTCCCCTTCACCCGCGAAGAGGTGCTGGAGAAGGTGTATCAACACGAAAAACCGGGTGCCTTTTTGGCCAGCTTCTCAAAGTTTATTTTTCAACACCTGCACGAGCCGTATTGCTACCGGCTGGTGTACCAAGCCTTCGCGGACTTTTACGAAAACAACGTGATGAAGTATCCGCATTGGCAAAGCCACAAAGTGCATTTTGTAGGCTCGGTGGCGTTTTACTTTAGCGACATTTTGCGGCAAGTGGCCAACGACAAGGGAATTACCGTAAAAAATATTCTGGAAGCTCCGATTGCCGGGTTAACTTTATACCATCAGAAAGACCTGTAGCGTGACCACCACCGAATCGCCCTCCCCTTATACCAACCTTGACCAGATGTCGCTGCGCGACCTGTTGGTGAACATGAACCGCGAGGACCAGACCGTACCGCTGGCCGTGGAGAGGGTTATCCCCCAGGTTGAATTGCTCACGCAGGTGATCGTGGAGAAAATGAGTGCAGGGGGCCGTTTGTTTTATGTGGGTGCCGGCACCAGCGGCCGTTTGGGCATTTTGGATGCCTCCGAAATACCGCCCACGTATGGCATGCCGCATGGCAAGGTAATCGGCCTCATAGCCGGGGGCGATACCGCCATCCGCAAAGCGGTGGAAAAAGCCGAAGACGACCTGCACCAAGGTTGGAAAGATTTGCAAACACACCACATTACTCCGCAGGATGTGCTGATTGGCATAGCCGCCTCGGGCCGCACACCCTATGTGATTGGTGCGGTGGAAACGGCCCGGCAGCAGGGCATCGTCACGGGCTGCATCGTGTGCAACCACGGCAGCGAGCTGGCTGCGAAAGTGGACTTTCCCATTGAAGTGGTGGTGGGCCCCGAGTTTGTGACGGGCAGCACGCGCATGAAGGCCGGCACCGCGCAAAAACTGGTGCTCAACATGATCTCCACTTCGGTGATGATACGCCTGGGCCGCGTGAAAGGCAACAAAATGGTGGACATGCAGATGACCAACCAAAAGCTGGTAGGCCGCGGCACGCGCATGATCATGGACGAGTTGGGCATGGGTGAAGCCTCCGCGCGCGAGCTGTTGAAAAAGTACGGCAGCGTCCGCAAGGCGATTGAAAGTCAGCGGTCGCATGCACCAGATTGAGCCGTACGCCAACTGGCTGCGCTATTACGATGCCGCCCAGGATGAGCGATCACCCTTCCACGGCAAAGAGTACAACTACGAAGTCTACTCCGATACCATTTACGGATACTACATCGACCCGGCCTGGGATTTCTTTGGCTCGGAAACGCTATACCTGAAAATACTTTTTGTTGATTATACGCGGGGCTATGCCGTGTTGGAATTCATCGGTGAATGGAACGACACGCTTCACAACGACATCATGACGCTAAAACGCGATGTGTTGGAGATGATCATGAGCGAGGGTGTGAACAAGTTTATTTTGTTGGGGGAAAGTATTTTCAACTTCCACGGCTCGGATGACAGCTATTATGAAGAGTGGTTTGACGAAGTGGACGAGGGCTGGATCGCAGCGGTGAACTTCCCGGAGTTTGTGCAAAGCGAAATGCGCAAGTACCGGTTGGATCAGTACATCAACATGGGCGGCACATTGCAAATAGACAATTGGCGTACGTTTCATCCGCGGCATTTCTGTGATGTGGTCGAGGGGCTGATTGCAAGGCGGTTGGGTCCCTGACAAAAACTGGGGCAGCGTTACAACAAACTCAACTGCGCGCTTTCTACCGGGGCATCGGCCGGCACGAGATAACGTTTTTTTGTTTTTAATTCTAAGCACAGCACACGCGAGCGCTTCAACTCGCCCTTGCGAAACCAGCGGCCCCGGATGCCAAACACGCTGCCCGCGGGCAAGTCAGACAGCAACACGGCAACCTTTCCTCTATCATCCAGCTTGCGCAGCTCGCGCGTAACGGCCGCATCCGAAAACGTGCTGGCCATCGGGTTCTTCATGTGCCGCACCAGTGGGCGGTACAGCGCGGGTGGAAAGATTGCTTCCGTGAGCACGGGCGCCAGCAACTGTTGAAAGGTTTGCTTCCACTCGGTGCCGTGCGCTTCCGCGCGATGCCCGTACTGCTGATGCACGACCAAGTGGGCCACCTCATGCACATACGTGAGCAGGAACAAATGGGGCGAAAGATCGTGGTTGAGGGTGATGTGAGGCGTTTGTCCTTGGCGGCAGGTAAAATCACCCACTTTGGTGACGCGGCTTTTGCGTAATGTAAGCCGAAACGTGTGGTTGGCCCACAACTGATAGCAATAGTCCACCGCCAACGGGGGTACCTGTTTTTCAAATAGTTCGCGCGCCTGCTGGTCCGTCATCACCGCCCCCTCTTCACGTCAATGTCTTGATCAAAATGATTTTTCGCTCTCCGTTGGCACCAAGATACGTCTCTGCGATATCAAATCCATTTTTTATATTGAGGATTAACATGCCCCGCCACCGGTTCATGGTTTTTGTTTTGACAAATCGATACCCTTGCTGGCGGCAGTATTCGTGTTGGGCATCCATGAGTTGCTGCGCAATGCCGCGCCCACGAAAGTCCGGCAGCACACCGCCCAGCCAACTGTAAAACGTGGTGTCGCTTTCGCGATAGCCTATCTTAAACCCCACCCATTGGCCGTGTTCGGTTGCTACCGCAACAACGCAATTGGGTCGCGCCAAGCGGTCGAAAAACTTGGCTTCGTCAAGCGAATCAAAAATCTGCTTTGACAAATTCAGCACCTGTGCCACCAGCGAGGGGCGGAAAGGCGGTAATTGCAAGGACACCTCTATCATCACGATTGAGCGATGGCTTGCTTCACATCGGCCAAAATATCTTCGATGTTCTCCAGCCCGGCCGAGATGCGGATCAGCCCCGGAGTGATGCCCACGGCCGCCCGTTCGGCATCGCTCAGTTTGGAGTGCGTGGTGGAAGCCGGGTGGATGGCAATGGTGCGCGTGTCGCCTAAATTCGGTGAATGGGAAATCATTTTGAGCGCATGCAAAAAGTTTCGTCCCTGCGCTATACCTCCTTTCAACTCAAACGATACCAGCCCGCCCCCCAGGCGCATCTGCTTTTGGGCGATGGTCTGTTGAGGATGAGATGCGAGAAAGGGATACTTCACATAGGCCACACCTGCATGTGTTTCCAGGTGTTGGGCCAATGCCCACGCGTTGGCACAATGCCGCTCCATGCGCACGGCCAGCGTCTCCAAACTTTTGGACAGCACCCAGGCATTGAAGGGCGACAAAGCCGGGCCGGTGTGGCGCGCAAAAAAACGGATGTCTTTGATGAGTTCCTTTTTCCCCACGATTGCCCCCCCGATCACACGGCCCTGGCCATCCATAAACTTGGTGGCGGAGTGTGTGACGATGTGTGCGCCAAATGAAATGGGGTTTTGCAAATAGGGGGTGGCAAAGCAGTTGTCCACGTTCAAGATCAAGTGGTGTTTGTTTGCCAACCGCCCGAGCCACGCCAGGTCGATGATATCCAACGCGGGGTTGGAAGGCGTTTCCACAAAAATCATTTTGGTGTTGGGCTGAATCTGGCTTTCCCAGGAGTCGGGATCAGCTATGTCCACATACGTGTGCGAAATGTTGAAGCGCGGAAAAAGCGTATTCAAAATCTGGTGGGTAGAACCGAACACGGAACGCGAGGCCAGCACGTGATCGCCCGCTTTTAACAAAGCCGCCATGCTGCAATACATAGCCGCCATACCCGAGGCTGTAGCGATGCCGTCCTCCGCGCCTTCTAGCAAGCATAGTTTTTGGATAAACTCGGCATTGTTGGGGTTGGAATACCGCGTGTAGATGTTGCCCTCCATTTCATCGGCAAAGAGCGCGCGTGCCTGTTCGGCATCGTCAAACACAAAACTGGAGGTCAGGTATAAGGGTACCGAATGTTCGCGGAAGGGAGTGCGCTCGTGCTGTGCACGAATCGCTTCGGTCTCAACGTGTTTCTTTTTCTTCATGTGGGCAGGCAAAGGACGATGTGGCGCATCAGGCAACCACCTCTACGCTGTGCGTAATTTTCGCAGTAGGCTCAAGGGTTTTGGCCACCGAACAATATTTTTCGATGGACAGGGCTACGGCTTTTTGGGCTTTTTCCAACTCGATGTTGCCAAAGAGGCGGAAGTGCGCATGTACGGCCGTGTACAGGGCAGGCACCTTGTCTTTTTCCCGTTCGCCCGTGAGCGTGATTTTCAGGTCTTGCAGCTCCACGCGTTGCTTTTTGAGTATGCTCACCACATCGATGGCGCTACAGCCGCCCATGGCGGCCAGCAATACCTGCATCGGGCGCATGCCTTGGTTCTGGCCACCATCGGCCGGGGCCCCGTCCATGACCACGGTATTGCCCCCTTCGTTGGTGGCCTGCATACAAAAGTGGTTGTCGAGGCGTGCGAGTTCGATTTTGATCATGGTGCAAGGTAGGGAGATATGGTAAAAAAATCGACCCTGGGCGCGGTTGGGGTGCGGAAATACCGAGTTCTGGTTATCTTCGAGTGCCCGTTCGGCCTCGGGTGGATGAACGAGAATCGACTATTGCGTCTACCCGGACGCAGCGGTAAAAAGTGCACCGATGAAATCAACATAAATGCGCAGCACAAAGATATCCGTACGCTTTTTTAATGAGCGGGAAGTACGCGCCCTGTGGGACGAAGAGAATGCTAAGTGGTTGTTTTCGGTCTTGGATATAATTGCCGTACTGACCGACCAACATGACTACGCCAAAACCCGCAACTATTGGAAATACTTGAAAGCCAAGCTAAAAAGAGAAGGCAGCGAAGTGGTTAGTGCCACTACCCAGTTGAAGTTACTTGCTCCGGACGGCAAAAAACGCTTGTCGGACGTATTGGATCACCAGGGAATTATTGCGTTGGGAAAGGAATTTCCCGGCAAAAAGGCAAATCGCTTTATCGAATGGTTTACCCGCAGTGATGAAAGCATTGACGGGAAAAGCAAGACAAAAGCGTATGCGCTATTTGACAGTTCTTTCATCAATGGCCTGGAGATAGGTACTACCAAAGGCTTGCAACAGATACACGGATATTTATTTGGCGGGCTATATGAATTTGCCGGTCAAATCAGGCAGAAGAATATTTCAAAAAGCGGCTTTCAATTTGCCACTGCTCGCTTTCTTGCTGCTACGTTAAAGCAAATAGACGAAATGCCTGAAAATACTTTTGATGAAATTATAGTCAAGTATGTAGAAATGAATATTGCACACCCCTTCATGGAAGGCAACGGACGAAGCACCAGAATATGGTTAGATCTTATCTTAAAAAAACGCTTGTCAAAGTGTGTGGATTGGAGCAAAATCGGCAAGGCCGAATATATGAAAGCCATGACAAAAAGCCCGGTAAACAGCGGGGCGTTGAAAAATCTACTCAAAAATGCTTTAACCAGGAAAATCGACAGTCGCGAAATATTTATGAAGGGTATTGATTATTCGTACTACTACGAAGAACCCTAAAAGACAACAAGTCGAAAATCAATACGCCCCGCACATTAGCGTAAACCCATTTGGGTAAAGAAATTTTAAAAAGTGATTACTCGACCTTTTTGAAGATGGATTGCGGAAAATTTTGGACCCCCTGAACCGAAACCCCGCATCCGCTGTTCTGCCCTCGTAAAAAATCACGTCAACATGAACTACAAACTCTTTGGAAAAAGCGGCCTGCGCGTGTCCGAACTCAGCCTGGGCACCATGGGCTTTGGCACCGAATGGAAATGGGGGGCCGACAAACACCTGAGCCAGCAAATCTTTGATGCCTATGCCGAAGCCGGTGGCAATTTTTTGGATACCGCCAACCGCTATACCGAGGGTACGTCCGAAAAATTCGTGGGCGACTTCATCGCCAAAGACCGCGACCATTTTGTGGTGGCCACGAAGTATTCGCTCCGCGACCGCAGCGGGGATCTGAACTTTGCCGGCAACCACCGCAAAAATTTGATGCGCAGTGTCAAAGAAAGCTTATGGCGACTGAATACTGACTATATCGATGTACTGTGGGTGCATGCGTGGGACAGTTGGACGCCCACCGAAGAAATCCTGAAAGGGCTGGAGGACTTGATTAGCCGTGGCATGGTGCATTACATCGGCATCAGCGACACGCCCGCCTGGGTAGTGAGCCAAGCCAACACCATGGCCGAACTTCGCGGGTGGAACCAGTTTGTGGGATTGCAAATTGAATACAGCTTGATCCAGCGCACGGTGGAAGCGGAATTGCTGCCGATGGCCAAAGCCTTTGGCATGACCGTCACCCCGTGGGCCCCGCTGGCGGGTGGAGCCCTCACCGGCAAATATCTGAAAGGCGACAAAGGTCGCCTGCCCGAATCCAGCGTGCGGCTGGGCGATCGCGCAGTAGCCATTACGCAAAAAGTAGTGGAGATAAGCGTGCGGCTGGGCGTTACCCCTTCGCAGGTGGCCATCAACTGGACACGTCAGCATAAAAATCAATCGGTTGTCCCCATTGTAGGCGCCACTAAAGTAGAACAGGTGAAGGATGTGCTGGGCTGTCTGACGTTTGAATTGCCACCCGAGGTGGTGAATGAGCTCAACGAAGTATCCCACATTGAGTTGCCGTTTCCCCAAAAGTTTCTGAACGAGCCGGGTGTTTTAGATGTGCTATACGGAGGCGAGAAAGACAAGATGAAAGACAGCCGGTATTAATCTCATGCAACCTCCCAAATACAAAATGGCCATCCTTATTTGGTTGGCCATCTACCCTTCCATCAATATCCTGTTTTGGCTGTTGGGCGATTGGTTGATGACGATACCCATGCTTTTGCGCACGCTCATCCTTACGGGCATCCTGGTGCCGCTGATGGTATTTGTGTTGTTGCCGTTGCTCACGCGATGGTTTCGCACTTGGCTGGCAGACAAGTAGGCACGCGTCTCGTTAGCGAGGTCGCCATTCTGCGCGGCTGCCGTCCATGGCACATTGGTAGCGAAGGCATTCGACCACCCGGGCATTTGAACCGTCTGCTTCCATGATGTACACAGGGCGTTTATCGGCCTGTTTGCTCTCGTAGGCTTGGTGGCGCTTGGTGGCATCGCGCCAATAGGCTTCGGTGGTAACGCGAAACGAAATAAACTTGCCATCGGGCGAAAACGCGGGCGAACTGCTGATGAGTCCCAATGACGTAAGCTGACGCAGGCGACTGCCGTCCGCGTCACACACAAATATCTCGGCCGCCTCCCCCACCTGTCCCGAAAAAGCAATTTGCTTTCCATCGGGTGACCACACTGGCGCGATACCGCCCACCTCACTTTCGTTCGGGATAATCTGCTTTCGTTTTTCCCCGTAAATGGTCATCGTCCACACGCCCCAACCGCGGGTACCCTGCTGCGTGTACACCAATTGTTTGCCATCGGGCGATATGTTCGCATCGCGTCCCGAGGCCATATATTCAAGCTCTGTCCCATCGGGGCGCACGCGATAGACGGAACTGGTGGTTCCTTCGTTGAAAATAATGTACTTCCCATCTGCGGTAAAGCTGGGCCAATAAACAACGGAGCCTTTCGGCAAATGAGTTAGCTGTTTGGTGGTTGCGTTTGTTTCGTCCGTCAGATAGAGTTGATAGGTATCCGTTTCCGCGCGATTGGAGGTAAAGACGATTTTATTTCCATCGGGAGACCAGGCTGGATAGCGATCTTCCGAAGCGGGGCTGCGAGTGATATTGCGACTGTCACCGGTAACGGGGTCCACGGCAAAAACTTCCGTGTCGCCCGTGCGCAGCGAGGTGATCAGCAGCGTGTGTCCTGTTGGCAGTTGCGCAAAGGCAGGCAGGCCGTTTATCACACCACACCAAACGATCCAAAACAATCTCATCTTTGGCACAAGGTACGGAAACCCACCGATCCGTTAGCGACCGCTCATCGATGCGTGCTGCGCATCTCCCTGTAGGAAGTGTGCAACCCGCGCTATTACCTCCCCGGATTTTAGATTGTGGCCCAATCCGCGCGTGGTGACCAAGTGCGCGTGGGGCCAGTTTTTTTGGATGGCCTGTGCGTGTCGGTAGGGTGCATCCGGATCGCCCTCATCGTGAATGATGAGGCCCGGCAACCAGAGCGACTCGGCAAAACGTGCGGCCGAATAGTATCGCGGGTGATGATCGACCACCCGGATGAAATGCTGATAGATGCACTGAAGCGCCCGTTTGGACAACCCCAGCGTTTGCCGGTAGTACTGCATAAATTCTTCCACCTCACCGGGCGTGCCGGTAATCACCAACTTGCGCACGGGCAACACAGGGTTTTGGTGCAAGGCATACAACGAGGCAAAACTGCCCAACGAGTGGCTGACTATGGCGTCCACCTCGCCCACCTGATGTAAAAAAGCTTCGATGACGGCCGCGTACTTGGGCAAGTGTAACATCCGGCCGCCCGACAATCCGTGGGCGGGGGCATCCAACGCATACAGCGTGTACGCATCGCCCGACAAAGCCTGTATATAATTTCGCCAGCGAAAACTATGGCTCTGCCAGCCGTGCAAGAAAAGCACCTTTCGCGGCCCCGTGCCCCAGCGGTACACCTGAATTGCCTCGTTTGCAACCGTAATTATTGTATGGCGGGCGGAGTCCAAGAATGCGCGTTGATGCGGGCGGGGCCGTGCGCCAAACGGAGTGCAAAACAAGTCAAAGCCAGTGCGCCCCGCGCGGGCGGGGGCCAACCACGCCAACAGGTTTAACCATTGGCCGATCAATCGGGTGACAAATATTTTCATAGTCATGGAGTTAAGATACCAATCGGTATCTTGATAACTAAATTTTTTTAGAGGGTTATGTCGTCTATCATTTTTTCCAGGTGTTTCAGCGCCATACGGATGTCCTTGTTGTCTCCGTGCAGCTTGCTCATCATAATGGCTCCTTCCAGCAAGGCGATCGACACGGAGGCAAACGCTTTCTTGTCTACTTCGGGTCGCAGTTGGCCGTGGCGGATGCCGTTTTCGAGCAGTTGCAGCAACGACCCGCGCAACAACTCCAATACGTCAATGGCTTGCTTGCGCAATAGCGGATGCGCATCGTCTACTTCAGGGGCTACGTTGAGCAATGGGCAGCCTCCAGGTATGGGCGGGTCTGTGATGTATGTTTCAAAATAGCGAAACGCCATCTTCAATTTCAATGGCGCAGTCGGCTGTGCCTTGATGGACTCACGGATGTGGTTGAACATGGCCTCCGACAAGAAACGCAGGGCTTCTTTTTCGAGGTGGTTTTTGTTTTTGAAATGGCGGTAGATGGCCCCTTTGGTCAGGCGGGTGGCTTTGGTGATGTCGCCAATGGACGTGGCCTTGTACCCTTGCGTGTTGAAGAGCTGCCCGGAGAGCTTCAGGATTTTGGCTTTGGTCACTTCCGGCTGGCGCATGGCACAAAGATACCGATCGGTATCTAAAAAGCAAATGCCGTTTTTTGGTTATCTTGCCCACGCAAAATCACTACGTCATGAATGCCTTGTTCAAAAAGATGAACCACAAAAACCAGTCGGTCCTCCACGTGGTGAATGCCCCGGCCAGTTTCGAAAAAGAAATGCGCGAGATGGAATCGCTCGCAACGATTAAAACGAGTTTGACCGGTGCCCGCACACTTGAATTCTTTTTGGGCTTTGTCACTACCCAAAAACAATTGGATACGTTGATTGAAAAGGTGACGGCCATCATGGCCCCCGATGGCTTGTTGTGGTTTGCGTACCCCAAGGGCACATCCAAAAAATATACGTGCGAGTTTAACCGCGACACCGGATGGGCAGCGTTGGGCGCGGCCGGCTATGAGGGCGTGCGCCAAGTGGCGATTGACGAGGATTGGAGTGCGTTGCGATTCCGCAGGGCCGAAAACATCAAAACCATGACGCGCAGTTTTGCCATGTCGGACGTGGGGAAAAAGAAAACAAAACCCAAAGCCTGAGTGCTTTGACATTCGGGATTGTTTTGTCAACAACCCAAGTTGGACAAATTGTAAGTGGCACTTACAATTTGTCCATTTCTGAAGCACTCAAACAATACCTGAAACGTTCTCTAACCTCACCACCTTAGATTGGTGATGTGTGTATTCTGTGGGGCCGCCATAGGCCAAAAAAGTGATAAGCCGGTCTTTACCGATGTATACTTTCCGAAAGTAGTCCAGCCCTTTGAAGAAATCACTGCCCACGGTTTTTCCGGCTTTCACCTCCACCAGCTTCTTAGTGCCCGCTGCGGTCAGCAGAAAATCCACTTCATTACCGGTTTTGTCGCGCCAGAAATACAAGTCGGCAAAGCGCAATTTATTGAATGATGCTTTGGCCAGTTCAGAAAAGACAAAATTCTCTGTCAAGGCTCCACGCATGTAATGATGAGCCATCTGACGTACATTTTCAATACCAAGTAAATGGCACAACAAACCGGTATCATAGAAATACAGCTTCGGACTTTTAACTACGCGCTTGTTATAATTTTCGTAGTAGGGCGGCAACAAGTGAATGATAAAAGACGATTCCAAAATACTGAGCCAGGCCTTGGCCGTGTTGTGACTGATACCACAATCATTGCCCAGCGCTGTCAGATTCAATAGCTGCCCGGCCCGGCCCGCACACAAACGCACAAAGTTCTGAAAGGCGGTAAGATTGCCGATATTTTGGATCTGCCGTACATCGCGCTCCAGATAGGTGTTTACATAGCTGGAATAGTAAAGCCCCAAATTAGCCCGCCCTTTCCACAAAGCCGGGTAGAATCCTTTCTGAATCGCGGCCTCCATCTGAGGAGACTTCACTCCTGCCTGCTTCACTTCTGAGAATGACAACGGCAACAATTTCAAAATAGCCACGCGGCCCGCCAGCGACTGTGTGATCTTTTCATGTAGCAGATAGTTTTGTGAACCGGTGAAGATAAAGTGCCCGTTCAGGCCGCGCTCATCTACAATGGCCTGAACATAAGAAAACACTTCAGGAACGCGTTGTACTTCGTCCACGATCAGCATCTTCCGGAAAGATGCAAGAAAACCGCGGGGGTCTTGCTCCACACTTCTTCGCACGTCCGGGTCTTCAAAGCTCACATAATCAGCACGAGGGAAGGCAGCGCGCACCAGTGTGGTTTTGCCAGACTGCCGTGGGCCCATGACACTTACAATCGGGAATTGCCTCGCTGCTTGTGTTATTTTAGATGTCAAAAACCGAGCAATCATGGCATAAATCTAAAAAATAAAAATGGACAAATTGTAAGTGGCACTTACAATTTGTCCATTTTTGATCTGCACCTCCGGCACGCGCTACGCGGTGCTTTTATCCCGGGTTATCCACGCCATCATGGCTTTTAGCTTTCCATAGCCATATTTGCCGGCCAATGCCTCGTACAACTGTTTGCTGGTAAATGCATCGGGCAAGGTGTTGATCGCTCTTTTGATTTCCGTTTGCTCGTCTTCGTTTACCAGCGCATACACGTCTAATCTGCCCGCTTCAATGGCTTTGGCCAAATGTCCCTCAATGGTGCCGACCGTGAGCGATCGTTCCGCGGCAATTTCTGCAATCGTTTTGCCCGCTTTCAGCAGATCCAGTGTCACGTCATACGTGCTTCGGGTATCTTCTGTTGGCTTCTTGGCAGTTTTCCGCTTGGAGGTTTTTACCCGTGCCGTGGTGGGCAGCGTATTGCGGAGCGATGCCAGCAGCGCTTCCCGTTTTTCAACACGCGCCTGATCCCGGCTTTTGACATCCATCGTTTCCCGGTCTTCCACAATGGAGGCCACCACTTCGTGCAGGCGATCGACTTCCGTAATTTTCCTCGTGAGCTGCTGATCCAACTCTGTCAATTGGTTCAGGTAGGTCTTCACGCGCTTTTGCTGCTTGACGGTTTCCAAATGATGCAACAGCAGTGCCTGCGTATCCCATAGAAAAGCCAGATAGTACTCGCGACCCCGGCTCAGCCGCTCAAATAATTTGGGGGTATCGGTGCGCAGCAGGTCGTGCAGTTGCCGCGTAAACGTCTGCGTGTTGGTGCGTTCGCTCGCCAGGCGTTCGGCCAGTTGCGTCAAAACGGGCTTCAGCGTGTCGTCCAAAAAATCGGGCTCGTCTTTTTTGACATAGCTGATTTCCTTTTCCAACGGGGCAAAGTCAAACGTGCGGTCAACCAGCCCCTGAATAAATTGCCGTTGCTTTTCCTTCATCACCGCGGGCAACCGCTCCGGCCGGTGATGTTCCAGGGCAAAGGCCGCCACCTGTGCATCGGTACTGATGGCCGAGGCCGGAATGCGCGAGCGCAAGATCAAACCTTGCAATGTGCGCAGGCGCGAAAGCGCCACATACACCTGGCCGGGGGCAAAGGCTTGACCCACGTCCAACAGGGCACGATCAAATGTAAGGCCTTGGCTTTTGTGCACCGTGATGGCCCACGCCAACTTGATCGGATAGTGTTCAAACGTACCGATCACCTCTTCCTCGAGCACATGCGAGGCCGCGTGATTGATGTATCTTTTGTTTTCCCATCGCTCGCGCGTGAGCGTGTAGCGTTCCCCCGAGCCCGCCATCTGTACTTCTATCTCTCCGGAACCGATTTTTATGACGGTAGCTAACTGACCGTTCACATAGGCTTTGGCTTCATCGGTATCATTGCGGGTAAACATGATTTGCGCACCTTCCTTTAGTTCGATGCGTACCTGCACCGGGTACATACTTTCGGGAAACTCGCCTTCGATGCGTGCTTCAAAAAAATGAGCAGGTGATGACAGCTTTCGCAATTCGCGTTGGTTGATCTCATCCGCTTTATAGTTGTGCGTAGTTAGGGTGATGACGCCCGGCAGGATGTCATTGTCGACCGCGGGTTGGTACTGTTGGTTAAGCCGGTCGATATCTTCTGGTGTGACAGTGTTGTTGCGTAAGTGATTGAGCAGCGTAATAAAGTCCGCATCGTGCTGGCGGTATATTTTCGTCAGTTCATAGTAAACCGGTGGTTCGTTGCGCAAGGCATGGGCCTCGTAAAACCAACCGGTTTGGTAATACTGACGCATCAGCGACTCTTCCCCGCGCGCGATGATAGGCGGCAACTGGTACAGGTCGCCAATAAACAACACTTGCACCCCGCCAAACGGCTCGCGAAAGTTGCCACGCGCGGCTTTCAAGCGGTAGTCGATGGCATCTAACAAGTCGGCCCGCAACATGCTCACCTCATCGATTACCAGCAAGTCGATGGCCCGCAGCACTTGCTTGCGGGCGCTGTTGAGCGGATGTTTGCGCGCCAGCGTTTGTTGATCCACCACGCGCCCGGGGTCAGCTATTGAAACGCTCCGCTCCGGCACAAACGTCATGGGGGGCAAGAGAAACTGCGAGTGGATGGTGACGCCCCCCGCATTAAGCGCAGCAATGCCCGTGGGGGCCACCACAATAAAGTTCTTGTGCGTGTAGTGGCCAATGTTTTTCAAAAAGGTAGTCTTGCCCGTGCCGGCTTTGCCCGTTAGGAAAATGGGGCTGGCAGTGGTGTTGATGAAGCGGATGAGTTGGGACAAGTGGCTCTCCATGACGATGTACGTTAGGACTGAAAGGCGGACATGCAGGGATGGAAATTTCTCTTTCAAAATTCGACATTCAAAATGGATTATGGACTAAAATAGACAGGATTCTTCGCTACAGCTTGGCTGCGATTTGGGGATTCTTCGCTACGCTCGGAATGGGGCCTAGTCAAGGGGATTCTTTGCTGCTGTGGGTTGTGGTTATACATTGGGGGATTCTTCGCTGCGCTCAGAATGGGGTGCTAAGACTGGTTGATTCTTCGCTGCGCTCAGAATCGGGTGTTATTCTTTCTATTTTTACCCAACCATGCAATCCTCAACTTCTTTCACGCGTCTGTTGGTTTTTGTTTTATGGGGTTTTGTGTTCAGCCGCTGTGGCAGCGACAGTACCGACCCCATACCCGTGCGGCCGTTGTACTTCCCACCGGTGTCGGGCACATGGGAAACAGCAACTCCCGCCTCGTTGGGTTGGAATACCAACGCCCTCCCTGCGTTCCAGACTTTTCTCGAAACCAGCGAGACCCGCGCATTCGTGGTGTTGAAAGACGGAAAAATCGCGCTCGAACTGTACCGGGGAAAACGGCTTCCACCTAATCAAGACCTCGACTTTGACGCCAGCAGCAATTGGTATTGGGCCTCGGCCGGCAAAACGTTGACAGCCGCGCTGGTGGGCATTGCCGAAGCGGAAGGGGCTGTCACCCTGGAAGCGAAGACATCCGATTATGTAGGCACCGGCTGGACAAGCCTCACACTTGCACAGGAAAGTAAAATCACCGTGCGGAATCAACTCAGCATGACTACGGGTTTGAAAGACAACGTGGCCAACCCCGACTGTACGCAACCTGCCTGTTTGGTGTTTGAAGCGGAGCCGGGCACGCGGTGGGCGTATCACAACGCTCCGTATACGCTGTTGGATGGCGTGATCGCGGATGCCACGGGCAAAACGCTGAACACGTATGCCAACGAAAAAGTGATGGAGCCCATTGGAGCGGTGGGTGCCTATCTTCAAACCGGTGACAACAACGTATTTTACAGCAACGCGCGCAGCATGGCACGATTTGGATTGCTTTTACTCGCACGGGGGAAGTGGCAGGAGGTGCCTGTGATACCCGAAACGTTTGTCGATGAAATGATCATCTCCTCACAAACCATCAACCCCTCCTATGGCTACCTTACGTGGCTCAACGGCAAGCCTAAATCCATGATTCCGGGATCGCAGATTGTCTTCAATCAGCCGATCAGCCCTGCGGCACCGCCCGATATGTTTGCTGCGCTTGGAAAAAACGGCCAACTGATTTGCGTGGTGCCGAGCGAAAACCTGGTGATGGTGCGCCTGGGCGATTTGCCCGACAACGTATTGGTGCCGTTCACTTTTTTAGATGACGTGTGGGAGGAGCTGAACAAAGTGATACGCTGAAAAACTCCGCGAAAGCCTACTGTTCGCTACATCCCCTCAAAACAACTTGAGCTGAAAGTCGCCCTTTTCTTGCGGTACCCACCGGATGGCCGGTTCGCCAAAATTATGGAGCGAGATGCCCAGCAGGCGTACTTGCTGGCCCGGCACAAACGAATCGTCCAATAATTTTTTGGCCGTGTTTTCGATCTGTTCCAGGTCGCGCGTGCCTTCCGCAAATGACTGGCTTCTGGTAATCTGTTTGAAGTCGTGGTACTTCACTTTCAACGTCACAGTGCGTCCTTTTAATTGATGCCTCGCCAAGCGGCCCTGCACAATCTGGGCAATTTTTTCCAGTTGCTCGTGCATCTGTTCGCGTGTGGTCAGATCGAAGGGGAAGGTATCTTCGGCCCCAACGGATTTGGCTTCGCGCGTGGTGCGCACTTCGCGGTCGTCTTGCCCGCGCACAATCTTGTAGAAGAAATGACCCATTTTGCCGAACGAACTGACCAACTGCTCCTCCGACCATTTTTTTAAGTCGGCCCCGGTGTGCAGGCCCAGCCGTTTCATTTTCTCAGCGGTCACTTTCCCCACGCCAAAAAATTTCTCCACGGGCAGTTGTTCCATAAACGCTTCCAGGCGCGAAGGGCCAATGAACGTGAGCCCGTTGGGTTTATGCATATCGGAGGCCACTTTTGCAGCAAATTTATTGACCGACACTCCGGCCGAAGCGGTGAGTTGCAGTTCATCTTGTATCGCGCGTTTGATCTGTTTGGCGATGTCAATGGCTGAGCCGATCTGCAACTTGTCCGTGGTCACATCCAAGTAGGCTTCATCTAACGAAAGCGGTTCCACCAGATCGGTGTAGCGGTAAAAGATGGCGCGTATGTGTTGCGATACCTGCTTGTACACCTCAAACCGCGGGTACACAAAGATCAACTGTTTGCACAAACGGGCGGCCACCTTGCTGGACATGGCCGAGCGTACGCCAAACTTGCGCGCCTCGTAGCTGGCAGTGGCCACCACGCCTCCGCGCCCTTGGGGCGAGCCGCCCACGGCAATCGGCTTGCCGCGGTAGGCCGGGTTGTCGCGCTGCTCCACGGAAGCATAAAAGGCGTCCATATCAATGTGTATGATCTTGCGCAGCGGCCGGTTCATACCATCAAAGATACAGGGCGGGCCAGTTATCCGAACCCTCAAAACCACCGTCTACAAAAAACAATCTGATTGAAAACCAACGTGTTGCCGAGGCCCCCTAAAATATAGGGCCAATTTACTAAACGGTGTTCATAATTCTTCCGTTACTTTGCTCACGATATGGGCGTAAGCGAACGGAAAGAGCGGCACAAGGAAGAACTGAAGAAAGAAATCCTTTCGGCAGCCAAAGATCTTTTTACCACGCAAGGGCTGGAGGCCACCTCCATCCGCAACATTGCGGAAAAGATCGAGTACTCGCCTGCCACCATTTACCTCTACTACAAAGACAAGAACGAGATCATCCACGCGCTGCACCAGGAGGGCTTTAAGATGCTGGTGAGCCATTTTCAAGTGCTGGCCACCGTGAGCGACCCGTTTGAACGGCTAAAGGCGATGGGACGCGCATACACCCGCTTTGCACTTGATAATCAAGATGTTTACGAGCTTTTGTTTGTGATGAAGGAGCCGCTTTTGCACGTGGAAAGCTGCGCGGAGCAGGGCTGGAACGAAGGCGACCGGGCCTTTGACATATTGATGACCACCGTGCGCGAGTGCCAGGCCCGCGGCTACTTTCAGGGTATGGACACCGAGCGGGTCTCGTTTGTGATTTGGAGCACGATGCACGGCTTGTGTACCCTGCGCACCAGCGGCCACCTGGGCCATGTAACGGTAGCGCGCGAAAGCGGCCATGACCTGGATGCATTGATGACCAGTGCCTATGAAACCTTTGTGGTGATGCTGGAACGTTTGAAATCATAAAAAAATTTGAGCAAATACTTAACACCGTTAATAATGAGAACACCTGTAATCCTGCTGCTCGTTTTTCTGGCTTGGGGCCGGGCAGGCGCGCAAAATCCGTTAGACGACTATGTGACAGAAGGGTTGCGCAACAACATTGTGCTTCAGCAAAAAAACATCAGCCTGGAGAAATCGCTCCTCGCCTTGAAAATGGCCAACGGCATGTTTCTGCCATCTGTCTCGCTGCTGGGCAATTTTACCAGTGGCGATGGCGGGCGCTCGATTGCTTTTCCCGTGGGCGATTTGCTCAACCCCGTATATTCCACCCTCAATGCGCTAACGGGCACATCGAATTTCCCACAGGTCGAAAACGTAAACACCAATTTTTTCCCGCGCGAGTTTTACGATGTGCGCGCCCGCGCATCCATGCCGTTGTTCAACACCGATTTGATCTATAACCGCAAGATCAAAAGCCAACAAACGCTGCTGCAGGAATATGAGATCGCCATCTACCAGCGCGAACTGATCAAAAACATCAAGAGTGCTTACTTTACTTGCCTGGCGGCCCGCGAAGGTGTTTCCATCTACCAAAGTGCGCTCGCACGCGCCCAGGAGGGCAAGCGCGTAAACGAATCCTTACTGGCCAACGGCAAGGGGCTGCCTGCCTACGTGCTGCGCTCGCAAAGCGAAATCGAAAACATACAAGCCAACCTGGTACAGGCCGAGCGGCAGGTGGACAACGCGCGTTTGTACTTCAACTTTTTGCTCAACCGCGATGCCGCCAGCGAAATCATTACCACCTACGTGCCCGAAGAGCACATTGCCCGGGCCACCCAAGCGTTGCAAGAACCGACCAGCGCCCAATCGCGCGAAGAATTGTATCAGGTGAAAACAGCCACCGAACTGAACACACACGTGCTCCATCTCACCCGTTCGTTCTGGTCGCCACGGCTCAGTGGCTTTATTGACGTGGGCGCCCAAGCCGAAAATTTACAGTACAACCGCCAGGCAAATTATTACCTCTTTGGCTTTCAGTTGGAGATGCCCCTGTTTGCCGGCTTCACCAACCGCCACAAAATCGCGCAAGCCAAGCTGGACATAAAAAATACGGAACTCTCCTACCGCCAGGTAGGCCAGCAAGTAAACATGGCCGCGCAAATGGCCAAAAACGGATTGACCTCCACGTACCAAAACTATCAATCGGCACAGAAACAACTGGAAGCGGCCCAAAGCTACCAGCGCCTCATTGAAAAAGGATACAAAGAAGGCGTCAATACCTTTATCGAAGCCGTGGACGCCCGCAACCAACTCACAGCGGCACAACTGCTGGTAACGGTAAACCAATTCAACGTACTCACCGCGCTGGCCACGCTGGAACGCGAGACGGCTTCCCTCCCCCTACACTAACCGACAACACTTTCCTTTTATGAAACCGTTAATGATTTCCCTGACCGCCCTCGTCTTGTTGATACAAGCATGTGGCAACACCGAAGAAAAAAAGGCAGACGTGCCCCGCACTACGGAGACCATCCCCGTGCAGGTGATGACGCTGCAAGAAGAACCGCTGCGCACCGAAGTGGTGACGGCCGGCACCTTCAGCACAGACGATGAAACGATGCTGTCGTTCAAAACGGGTGGCGTGATCCGCAAGATTCTGGTGAAGGAAGGCGATGCCGTACGCCAAGGCCAACTGCTCGCTTCGCTGGACTTGACCGAGATTGATGCCCAGGTAGCGCAGGCACGCCTGGCGCTCGAAAAAGCACAACGCGATTTCGCCCGCGTGGAAAATCTGTATCGCGACAGCGTGGCCACCCTGGAGCAATTTCAAAATGCCCGTACGGGGTTGGATGTGGCGGAGCGCCAATGGGAGGCTGCCCGTTTCAACCGATCCTACTCCGAGATCCGCGCAGTGGCCAATGGCTATGTGTTGCGTAAACTGGCCAACGAGGGCCAAGTGGTATCGTCCGGTACGGCCGTGTTGCAAACCAACGGAGCAGGTCGCGGCCAGTGGATACTGAAGGCGGGTGTCAGCGACCGCGAGTGGGCTATCCTCTCGGTGGGCGATGTGGCCACCATCACCACCGATGCGCGACCCAATCAACCCTTGTCGGGAAAAGTGACACGCAAGTCAGAAGGCACGGACATGGCCAACGGCACATTCGCCATCGAAGTGACCGTGACCAACGGCAAGGGCCTCGCCAGCGGCTTGTTTGGCAAAGCCACCATTCAGACAACGGTACCCCAGCGAGTGTGGCGGATTCCCTATGCCGCGTTGCTTGATGGTGATGCGCAATCGGGCTATGTTTTTGTGACCACCGATGGCCAAACCGCCCAGCGCATACCCGTCACCATCGGCTCGATTGAAAAAGACCGCGTGGTGATTACCGGTGGGCTGCAAAACGATCAACAACTGATCGTCAGTGGCAGCGCCTATCTGCGCGAAGGTTCTCCCATCCGCATCCAACCCTAACCGCGCTCCGTCATGAAAATCTCTGACTACGCTGTCAAAAATTACCAGTTCACCTTGGTCATCTTTTTGATGATCATCGCGCTGGGCACCACCACCATCCTCAACATGCCGCGTTCGGAGGATCCGGAACTCAATGCCCCGCAGTTTCCGATCGTGATTGTCTACCCCGGCACCAGTCCACAAGATATGGAAGAGCTGGTGGTGGAACCCCTGGAACGCGAGATCTCCGAACTGGAAGACCTCAAGCGCATCAAAACGAGCATCAGCGATGGCGTGGCCGTGGTGTTTGTCGAATATAAATACGAAAGCGATGTGGACGAAAAATACGCGGAGCTGATTCGCGAGGTGAACGCACTGCGGGCCGAACTGCCCCAAAACATCGCCAGCCTGGAGGTACGCAAAGTGACCCCGTCCGATGTAAACGTAGTGCAGATTGCCCTGGTGTCTGAAAATGCCGCGCGCGATGAATTGAAAAAACAAGCCGAAGCCTTACAGGACAAACTGGAGCAGGTCAAGCAACTGAAGAAAGTAGAGATCCATGGACTCCCCGATCAAATCGCGCGCATCGACTTAAAACTGGAGAAGCTGGCGCAGCAGCGCATTCCGCTGGAGGCCATCGTGGGCAGCTTGCAGAGCGAACTGGCCAATATACCCGGTGGCAACGTAGACGCGGGCACCAAATCGTTCAATATCAAAACCAGTGGCAACTATCTTGACATTGACGAAATCCAGAATACCATCGTTTATTCTGCCAATAGCAAAAATGTATTGCTGCGCGATGTGGCCGAAGTCTACCTCACGTATGAAGATGATACGCACATCACACGCCTCAACGGATTTCGGAGCGTGTTCGTGACGGCTGCCCAAAAATCGGGGGAAAACATCACGCAAACACAAAAGAAATACCTGCCCGTTATTGAGCAATTTAAGCAACAACTGCCCGCTACGATTGATCTCGTGCACCATTTTGACCAAGCCGCCAACGTAAACAAGCGTCTCAGCGGGTTGGGCATCGACTTTCTCATCGCCATTTTGCTGGTGGCCATCACGTTGCTGCCGTTGGGCCAGCGGGCCGCCCTCATCGTCATGATCTCCATTCCGTTGTCTTTGGCCATCGGCATTGTGCTGATGAATGCCTTGGGCTATACGTTGAATCAGTTGAGCATTGTGGGGCTGGTGGTGGCACTGGGTCTTTTGGTGGATGACAGCATCGTGGTGGTTGAAAATATCGAACGCTGGATTGCCAACGGCCACAGCCGGTTGGAGGCCACGCTCAAAGCCACGCAACAAATCGGGTTGGCCGTGGTGGGGTGCACCGCCACGCTCATCATTGCATTTCTGCCCTTGGTATTCTTGCCCGAAGGCGCAGGCGAGTTCATCCGCAGCTTGCCCATGGGTGTCATCACGAGTGTGCTCGCCTCCATGGTCGTATCGCTCACCATTATCCCGTTTTTGTCGAGCCGCCTGTTAAAAGAAAACCACGGCCATCCCGAAGGCAACATTTTTATGCGCGCGCTCAAAAAAGTCATCCACGGCAGCTATTCGCTTCTGCTGGACAAAGCGTTGGCCAAACCCTGGTGGACAGTGGGTGTAGCGGCTTTGATTTTTATCGGCTCGCTGCAATTGTTCCCGGTGATCGGGTTCAGCCTATTCCCGCCCAGCGAAAAACCACAGTTTTTGGTGGAGATTACCACCCCGCTGCAATCGAGTTTGAACTACACCGACAGCATTGCCCGCCAAGTGGAAAAAGACCTGGCCGCGCGCGAGGAAGTGGAATACTTTGCCACCAACGTGGGAAAGGGCAATCCGCGCATCTACTACAACGTCATTCCTGAAAACGAGCGCACGGACTTTACCCAGATTTTTGTGCAGTTGAACGAAAACACCCCGGCCGAAAAGAAACTCGCGGTGATTGAAGAATTGCGGCAGCGGTGGACGCCCTACCCGGGCGCCAAAGTGGAAGTGAAAAACTTTGAACAAGGTCCGCCCATCAACGCCCCCGTGGAAGTGCGCTTGTTTGGCGACAACTTGGATACACTGCGTGCCTTGGCGGGCCGGGTCGAAACCCTTCTGCAGCAGACCAAAGGCACCATCTACATTACCAACCCGGTGTTGCACCTCAAGTCCGATATCAAAGTGGACATCAACAAAGACAAGGCGCAGATGTTGGGCGTGCCCACCGTTACGATTGACCGCACCGTGCGGTTGGCCGTGGCGGGGCTTACCGTGGGTAAGTACTCCAACGACAAAGGCGATGACGTGGCCATTGTGCTCACCAAAGGAAACCAAGGCACCCCCACGCTGGAGGCGTTGCAGAACTTGTATGTCAACAACGCGCAAGGCCGTGCCATTCCACTCAACCAAGTGGCCAACCTCCGGCTAGAGTCGTCACCACTCAACATCAACCACTTCGATAAAATACGGATGGTGTCGGTGACCGCCTATGTAGAGAAGGGCGCCCTGGTGAGCAACGTGGTGGGCGGTGTGATGAACCAAATGGACGCAATGGAGCTGCCCGCGGGCTACAGCTATGGCATGGGTGGTGAAGTAGAAAGCCGACAGGAGTCGTTTGGCGGTTTTGAAAGCGTGATCATCGTTACCATCTTTCTGTTTATTGCCGTGCTCATCCTGGAATTCCGCACATTCAAAAGCACGCTGATTGTATTATCGGTCATCCCACTGGGCATGGTTGGCGCGGTGCTGGCTTTGCTCTTCACCGGCAACTCGCTTTCCTTTGTGGCCATCATCGGGCTGATTGCCCTGGCGGGGATTGAGGTCAAGAACACCATTTTGCTCGTGGACTTCACCAACCAACTGCGCGAGCAGGGCAAGTCGCTCGAAGAATCCATCCGCGAAGCGGGAGAAGTCCGCTTTCTGCCGATCATCCTCACTTCCATGACCGCGATAGGCGGTTTACTGCCGATAGCGTGGTCATCCAATCCGCTTATTTCTCCGTTGGCGATTGTGTTGATTGGTGGGTTAATCAGTTCCACGTTACTGTCGCGGGTGGTGACGCCCGTGGTGTATAAGTTGATACCCCCTCGGGTGGAGGTAAAGGAAGGGAACTGAACGGGATACGAACGCTACTTTCAGCGCCACGCTAAACGTGTGCGTCAATATTTTACTCGTTGCGTAGGGCAGCGCTACCTGTTGGGCCGCATTGGGATTGTCTTATTTGCGTTTTTTCAAAACCGACAAGCCCGGTACTTCCGCAACAATCGCGTTGCGTTCCCGATCGACCAAGTAGTAAACAGCTGTTGAGGTGATTGTCAATACCGTTGTGTCCTTGGTTACACGCAACTGATCGGGGTCATACGCAACCCTATTGGTCGTCTTCAACACATACTTTGCCGTCCTGAAGTCGATTTGGTGATGTTGGCTTTGCCCTGCATATATCAACGAGTATCGCGGTTTACGCACCAACCGGTTTTTGCTTCGCTCATACTGTTTACAGCGTCTGAGGCTCATCTTCCAATATCCGAATTTATCGTTTTCAGGTGCGGGTGTAAACTTGTTTTCCCAAACCCTGTTGAATTCATCGCAACTGTAGGTCTCCACGAGCAGAGCCGTTTCGCCCAGGTCGGCTGGCAGGGTGCTTCCCGCGGAATCAATCTTTGCCAAGAGCGAGTCAATTTTTCGTGCGATCGGCTTATTATCGATGAATGTGACAAGCTGTGCGGCTACTTCATTATCTAAAATGTAGGGGCTCTCGTAAGAGGATCTCCCAAGTATGCCACAAGACGAGCACACTCCCGCCACTACCCACATGATGGCTTTCTTCATTTTATCTGAATTTGTAAGCAATTTAGTGCTATCGCCACGTTCATAGACCTTCAAATGTCCACAAAAACAACCATTTTCAGTGATTGATTTTACCCAAGGCCGCCCGCCACGATGCAAGAATATTTCGGGTCGTTAGCTAGGTCTATTGTCTCAATGATTTGCCCCACTCTCTCAGTTTGCCATTTGGTAGCTTCGTCAATCAGTGCCGATTGTCCCCACTTGTTCCAGATCAAGCCTGTAACAAAGGGCCGAGTGAGTCGTCTTCAACGTAACCAAACCGGGTTAAACTATGAGACTTGCTATTTCAGATCTGTCCAAAACCTATTCAAACGGTCGATCGCCCAAAACTAAATGCCGTTGTCAGAATAAAAAATGCCGTTAATTTCCTAATTGTTCTATCAAAATGACTGATCGGTTAGGTCTTACCTTTCCTTCTAACGCTGTCAACCTCCGATGCCTGTTCAAAATGCCGGAGTTCGTGGCTTACAATAATGTCAAACGCGGTCTCAAGTTTATATACGATGTTTTTATTCGCGGGTGATGAGATGACTGTCCCGCTTTCCAATAGATCAGAACAGGACTGAATCATTTGTTTCAGTTCCATTTGACTGCCTTCAAATCGGCTCCAAATATCCTCTTGCAAATTACTCCGGGTTGGCTCCCACATGGGAAATGTCTTCATTCGTTTTCTCCTGTCAGGGTGAACCGCCTTTAAAACAGTCCGCCCCAAAAACGAAACCATAAAGTCAAATTTTCCAAGAAATGGAAGTTTATACGTCCCTTCACGAACGGCCCGTACGATTGGGTGATATGTCCCGTTGATAACAATAAGATGGTCAAGATTTTGTCCAATGCTCCACGTATTCTGACTGGGTTTCCAATTGAGTTCATCAATCGTCAATGTCCCGAATGCCTGTTTGAAATCACTCGTTATCTTATCAATTTGGCCGGTCCAGCGTTCTTGCATATTCATGGTGCATGTTTAGTCCCCAGGACCGCGTTTCGCACAACGTTTATGTATAACCCGTGGCGCTGAGCAAAAATAAAAAATGTCCTCCTTATCAGCGCCATGGATTATACATTTTGTTGTAGGTAGAGCGGTCCACAGACGTCATACTTTAGTTAATCCGATTGTAGTACATCCAATTCAACGCCCACAAATAATATAGTATTATGATTATATAGCTGACAATGTTAACCATAATTACAGCTTTGATGACCGTTATTCGTTCCCTGTTCTCTTTTGGCAAAGACCACCGTACAAATGGATATTCAATAAAAAGTGTAATGATAAATGCTATTGCCAAAATACCGATTTCGTTGTCGGTGAATGGGCCTAATCTTTTTGGAATCGGAATATATTTATAAAGGTCTAGATATTCGTAAAGGAGACTCGCAATTATGGCTTGTCCTAATATTGTGGAGGTGTAATTGCCTAGGATAATTCTGCTTGTTTTGATTTTATGTCCAGTGACAACCTTCAGTATCACCGATTCAATTAGTCCAACAAAGAGAGTTAATATTAAGACTTGAAGGCCCCATCCAAAAAGATATGGTACTCCGCTGTCTGCTTTTAAAAGTTCAGGGAGAAGAACTAGGATTATGAGTATGTATATTTTCCTAACTTCAAACCTTTGATTTGTTCAACTCACTTGTCGACCGCCTTACCTACAACGTTTGTGCTTCTGCCGTAGCGCGCCTCCGAAGCCGCGTCCTGTCCCTGAAACCAAACGTTGACCGAAGATAACACTTATAACTTACACGTCACCGCACTATTGCAGAAGCATTACCTACCTCAATAATTCAAAAGATTTTTCCATATCTAAATAGTCACCGGTTCGTTGTCTGTTAAATATTCATTGTTCCTTCAAATATAATTTTCGCATTGCTGGTAACTTCAAGTTCGATCTCATTAAGGATTTTTAATTTCATAAATCCACCACGTTTTGAAGACTGAAATGCTTTCATTTCCGACTTTCCCAAAATTTCACTCCAATATTTGGCCAAAACTGAATGCGATGCTCCTGTTACTGGGTCTTCGTTTATTCCTATCCAAGGACAAAAGCATCGTGAATAAAAGTCAAATTCATTGTCAGTGGATTTTGTTGTAACTACTAGTTCTTTTATTTTGTCAGAACTTTGAATTGCCTTTGCAAAATCTGGCTTTATGTTTAATAGTGTTTCTTTGTCCGCAACTTCAACAATCAACATGTCCAAATCCTTTGCAAATTTTGTTGCAATCGGGCTAATAATGCCGAATACTTCATATAGTTCTTTTGTAGGAGCAAAGTCTGTAGTTTTATAGATTGGAAATTTCATTTTTATATTTTCGCCCTCACTTGTTGCACTTAATTTCAAGTTACGAAATGTGGTAAAATTCACAAATGGCTTTTGTTGATGATGTAGAATAAGTTTTGCAGATGCTAATGTAGCGTGTCCGCAAAAATCTATTTCAACAGTTGGGGTGAAGTATCTGATTAAATAATCGGTATCGCAATTATTAATTTGTTTTAAAAATGCCGTTTCAGACAGGTTCAGTTCGTTGGCAATTGCTTGCATGGTCTCAACACTAACTTCACTTTCTAATAAACAAACTCCCGCTGGATTACCTTTAAATGACTCATCTGTAAATGCGTCAATTATAAACACTTTCATTTTAAAATTATTTTTAATTTCTGTCTATCGTTTTCAATGCTTTTAGGGTGTCGCTCAACAATGACTGCGTTCGGGCGGGTTTCGGAGCACAAAACTGTCAACCAGCTAGGAGCACAAAGCTCTAAGTTTGCACTTCAGCCCTGCTTTTGCCGATACTTTGTTAGGCGTATGTGCCTCTGTTTTTATTCCTTTACAGATATGAAAGTCTCAACTTCGGCTTTATCTCCGTCATAATATTTTTGCCCGTGAATAGTAAAGTCTGCTTTGTAGGCTCGTTTCAAATTTAGGTTTTTATTTCCCCATATTTCCAACCAAGTATTAAAAACGGCTTCTGGCATTTTACCTTTGGAAACAAATTTTTGATACACCGCTGTTTCAATTGTTATTCCCACAAATCCTTTGGGAATACTTCCTAATGAACTTACTGGTAATCCCAGAATGGTGGTGTAAGGTCCTGTGAAGTCGGTTTCGTAATTGGTATAAACTGCATAAATTTCATCACTTATTTTATTCGGAATTTGTTTTTGAATTTCTTCACCCCAAAACTTGCCCCACAATGCTTCGATGTCCTTTGCGGACTGTCCATTTTCATTAGTTGTTCTTGTTGAAATTCCGATTACATAAAATTTTTGAATAGTTTGATTGTTCATTGCTTTAAATGTATTTATTTGTATTTGAGATTGAGCTGTGAATGAGCATAGTATAAATGCAAGCAGCATTAAGCTGTGCAAATTGACTTTCATTATCATTTTGCCTTGATTAGGGTCGCAAAACTAGAGTGCTCTTGTGACAGCCCTATGTCAAGGGTGGTGAACATTTTTTTCTACAAATATCAAAATACTCCTCAAAGGTCATTTTATGAGGTTCAAATGTTTGGCTTTGCACCAACAAACTTTCAATTCTATCTAAACGAAATGCCCTGTAATCATTTCTCAATTTACAAAGTGCAATGAGCAACCAATTTTCTTGTGAACCATAAATTGCAAAAGGCTCTACGGTTCTTTCTGTTGTTTGTTTATTGTCTGGTGAATAATATTTTATTTTGACAAGATTAAAATTTGTCAATGCCAATTGAAGAGTTGATAAATTATTACTCGTACGATGGCTGTCGGTGTTTTGTCCAAATATAATGCGATTAGAAAGTAAATTAGCTTTGTCTTTTGTGCTGTTTCGCAAAACCGATTTTATCTTACTGATTGCCTCTGTGTAGTCCTTTACAAAAGATGCGTCTTTATTTTTTAAAACCAATTGCTCCGCTGTAATCAAAGCATTAGCTTCGGCTTCGGTAAACATTACTGGCGGAATTCTGTAACCATCCATTAAAGTATACCCCTTTCCGTCTTCTGTCAAAATGGGGACGCCCGCTTGTTCTAATGCTTTGATATCTCGATAGATTGTTCTGGTGCTAACCGAAAATTTGCTTGCCAACTCCGAAGCCGTCAAAAGTCGCTTCGTTTGCAAGATTGTCAAAATTGAAGTCAATCGTGAAAGTCGTTTTGTGTCGTTGTCGCTCATTTTTTGTTCTGACTGTTGATGTTTATACGATCGTTGGCGGCATTACGCCTACGGTTGGCGATAACCAGTGGCGGGATTTCGAAGCGCGTTATTGTCCCACGACACCAAACGTTATTTGAAAACTACACTACAAATTTATACTGAACCCCGCCATTGGTTATAGCTTTTGTTGGCGGCCGTTACTTATTGAATGCTCTTGGTCTGGTCTTCAGTCTCCCAAGTGCGTAGCCGATAATTGTCCCAAGTAACGTCCCTGTCGTTGCTTTCTCAATATAGTCACAAAAAGTCAGAACGATAATTGCTCCGATTATTATGCCAACCATGACAATGTCTTGCCAGTACCTGTATTTAAAATAGCCTAATTGGTCTTGACTAAATTTAAGCTGCACATTTAGTTTCTCACTACTTGATGTTTTCAAAAAGTCAAGAATCGGTTTGAAGCCCTCGCTATTTATTAAGTCCTTAATCTTTGTAAAAAACTCACCCGTATTGTCGGGTTTGTCTGGCTGTGTTTCTTTGTTCTCTTCCATTTCTTTTAATTTTCAAGTGTTCGTAAACTTCTTGCAATTATGTCTTTTGAGTCAAACGGGAAATTAATCATACCAAAGTCAAGAATATGATTTAGTCGTATGTCGTTACCTAAAAGAAGTATCTCGAATTGAAGTGGTAAATGGTATTCCTTCAATTCCTTGTCCACCAAGTCCCATATTCTGTCGTGAGGAATTTGGGGCGTCAGTCTTAATGTCAACTTAGTGCTTTTACCTCCCTTGATAATTTTTAGATAGTCCTCGTATTCTCCCTTGAAAAGAATGTCTTTGTCAATGTATCTCACAGAATTTTTATACATCTGTTTAATTCCGTCAAATATTAAGTTATCAAGTAGGTCAAACGTTTTTGAGTTGTATTCCTTGGTAAATTGTCGTTTGTAATGAACGTAACCAGTAAACGGATTCCAGTCGGGTCCGTCCACTCTCACTACTCTCAATACCTTAAATTTGTCGATGTCCAAAAATTGAATAAGTGTCTCCATATGTGTCGTTAAGTAATGGCCGCCAACGGTTTCGGGCTTTGCGTTCGGGCGGGTTTCGGAGCACAAAGCTTCAATTTATTACTAAAGTTCTTTAGAAGCACTAAGCTCCAAGTTTGCACGTCAGCCCGCCTGACGCAAAACCCGTGTTAGTGGCTGTTTTTCTTCTTCGGGTCATCATTATTCATTAGATAGTCTTTTATCAGTGTCCAATTGTCAATATACGTTTCTAAATTTTCTACTCTTTTAATTTGTACCTTATTCCAACCTTTTTCATTTCTTGCTTTTGCAATAACGTCAACTGGAAACACATAAAATGTTGGTGGTTTAACGCCATTGTCTATTTTATTATTTTTTTTCCCAACACGATAACCTCTGTTTAGTGCAACGTGAACAACAAAGTCACAGTCCAAATTTTTTAAAGGAAAACTTGTGTCGTAGTCGGTTGCCCACCTACTTTTTACTTGAATCCTTGCAACTTTCTTTGTATCTGGATTTATTGCTGTCAAGTCGTAACCTGGAAAGTTTATATATGCTTTGTAAGCAGAAACACCTTCAACTAATAAAAGTCCAAGAACAAGAAATTCTGCTCCTTCAGATTCTAATTTTGTGTCTTGCTTTTTATTTTTTTTAGTTGAAGTTGTCATTGCTGCTGGTGGATGTTTTTATTCAGCTTTTTGTGGATTAATGATATTGTCGTCATTATATCTAATGCCTCGTCTTCGGTTATTGTCCACACAACTTTGGGTGTATGAGCAGTTGTGTTTCTGAACATTCCAAAAACTCCTTTAATTAAATTTGAGAAACCTTTTTGTTCACTTTGTTCCGTCTCGGTCAGCAGGGAATTTATTTTAATTAATGGATTTGAAACTGAAAAAGCCCTGTCAACAAGTTCACCACCGTCAAGAGTTAGATTTGTCCTTTTTCTAATTTCCTCTGCAATACTTTTAACAGCTTCGAAAACAGAATGAAAATAGTTTTCTGTTATCAGCTCAGAGTTGCAGTATTCATAAATTTTTGAGTGTATGCTTCTGTTTTCAAGTTTGAATTTAAATCTATTCACTCGCTGCTCGGCTTCTGTTATTGTTGTTGCTTTTGTTACCGGATTAAAAACACCCTTTTCATTTAGCAAAAGTCCGATAAACGAAAGTCGTTTGTTTAATTCCGCTCTTGTCGTCTCAAATTTTTCACTCTGTCCAACATAACGTGAAGGTTTCATTGTCAGATTAATAAAAGTCAAAATATTGTTTGAGTTTTTATTTCTGTTTTGATAATCTGCGAAACTATTGTAAAGCCGTTTCCATTTTGTGTTTGACGGGTCAACATCTGTTAGTCCCGCTTCTGGAATAAATTTAGATAATTCTGTTCCCGTCAAACCTTGTCCTGTGTCAGCCAATATTTTTGCTAACGCTTCCATAGTTCCACTGTCAATAGGATTGAATATTTTTTTTGCCATTTGCTCTTAAATCGTCTGTCGTTTGTCAGTTTGGGTGTCGTCCTAAAATAGCCACTAACGTTTCGTGCTTGCGGTCGGGCGGGGAGTTAAAACCTGCGCCTTGTCCCACAGCACCAACTACGATAAAAGTACAAAAATAAACTGACGCAAAAACCCCCGCCTGACGCAAGCACATTGTTGTGCACTCGGGCGCGTCAACGTTAACTTCTTTGTCTCAAGTCCACCGTAGTATTTTGCTGACGCGTTCGAGTCCACGTGAACAAAATTTATTTGAAGCCGAGTCAAAGTCGAGCGGTATTTTCATTTTAAAGTCGTCCATTGCGATATATTACGGTTAAAAAAAGTTGTGCAGTGAACCACGCACTGTCCGCGAGATTTTTTCTGCATGTCGGCCTGCTTATTTCGACTCAGCTTGAGCGAGCCTGAAATTTATTTTCTGTCGCGGTGCAGAAAAAGATGTAAGGTGAACACGCGCTCTCCGCGGGAGATTTTTTTGTCGTCAATGTAGTTCTGATTTCTCGTCACCGTCCGCGAAGCCAACATTGTGTCGTCTGTTGCGTCATGTCTTACGAAGACGCGTCCTACGCCTGGGGCATAACGCTTGGCTATTTGCAGTGGCTGGTTTTTGAAAACGTATTTGTCCACCGTAACCAAACGTAATAGCGAAGATAAAACTTTACAGTTACACGTCACCCAGCCATTGCAAATAGCTGTTGTTGGGCGTTCGTTTTTTATTCTATAGTGATACTCTTTTCATTTATTATCAATTCTCTTTTAGTTCCTCCTTGGGTCAAAAATATGTTCCTGAAAAAAATCACATCTTTTGCGTCAAGATTTAGACACAATTTTCGATTATCATTGGACATATCTGGACCAATATTCGTTACGCTCAATATGATTTTGTCGGCTCTTAGAACTAAAATGTCAAAACTTTGTATTTTGAAATTTATCCAACTTAGACTTCCAATTTGAGTCAAGGCCTCAAATGAAAATAGATTTTGAATATCCTTCTTTTTAATAGTATTGGGCAGGATTTGTTTTTCAATCTCAGTGTCAAGATTGAAATAAAGTCTTGGTTCTGGTAATTTCTTTACTTTAAATAGGTAGTCCCTTTTGATTGAGTCCTCAAACACTGTCTCAATAATTGCATATGTAACTGAGTCAGCCGGGGTAATTGTCAAAAAAGTCCCGTTGTCACTTAAAGAGCAGTTCTCTTTTGCTCGGTATTCTACTTTCAAATTCCCAGTCGGCCATTTTTCGTAGAACACATTGTTCGGGATACCCCAATAAATAATGTCACCTTGTTCTGATCTAAGTTGAAATATCTCAAATTGTCTTTTCTGTGTTGAACAACTTACAAAAGTCAACAGTGTCATTAAAATTAAATTATTTCTCATATGTCCGAAAAAAATGACGCCCAACGCTTGGCTATTTGCAGTGGCTGGCTTTTGAAACTGTTATTATCCACCGTGACCAAACGTAGTAGCGAAGATAAAGCTTTGTACTTACACTTCACCCAGCCATTGCAAATAGCTGCTGTTGGCGGTAGGTTTTTTACACTCGCTTCTCAGAATAGAACTCAATTGATTGTCCCCTGTAGATTGCTCCCTTTGATTTATATGTCAGTAAGTTTTCTTTGTCAGTAAACAACTCAAGTTTTGACGAGAGTTGTTGTGAAAGCGAAAATGTATAATTTTTCGGTTTGTTCACATTCAAAGTTAAATCGGTCAACGGATGATTAGTCATATGACACTCATAAATGTAGTCCGAGTTAAAATTTTGTTCGAGCTCAATCGTCACAATTAAATGTCCATTGGGCTCAACGAATACTTTACCTTCCATTAATTTAAATCCATCACTTTCTTTTACTTCTGTTAGTTGAAGCTTTTGTTTATTCTCTCCTTGTCCGACTTCAACTAATGGTTGTAATGTACTACTGTGTCGGTTAGAGCCTACATTTACTCTTACAGGGTCCTCTTGTTTTGTCGAAGTCAAGTTATGAAGCTCGTAATTGATAATTCTCTTTAAACTCGCTTTTCCGTTATTGTCTTCAATTATGTAACTCCAAGTAACATTTTTTCGAATCAATTTGATTCCAATTACATCACGTCTTATTATGTCATAGAATTCTTTCTCAATCACTGTGTCAAACACTGATAAGATTGCTCCTTCGGCAGTATTTTTTTGGAATTCACTCAGTCTGTTTTCAAAATCTTTTCTTTCCCGTTTGGTCAATATTTCCCCAATGAAAATCACGAACAGAATACTTACTCCAAAACTTATCAATGTCTGTCCGATAACACTAAACACATAGCCGTCAAAATTTATTTTATAATCCGGCTCGTAAGTAATTTTTCCGGTCGAGGACTCCACTACCTTTAATTGTTGTAAGTCAATTGAATAATTATTTGAAAAGTACATTAAGGTAAAGCCAAGAACACACAGTCCTGTCGCTGTCCAGATAAATGTCTTATGATATTTGTCCATTTTTTATTTCGTTTGAAACTGAATCGTCATTAAAAAACTTACCGCCAACGTTGGTGTTTCTGCAGTGGCGGGCATAGGAGGCCTTAACAATGGAGCGAAGCGAAATGTTAAGGCCGACCAGTTGCGCCCTGTCCCACGTGGCAAATGTATATAATGAAACCGAAAGTTAATGAGGACACCGAACCCCGCCATTGCAGAAACATTGTGTTGGCGGCTGCCCCGATGGTCAAATCTTATTTCTTGAAATAAAGTCCCGTACACCTTGTAACATTAAGTCGACTTGGTCAATTGTATATTCTCCGTACTTCCCGTGTGCCGCTTTGTTTCTCAAGTCAAGCCATGATGTCACACTTTTCTGGTCAAGTTTGTTATAAACTGTCGCAGTCGTTAATTCAGAATTTAATAAGTCCGCTTTCTTTGGAATTGGTTTTCCAGACCGAGTATCGTCTGTGGGAATCTTATTCTTAATTGCAAGTTGTCTCAGGTGTTCCTCTAAGGTACTCCCAATCACAACAGCAGCAGGGTCTTTATATTTTTCTGCGATAAGGTGCTCTGCCATTTCTAAAAAGTCTGAAAATATCTCGGCCGTCACCAGTCCTTTGTAGGTTACCAACCATCCTTTTTCAATCTCGTTTTTAATTGAATTAAGAATACCACGCGCTTGCTTAGTGTCGTATGGGTCCGCACTCACAACTAACTTGTCAAAATCTTTGTAATATGGATGGTCTTCTCCGTAAAGAGTCTTTATAAAAGAAAGAGATGATGTCCGTAATTCGTAAAACAACTCGCTGTTTACCCAACTGCTCATTCCACGTGAACTTGTCGTCTCTGTCGCAGATGTCTTCTTTGCAAGTTCAATCAAACTGTCAATTCGTTCTTTAAATTGCTTCATAGTCATTGAGGGGTTGCCGCCAACGTCTGTGTTTATGCAGTGTGGGGAATAGGAGGGCTTAAAAATGAAGCGCAGCGGAATGTTAAGCCCGACCTGCTCCAAACTGTCCCCCGTGACCAAACTACATTGTGAAACATAAACTTTAATTTAACACCAAACCCCCACATTGCATAAACATTTTGTTGGCTGCTGCCCGCGACTCCATCAAATTATTCTCTCATCCAATCTATGTCTCCACTTTACAAAACCATCAACAAAGTTGGAGGTAATGTCGTCATGGTCAATAACGCAAAATACTAAGTCGCTGTCGTGGTTATTTTGTCGGTATGCTCGTTTATACTGTTCGCGTCCGCTGTCTCTAATTGTATTGATTGATTCTTCAATTCTCTTAAATTGAAGCTCTATCTCTCTGTCGGATTTGTCAATACTCCAAATGTACGTTGCATGAGAATTTAATAACTCCCAGACAAAATGATTATTCTCCTTGCCTTCAATAAAGAAAAGGAAACCAAAGTTTGGGTGAAGTGTAAAGCGAAGTTTAAATTTTTCCGACTGCTTGCTACCTGAAAGGTATTCAAGTTGCTTTCTATTTCTTGTTTTATGATTGTCAAGTAAAAAATTCAAGATGTCTTGCTCTGTCTGTCTGAATACATTTCCTTCAACGTTGTCCGAGTCCATTTCACCAAAGATTTCGTCTGAAGTAAAAAGTGACTTGTCAATTTCAGAAATTCTAGGTGGTTTGATTATTGAAATGGTACGTTGGCGTTTAATGCTGTCAACCAATTCCGCATTAATCATGTCAATTTGCGGTGAACTAGAAGTGACGTCTGTAACCTTCCCATCAGTAGTAACGATTGTTGCAAAGACTTTAAATTTTCTCTTTAGTCGCTTAGCAAACCATGATTTGATGTTGTCAAATTCCGGTAATATATAATCGTTCTTTATTTTAAAGTCAATTCTGTCACCAATCTCTTTTACATTTTTGCTGAAGGTAACATACCCAAGCATAAAGTGCGCGTCTGAAAAATAGATAGAAAACTCAACTCGAATTTTTCTAACGGCTGGTCTTACTTGAAAAATAGGTTGCCTTAAGCTGTCATCAATTAAATTCGTCTGTAGCTCATCCTTCTCTTGCGAAGGATTGACTACAGGTAAACTGGGAAATGTCTTTTGTTTTGGCTCTTCTCTGAAGAACCTTTCTGCATCGTGGTTAAGTAAGACATCCAGTATTTTTATTTTTTTATAGTTAGAGAGATGACGTTCAAATTGTAACCAGTCAAATTTCTCAAAGGCAATGCGGTGCACTTCCTTAGTTGATTTTTGACGGTCAAAGTTTTTGATGTCACTTGCGAAATAGTCAATAACTTTAATTTTCCAGCATTTTGTTTCTTGGTTGTATTCAAGTAACTCAGCTTTCCAAAAAATGTCCTCATGAGTCCTAAACTTGCAATGCTGAATTGGAATATTTGTCTGTCCAACGGGAACGAGCAACTTAGGGTTTAAATAAACACCCTCATTTGTGACCTTCACTACTAATTCCTTAATCATTACAAAACTTTTGTGTTTGCCGTCATTGTCGGGTTACACTGTCCAAGCGGGTTGCAGCCAACGACCTGTGTTTATGACGGCTGCGGTTTCGAAGCCGAGTCTTGTTCCAGGTGCTGAAACGAAATATAAAAACTAAACTTCATGCTTACACTTCCCCCGCAGCTGGCATAAACACACTGTTGTGGCTCGTTCTACTTTCGCAACTCTTGACCCGAAGCTATGTCCCATGTTGTAATCCATTGGCCTTCTTCTCCATAATGTCAAGAAAGTATTTTTCGTCAAATATTATTTTCTCCCCCTTGATTCTTTTGAATTCATGAAATATTGTCAGTAGTGAAGGGTAGTCCCAGGTGAAAGAGCGGTTAATGTCAACGGTCTTTTCACCTGTTATTATTTGCAGGTAATAATCAACGTTACCTCGTCCTCGTCCCTTGGATTTTATTTTTATGTCTGAAGTCTTAATGTTTATTTCTTTGTCCCACCGCGTATCAAATGTATGTCCTGTTACAATCATCTTGTCGTCAGTTATTTTCACCTCGTTAACAAATGTCCGGGCATTGAATACAGCAACAATCATGTAAACTATACCGAGACATAAAACTATTAGTCCCAGTACTCCAAATTCATTATTGTCTTTGATGTAGTTGTAAATTATTATGGCAGTCACAATTAGAAACCCAGCCAGAAATTCATTTCGTACTCTTGTCCAAAAGGTCAGATATTTAGTCGTTAAAATCATTGGTGTGAGTTGTCCGGTAAAATGAGCCACAACGGTTTGCGGCTTGGCGTAGTGGCGGATTTTTAGCACAAAAGTTCAATCGAAGAACTGCACTTGAATCTACCACAAAACTGTCATACAAAGCACAGAACCCGCCATTACGCCAAACCGCTGTTATCGGCTGCCCTTCTTGTCGGTTTGTAATACGGTCAAGGCAAGTCTAATCGTCTCTTTATAGTTTTGTTTGTCTTTGGTAACTTTTGCGTCCACTCGTAAGCCGTTGATTAGATTGTAAAAATAATTTGCCAATGCTTTTGGGTCGTTATTAACTGATAGTTCGTTGTTGTCTATGCCTTTTTGAATTGCTTGTGTTAGTCCAATGATAATGTTTTTTCTGTTTTCTTGAATAATGTCCAAAATTTCTTTGTCGTGTGGTGCAAGTTCTATGGCTGTGTTTACCACAAAACAACCTTTGCTTTTAATGTCGGTAATCGTCTCTTTAATTATTTGGTTTAGAATTAAAGTAATCGTGTCAATAAACGAAATGTTTTTGCCTAAAATGTCAAGCATACTTTGTGATGCTGTCTGCCTATAATGTTGTAAAGCAAGAAGAAACAAGCTGCGTTTGTCTTTGTATGCACCATACATACTGGAACGACTAATGCCGAAGGCATCAATCAAATCTTGTGTTGAAACTGCATTGTAACCTTTCGTCCAAAAAAGTTCGGTTGCCGTTTCAATAACTTTTTGCTCATCAAATTCTCTGTTTCTCGCCATATCAAATACAAATAGGGAAGCCAAAAATTTGACTTCCCTACAAAAGTAATAAAACTGGATTGATTAGTCCAAATTAGGTTAAATTTTTTTATCCAAACTTAACTCACCTGTTCCATTTGCAAACACAAAAAGTAGTCCGCCTATCAAAGCCACATTTTTGAGAAAGTGTATAAATTGATTTTGGTCGGCAAAGTCTGAATGGAAAATTAGTGAAGCTGGAATCAGGAATATAATTAATGCGATAGAACCAAACTTAGACTTAAATCCTGCACCTATTGAAAATGCTCCGAAAAGCAATATCACAATAGCACAAACTAAAAGAAACGCTGTTGCAGGCATTCCTTTTGAAGCCATAAATTGTTGCGTTCCTTCAAAGTTGGTAATCTTGTTGAATGCAGGTAAAAGGAACATTAAAGAAAATAATATCCTACCTGTTAAGTTGATGTATTTTGTCATAATTTCCATTTTTTAGATTTGAACCATTCCACCATCCACAAAAATTTCCGTGCCGTGCATATAAGATGCGTCATCAGAGGCTAGGAATGTAACAGCTTTTGCCACTTCCGATGCCTTTCCAAATCTTGCCATTGGAACTTGTGGTAATACAGCACCAGCAAAACCTTGAATTTGCTCTTGGTTCATTCCTGTTTTGTCAAAAAAAGCTGTTTCAATCGGTCCTGGGCTCACTGCGTTTAATCGGATTTTTCTTGCTGATAGTTCTGATGCAAAAGTTTTTACAAAAGATTGAACGGCAGACTTTGCAGCAGAATAAACCGAAGCCCCTTGCATTCCTTTTTCTGTGACAACCGATGTGTTTAGAATAATAGAACCACCTTCACCCATTAGCGGTAGAATTGATTGAACTGTAAATAATGTGCCTTTTACCAACACGTTAAACTGTTCGTCAAAATGCGCTTCATCAACCATTTCAATTGGTGCAAACTTTCCGTAACCTGCATTTACGAAAAGAATGTCAACCTTGCCAACTTTTGTCTTGATTTTTTCGGCAAGGGCTTTTATGTCGCCCAGTTTACTGGCGTCTGAAACGAAGCCAATGGCATTCTTTCCAAGTTCCTTTACAGTTTCGTCAACTGTGTTTTGAAAACGTCCTGTAATGATTACAGTTGCTCCTTGTTCAATAAAGTCGTGAGCAGTCGCTTTGCCAATACCACTGGTTCCACCAGTTACTAAGGCAATTTTGTCTTTTAACCTTGTCATTTTACTTGTCTTTTTTTATAGCTCACAACATTATGAACTAATCAGTCCACAAATATACACATTCTGGATTGAACTGTCCAAATAAAACGAAAATATTTTTTAGATAGAATTTTTAATTGTCGATTTTCAGGGAATTGTCAGCCTATGCAGGGTGTCTCTTAGGGTTGCCGATAACGTGGGTGCTTGCGGTCGGGCGGGGAGTTAAAACCTGCGCCTTGTCCCACAGCACCAACTACGATAAAAGTACAAAAATAAACTGACGCACAAACCCCCGCCTGACGCAAGCACATTGTTGTGCACTCGGGCGCGTCAACGGTAACTTCGTCAACGACTTGTCTCAAGTCGACCGTTTTGTCTTTATTGACGCGTTCGAGTCCACGCAAATGGATTTTTCTTCGAAGCCGAGTCCAAGTCTACGTTAATTTTTTGCGCCAAGTCGTCTGTTGCGCTGGCTCGCGGTGCAGAAAAGTTGTTACGCGGCCACGTACTGTCCGCGGGAGTTTTCTTTCTAGTCGTCCAATTGCCTTTTCGCCACCGCTTGCGAACAGGATTTGCTTTCTTGGCGCGGAGCCAAGAAGTTGTCAAGTGACCACGCACTCTCCACGGGAGATTTTTTTGTCGTCCAAATACTTTTGATTTTAAGTCACCGTCTGCGGAGCTAACGTTGTGTTGTCTGCCGCGACACGTCTACGGAGACCTGTCCCGCGCCTGGTGCACAACGTTTGGCTATTTGCAGTGGCTGGCTTTTGAAATCGTATTTGTCCACCGTGGCCAAACGTAATGGCGAAGATAAAACTTTATACTTACACCTCACCCAGCCATTGCAAATAGCTTTTGTTGTGTGCTGTGCCCTTAAGTCAAATCTTGTATCGAAGCAGGGTCTTTTTTGCTTTCTTATTAGTCGTTGTCAACAATGCAACTCCACACCAACCATTTTGTCCATATAGTGACTTGGCTTTTTCTCCGTCAACCACTTCAAATTGTTTAATGTTGTCGGTCGTTAGTTCTTTGACAAGATTCTCTATTGTTGTCGGGTCAGTGTCATTGGTTATGTTAATGTAATTGCCCTCAACTATCAATAAAGGTCTGCAAAGTCCGATTTCTTTGTTTTTATTTTTCTCTGTCTTTAAAACTTCTCGGTCACCAATCGGTCTAACGTAAACATTTGTGTCGGCTAGGATTCTTGTTCGAAGAATTGTCAGCCGTCTTTCCAAGTCCTTTTCACTTCTCAATTTTTCAATCCAGTCCAGATTCTCCTTTTCAGTCAAAATCAGTTGTCCGTTAGCCTGTCCCCAGGTCAGTAGTCCAAGTAATATTATTGTTTGAAGTGTCATCTGTCCAAAGGGCATAGCACACAACGGTTCTCGGCTTTGCGTAGTGGCGGACTTAGAAGCACTTCACTGTCAGCCTACCACAAATGCTGATTAGATGCACAAAGTTACAATTTTGCACTGAACCCGCCATTACGCAAAACCGATGTTGTGCCTTCGTTGTTCTTTTTCGTCCGTTATGTTGTCGGTCAATACTGTCAGCGTTGGGAAAGCCATACTCTTTGCCAAGTTTTGGTTTGCGTGTCGGCTCGTGCGACTTGGCAATGTGTATGGCTTGTGGGTTGGATTTAATAATTAAATGTCAGTCCTACTCCAAAACCCATATCACTGTCGTAATGTGTCCTGAAACCTAAATTTTTACTTGCGATATAATTCAATCCAAACATATATTCTCTGTCCGTATTTACCATAAATGCAGCCCTGAACCTTTTTGAAAGTGGTATATCTTCTCGTCTTAATTGTACTCTTACGTTTCCATCGTGATAGACTTCTGTTTGCAAAATTACAAGCATTGGCAGAGTATAAGCGACCCCTAAACTAAACTGTGTCCGATTGTCTTTGGTGTTTGTCTGTCGGAAAAGATTTCTTTCGGGTGTTTCGTGTTTTCTGTAACGCCAATCAAATCCAATAAAAGGCATAAGCCATTGGTTTCTGCCAATGTATCGTCCTATGTGGGTTTCTGTTTCGTAACCGTGTCTGTCATTGTAGCCCAAACGCCATTCTGTGCCAAAACTCCAACGTGTATTTTGCAACATTGTCATACCGTCATTGCCATTGGTCGCAAAGTCGTTTTGGAACATAAAATGCAACTCGTTGCTTTCTCGTTGTAGTTTTTTGTAAGCCCATTTTTTGTCGGGTAACAAGGGATTTGGGGCTTGGTTTTCTGTACTAAAAACACGGTTCATTCCTGCCATCATATGATAGAGAATATGACAATGAAAAAACCAATCGCCTTCTAAATTCGCTTCAAATTCTATGACGTTGGTTTCCATTGGCATTATATCCAATACATTTTTTAGTGGTGCATAATCGCCTTGACCATTGATAACCCGAAAATCGTGTCCGTGCAAGTGCATTGGGTGTCGCATCATAGAATTGTTGTAAAGCGTAATCCTTACAATTTCTCCTTTTTTTATCAAAATCTTATCGGTTTCTGCAAGCACTCGGTTGTCCATACTCCACACATAGCGGTTCATATTGCCTGTCAATTCAAACCTTAATTCTCTGATGGGTGCATCTTTTGGTAAATTGGTTTTAGTGGGTGATTTCAACATTGTGTAGTTTAAGGTAACAATGTCACTGCTTGGCATTGTATGGTTACTATGGTCTGAATGTTCGGATTTTTTGGGTTTATTTTCTCCTGTTATTTCAGGGTACATTACCGTATTCATATCCATTTGTTGCAAGGACATATCCATACCCATATCGTTCATTGTGCCGTCCATTTTCATCATATCGTTCATCATCTTCATTCCTTCAAAGTATTTCAGTTTTGGCAGTGGACTTACCAACTGCTTAATACCTGAACCTATGTAAATTGATGCTGATTTAGTACGGTCTTCGGGTGTTGCTAAAAATTCGTAAGACGTATTTTCAGTGGGAATGGTAACAATTACATCATACGTTTCTGAAACGCCTATAATCAATCTATCCACTTCCACAGGTTCTACATCATTTCCGTCATTGGCAACTACGGTTATTTTTCCACCTGCATACGTGAGCCAAAAATAAGATGATGCACCACCATTTGAAATTCGTAATCGTACTTTATCGCCTGCTTCGAATTGAGATAGTTGGCTTTCAGATGTTCCGTTAATCAGGAATTTCTCATAATACACATCACTCACGTCCATTGCTAACATTCGTTTCCATTCGTTGGTCAATTTTGTTTTGAAATGACCTGCTTTTATGGCTTCTCCATAACTCTGAACGGTGTTTTTCTTGATGGCAAACCAATCATTGGCATTGTGCAACATTCGGTGAACATTATCAGGATTGTAGTCTGTCCATTCGCTTAAAATGACAGGAACAGTTGGCAAATCGTCAATACCTTTTCTGAAAGTAGGGTCGTCTGTTCTTTTGAGCAAAACCATTGAACCGTACATTCCTACTTGTTCTTGTAGTCCGCTGTGGCTGTGATACCAATGAGTTCCATTTTGAATGATGGGAAAACGGTAAATGTGTGTGGTGTTTGGCCCAATGGGCATTTGGGTCAAGTACGGAACGCCATCTTCTTTATTGGGTAAATACAAACCGTGCCAATGCAAAGATGTACTTTCTTTAAGCCTGTTGTGTACGTGGATTTCTGCCGTATCACCTTCGGTAAAGGTCAAAGTTGGCATCGGAATTTGTCCGTTGACGGCAATGGCTCTTTTTTGTTTGCCTGTAAAATTGACGATAGTATCTTTTACGTAAAGGTCGTATCGCACCACTTTTTGGGCGAAAATGGTTGTAGTTGCCAATAGCATTAGAACTATCGGCAACAATTTTTTATAAATATTTATTTGATTATCCATTTAATAAATTTCATTTTAAATTAGGTTTAAAAGCATCCAACCACTCATTACTATCATCAATGCATCTTCAATAATAGTTACGGTACTCATTGGCAAATTGAACACAGCACCCAAACAAGCACATTGAATTTTCTTTTTGTTCAATACTGATTGCAATACCCCAATGATGCTAATACTCATTACAACAAGTGTTACACTATTAGTAAAAAGCTGATTAAAATTGACTAAAAAAGCAATGCCCAAAGCCAATTCTGTAAACGCATAGATGTGTGCCCAAGCGGGTAATCGCTTGGCAACTATATCATACATTACATAGCTTTCGGCAAAGCCTTTCAAATTGAGCATTTTGAAAAACGAAAACACCAAAAAGAACCCCGCCATAAAATGTCGCATCCACTGCATAGCATCAAACCTATCGTTGGAAAACTGAACCAATAGCGTTACCAAAGTGATATAGAAAAATATCAACAAAATGGGCTTGTAGGTGGCTAACCAACCTTTGCTTTGTTCTGCCAACTCGCTGTGATGTTGGGCAGAAATCTGATACTTTTCAGGCAAGGCTCTTTGCAACCTATCCAATGGAATGTGTTTATCCATTGTGATTGTGGCTGAATTTTCGTCTTTTGAAACTTCAACGTTTAATACATTTTCTATCATCAACAAAGATGATTTTACTTTTGCTTCGCAACTTGAACAGGTCATTCCTGTTACCTGATATGTATGTACCATAATTTTACATTTTAAAGGTTAAAAACTACGGCACAAAGTTCCGAAGCTATTTGCTCATCGTTGTTGTGGTATTTTGGGTTTGAGTTGTAACATTTATAAGTCTTCAATTTGCTTTCGTTTATTGTTTTTCAATTGCTTGTAATGTGATGGCGAAAAGCCCGTAACCTTTTTGAACTGATTACTCAAATACGCCACACTGCTATAATTCATCTGAAAAGCAATTTCACTCAAAGTCAATTCATCATACAGAAGCAACTCTTTAACCTTTTCAATCTTTTGGTTAATAAAAAATTTCTCAATGGTCGTATCTTCTACTTCCGAAAACAAATTGCTAATAGATGAGTAATCCTGTGCTAAATTTTTTGACAAGTAATCGGAAAGATTAGTATTAAGTTGAGCGTTTTGTTGATGCACCAATTCAATTATCAAAGTTTTGATTTTATCAATCAATCGGCTTTTCTTATCATCAATCAGTTCAAAACCAAAACCTTTCAGGTGTTCTGCAATCTCACTTTTCTGTTCTGCCGTAATTGGTTCAATAGTTTCCACTTCGCCCAAATCAACTGCAAGTAGTTGAAGTCCGAGTTTTTCTAACTCAGACTTCACTACCATTTTGCAGCGACTACACACCATATTTTTGATGTATAGTTTCATTTATTCTATTGTTTCAACCGTTTTACCACAACTCAGCATTTTAGAGCCATAGTATGGGTTCTTCACGGTGTTTTCTTTGCTCAACCAATTTGCCCCTTTGCCATTGTTTGCCATTGGGCAATGTTGGTAATAAGTAGGTGTTTCTTGTTTGGAAACTTTGAAAAGTTGATACATATTGTCAGACAAGGTATTGAAATGGTCACGCTGATGCCCCACATCTTTGGTTTCTTCAATGTGTTCGGTATCAAATGTTAAGTCCTTCATTACTTTCATCCAAACAGTATGCTCATCATTGGAAAGTTTATTCATCTGCACAGCATTAAGTGCATTTAATAATTTTTTGGCTTTGGCAGAAGCCAAATTTCCGTCAGATTTTACCAAAGCATCTTTTAAAGCAAAGTAGTTGTCAAAAACTGCCAATAGTTGATTTACTTCTTGCTTTGTTTCTGTTGGCTTGTCTGTTTCTCCATCGTGATTGTGTTTAGAATGGTCTTCCGTAACTTCAACTTTTACAGTTTCCGATTTTTTTACACGGTCGTATTGGCAACAATTTGGAAGTTTGGCATACGCATCATCAGGTGCAAGAAATTGGTCGCTATCATAACCTGCCAATGCAATGCGTTTCAAGATTTCGTCTTGATTGGTTTTGCTTGGGTCATAAGTCAGGGTAGCTATTTTGGTATCTTTGTTCCAATCTACCTGTGCTATTTTCTTGACATTCCCTGCTTTTTCAATGGTCGTTTCACACATACCACAGTTACCGTAAATTTTTACGCTTTCGGTTTTAGCATTTTTGATTTGAGCGTTACACGCTGTGAACGATAGCAATAGCGTAATTGCCATCAATATTTTTATTGATTTCATATTTTTAAAAATTAAATGTTTAACGAATAATAGAATTTGAAAGCAAGAAAAATGCTTTCAATTAGTCAGACCTATTGCTGTCAAGGTAATAAAATTAGCCTATTTTGGGCGGTTGCCAAATTGAAAGAAAGCCTGATGAATAATAGGTGTCTTGATAATAAAAGTTAGGCTTATTAACGATTATTGTAATTCCTGAAAAACCATCAAAAAAAGGAATTGTAAAGTTTGTACAATTAGTCGGACAATGACAAGCTGGGTTTCCGCATTTCCCATCACAATCTTTACTGTGTTTACCACATTGTCCTTTTTCTGTGTCGCAACAATCTTTCTTTTCCGTTTCCGTATTAGATTTTTTGGTGCAAGTATTTTCTAAGTTTTCAGATTTTGACCCACAAGCATAGATGTCAGTTGGTGTCAGTAAGAAACCAATCAGGGTTAATAATGCTATGTAAATAAATCTTATCATACTGTTTCAAAACGCAAATTTACAAATTTTTTCGGTCAAGCGTTGGCAAAAAACAGCTCTTTTGGTTTTTAGGGTTGGCTTGCGTATCGGCAAAAACCAAATGTGCTGTTTGTGCGGTCGGCTTTTTACAATGAGGCACAACGTTTTTGCGCTTGGCGTTCGTGCGGGATTTCAGGGCACAAAACTGTCAACCCAGCACCAAAGTTTATTTGAAAAACTGAACTTGAATGTAAGCACGTCACCCCGCATGACGCCAAACGCATGTTATCGGCTGGCGTTCTGTCTGTCGTTATGTCCATAGTTTAATTACTGCTAATAAACTCAAAATCAAAGTCAGTCCGCCAATAACCCAAATTGAAATTTTTATCGTCTTGTTTTCAGCTTCAATTACTTGTTTCAGTTCTTTCGTGTTTTTAGCAAACTCAATTTCAAAAATTTGCTTTATTTGACTTCTTTCACTTTCAATTAATTTTTTGATTTCGGATTTGTTGTCGTCAAGTTTTATTTTGATTGTGCTTTCAAGGTCTTTGTAAAACTCTTTATTTTCTTTTCTGATTAAGTCAGTTTTTTCTTCAACAAGTTTTGCAAGCTCTGCCTTGTTTTGTTTGTTGGCGTTCTCAATTTCCGTCAAACTTTTGGCGACTTTTTCCTGTTGGGCTTTGTGTAGCTCGTTAATTTTGTCAAGCGTCTTACTATTTTCTTCAAACTGCTTTATGATAGAATTATAAGTTTCAGTTAGTTTCTGTAGCTTTTTAAAAGCACCTGAAACGTCTTTAAGTTGTTCAACTTCCTGGCTGAAGTCTTCTAGTGTTTGATTAAATTTCTGCAAGTTGCTCATACAATTTCTTATTAAGTTTTTTCAAATCCTTTAGTTTCTGTGCATAAACATCATTAAGCAAATATGCCAAATCATAATATTCTGCAAGTTCTTCCAACATTTCAGGATAGTATTTTGAAATGGATTGGCTCAAATCCATTTTTTGTTCTTCGGTCAAATGTTTTCCTAATATTTTTAATCGTGTCAAAAAGTCTATTTGGTGTTCTTGGGTAAAAGTTTCTTTAACGCTAGACAATGCACTTTCAAAGCGTTCTTTTCCATCACTATCTTCATATTCATTTAATGCTAAACGGACAAAACCGCTTACAAAATTTAATCCTATGCTATTACGATAACTTTCTAAAAATCGGCTTATGCTGTCCTTTAGTTTTTCAAATTCTGTTTTGTTTGGAAACTGATTATTTGTAGTCAAAACTTCAAACCACTTTTCGTAATCCTTTGGATTTTCTGCAATGTGCTGGAGAATAAAAGTTGTTTCAGAAAAAATGAAATAACTATCAATACGTTGCTTAAAACTCTCACTATCTTCAAACTCTGAACACCAATCTGAAAGTGTTTTAAGCGATTGCTTTCGACTATATGCTATGTTTTCAAAAGTCCAATTCAATAAAAACCAAATTGCTTTTTCTAAAACCGTTTTCTGCTGAACTTTTTGTAACTCCTTTGATATATCTGTGTTGGGTTCGTATTTTCCAATGTAGTCAGAAACACTTTTTACAATATGCTTTTCATCAAGTGTCTTAAACTGCACTTCGAAATGGTCAATGAAATTTGTAGTCCAATCGGAGACAATACCTAATAGACTTAATCGGTAAATTGCTTTTTGTAAAACATCACTGTTGATTTTTAATTTTGAGTATGCGTCATTCCAAAAAATCCTAACTTGAGTTTTTTCTTGAAAATAATTTCTGATTACACCTGAAATAATTTCAAAATCCTTTTCTATATCATTTTGCCCTTGAACAAAAAGAAAAACTTGTTTAAAAATATCTCTACCACCAAAGCCCACTTCATCACTAATGGCTTTCATTTCTGCAAATGTAGTGTCCTTGTGGAAAAGCCGTTCTACTCTTTCTTGGTCGTGTGTTTCAGGAGAATGCAAAACGAAGCATTGCCCTATTTTACTCTTGTTTTCTTTTTTTCTCTTATCCCAACGTCCTGCTCTACCTGCTTCTTGGTAAAGTGCTTCCACTGAACTTGGTAATCCATAATGAAAAGTGTAAAAAATGTTTTGTTTGTCAATGCCCATTCCAAAGGCTTTTGTCGCAACTAAAAGTTGATATTTGTTTTCTTTGAAGTCTTTTTGAACTTTGATTTTATACTTGTTAAATTCATCTCGGCTCATTACAGGCTCTGTTCCAATTTTTCGCCCCGTTTTTTCATCATAAACATCACGTTTAGGAATATCACCTGAAAACCAACTCACTTTGTTTTGATAAAGCGTATTCAAAGTATTTGAAACCTGATAACAACCATAAGCACCATTTACATTAGGTGTAAATATCAAACCTGCTTTATCGGTGGTTTCAATAAAGCTTTCCGTGTCTTTTAAATCGGTAATAAGCTTTTTGAGTTTGTCTATTTTGTTTCCTTTATCGTTAATTACTTCAAATCTTAATTCTTTACGACTATAATCTAAAAGTGATTTTATGTTTTCATCTTCTAAGCGTTGCTTTTGTCTTGCAAATTCAATTTTTATGTCTTTTAAAACATTAACGGAAGCAGTTGCTGTTAAGCCAATAAATTTTATTTTACCTTCTCCGCTTTCATCTTTGGGGCTTAGCTTGTCAACCGTTTTGGCTAAATTCAAATATGAAGTTCTAAAATCGTGTCCCCATTCTGAAAGACAATGCACTTCGTCAACAACGGCATAGGCAATAGAAAAATTAGCAACTATTGCACTTATCTTGTCTCTGAAACTAGGTATTTGAAATTTTTCTGGAGAAATCCACACAAACAAATATCGTCCTTGCTCAAAGTTTTTTTTCTATTTCTCTTTTTTCATCTGCTTCTAAATCGCTTGTAATGAAGCTGACATTTGTTACAAGGGTTTTAACCAAATTGTCGTTTTGGTCATACATTAATGATTTGATTGGGCAAACCACAAAATTTATACTTGGTTGCAACAAGCAGGGAAGTTGATAACATAATGATTTTCCACCACCGGTCGGTAAAAGACCTATTGTATCTTTTCTGTTTAGTGCGTTTGATATGATTGGAAATTGGCCTTCTCGAAAACTTGGTTTGTCAAAAATGTTGTCAAGAAAGAACTCTAAAGTTGTTTTGTCTTCGTCTGTTACGTTGTAATTGATTGGTTCGGTTGTGCTAACTCTGAAGTAGTTCTTATCTTTTACAATATCAAAATAGTCTGTGCGAACAAAAATTACATCATCACTGATTTTGTTTTCATCCGTGTAGCGTTTGAAAAGTGAAAAGTCAATGTTTATTGCCTTAGTTGTTGGCTGAAAATTGGCCTTGTCGTTTGTTATTGTAATGTTGTAATTAGGTTTTTTGAGTTCTTGTTTGTTTTTGATTTGCCAAATTTTATCAATCCAAATGAGTAAATCATTTATTGCCAACTCTGCAAAATTGGGTAAATCTTCGTGAGCCAAAATATTGAAATTCCAATCTTCATCAAGGGTCAAATACTTGTGCGTAAGTAACTCAATGAGCAAGACTTGAAAACGGATTATTGCCGTAGGCAATAATTTCGTTTTAATTTCTTCTTTGCTCATCTGATTTTCTTCTATTTTGTCACAAGCGGTTTTGTAGAAATTCAATAGTTTCTCATAGCGTTCAAAATGCTTTAAAATTGTTTCAACTTTAAGTTTGTAAGTTCCATTTTGCAGTTCTTTTGTTGTAATCCTTACAGTCGTAATTCCTTTGCCCGATAAGTAATTATCTCTTTTGCTGTCTGAAACTCTGGTAACTTCATCAAGTTTGTGTTGTTGACCGTCAATTTCAATTACAAGTTTGGCTTGAGGCAAATAGAAGTCAACTTGTTGGTTGATAAAGTTTTTGTCGTCTTCTCCTGTTATTTCATTTATTTCAATCTCAGGAATGACTAATGATTGAATGAATGAAAACTCTCCTAACTCGTTAGGTATAATGTTCTCAAAAAAATCTTTCGCTGGATAGTAGTTACGTTCTTTGTCGCCTTTTATAGTGTCATTCCAAACAGGTTTCTGCTTTGTCGCAAATAAAAAGCGTTCTTCAAAGTTGTCAAGTTTGTGAATTTCACCTAATTGAGATTGTAAGTATTTTGAAAGAGTTGTCGGGAAGCCACGTTGCAAAATGTTTTTTGTTACATACAAAATAGGCAACAAGTCAGCATTTGTCTGATTTTCCACAAGATTCTGAATTACAAAATTCGGATTTGTGTATGTGTAATTTGCCGTGTATTTCTTCATTCTGTCAACTGTCGTGTTTTGTTGTTGTGCGGTTTTCTACGCTTGCCGATAACGGTTTCGGGCTTGGCGAAGGTGGCGATTTTTACCACAAATGTTGATGCGGAGAACCAAACTTTGATAAACCATAAATGTGTCTGCGGAGTATTGAACCGCCACTTTTGCCAAACCCGTGTTACAAGCTGGCCTTCTGCCCACCGAGTAGTTGAAACGCTTTACTGTCAAAGGTTTTGCTGTCTGTTTAGCAACTGATTTTTGTCTGTCGTTGGGTAGTGTGGTGGAATATTTTTTATTTTCAGAAGGGGAGGAGATTTTTTTTAATTCAATTTTGTCAGGGCGGTAAAGGTGGAAGCTCTTTTGCAAGCTTTGGTCTGTGCTTGGGCTTGTGCGGCTTGCAAATGTGCTTACGCCTGTGTTAAGGTTATCAATGCTCATGCCTTTGTCCTGCTCCGCTTTTTAAAATAAATTCGCTGCTGATTAAGTATGCTCCTTCCGTAACTACTGTTTCACCTTCTTTCAAACCCGATAAAATTTCAATCCAGAATTTATTTTCTATGCCTGTTTCAACCATGCGTTGTTCAAAGGTGTTGTCGTGCGCCAATACCCAAACGGTTTTCATTTTCTCCAACAACACGGCAGATTTTGGAACGGCTAAAACGGGTTTTGAATTTTGTTTTGGGCTCACATACACCATCATGCCCGGAATGAGTTTGTTTTTGGAGTTGTCAACTTTAAGGCGCAACAGTTGCACCTTGCGACCATCTTCCACGCTTGGATTGCTGAACACAAGATGACCTTCGTAAATTTCATCAGGATATGTTTCGGAAAAAATCTGAAAGGAACTGCTGCCGCTAATTTTTTCTATTTCGTTAGAGTAAACCTGTGCATCAATCCAAACCTGATTTAGTTCGGTTAATTTGAAAAGCAGTGTTCCTGCTTCTACATACGCTCCTTCTTTTACAAGAATTTCGGTAACATAACCTTCGGTTTGTGCATAAAAGATAATTTGTTGCGAAGCAGATTTGCTTTTTTCTAATTCAGCAATTTGCTTTTCTGAAAGCCCCCAAAGCAGCAATTTGTTTTTGGATGCGGAAAGCATATCGTCCAGTAATTCATTTTCAGTGGTGTTGTTCGTTCTCTTTTCCGACAGGGCAAGAAATTCTTTTTCATCTGCAAATAGTTGTTCGCTGTAAATAGCATAAACAGGGTTTCCTTTTCGGATGTATTCGCCTGATGTTTTGATATAGAGTTTATCTATTCTGCCTTTCACGCGGCTACTGATAGTTGTTACCTGTTCTTCATCAATGGCAACTGTTCCTAAAATAGTTGAAGCGGGAATAATGGTTTGAAATTTTACCGTGTCGGTTTTTATTCCTGCAAATTGCTGTTGTTGTTTTTCAATGGTAATGAAATTGCCCTCTTGCTGTGCGTGTTCGTTGTTTTGTTTTTCAACTTTGATTAAAGACATATTACACACGGGGCAAGAGCCGGGGCTGTTACTTTTTACGGTTGGGTGCATGGGGCAGGTATAGTATGTTCCAGTATCATGCCCTGCATGATTTTCATTTTTGCTTTTGCATCCTGCCAATGCAAAAAGAATAGCGATTGAAAGAAATATTATTTTCTGCTTCATGTCAGTTTCCGTTTAAAAATGTTTCGCTGTCGGTTAATGCCCCAGCGTGTAAAGCAATTTCTTCATCGGGTGCAAGACCGTTTAGAATGGTTATTGTTTCGTTGCTCGTTGCGCCTGTGGTAACTTTTCGTATTTCAAAAATTCCCGTTCCGTTTTTAGTTGTTCCTGTTTTTACCCAAACAAAGGCATTCATGCCTGTGCGGTATACTGCCGATGTAGGAACTTGAAAGCCTGTTTTGGATGCAAGCGGAAATTCAGCCGTAACGAGCGAATTGAGTTTTAATAATGCTTTCGGATTGGGCAATTCAATTCTTACTCTGACGAAGCGTTGTTGTTTGTCTTCAAATGTTTTTTCCGTAAGTAAAATTTTCCCTTTGAGAATTTGAGCGGAAAATAATTCCGATACGATATTGATTTGCTTGTTTGGCTGAAAGGATGAATGATTTTCAGAAGGAATTGAAATGATTGCCCAAACGGTTTGTAAATCGTTTATGCTGAAGAGTGTTTCGCCTTTGTTGACATACATACCCTCACGAATTTGGACACCTGCCGAACCTGATGTTTGAGTAACGGAAGTATTAGCGGACATGCTCATGCTGTTCATAGATGTTTGCTGCGTGGCTTCTGCACCTGTATTGGGTTGCGTTTCGGAATTGAAAAAAATGTAGCCGCTTGCAGGGCTGTAAACAGAAATAGATTGCGCGAATGTGCCTTTGTTTTCCAACGTTGAAATTTGCTGTTCGGTAATTCCCAACAGTTTTAGTTTTTCGCGTGATTGTTCAAGAAGTGTTTTCTCGGTTTCGGTTTTCAGCAGAAATAAATGTTGCTCCTGAATGGTGTTTAGTTCGGGGCTATAGAGTTCCAAAATTTTATCGCCTTTATTGACGAACTTCAAATTGTATTTCACATAAAGTTTTTCAATTCTCCCACCAAAGCGTGCTGATACATTTTGATTTCGGTTGCGGTCATAATCAATGAAGCCCTGTGCCTTTATAGATTGAGCATTGTTTTCAGTTTGAAGTTTAACGGTTGCCTGACGTGATAAAACCTGTTTGTTGGGCGAAACCGTTTGCACTAACTCTTCTTCCACCAACTGCAATTTCATTTTACAAACCGGACAGTTGCCGGGTTGCGGATAGGTTTTTTCGCCTTCGCAACGCATGGGACAGATGTAATCGCCTTCTACCTGAACATGATTTTCATGCCCCTGTTTATCGTTTTCGTTTTTGCACGATGAAAACACCGATACTAAAAGCAAAAAGAGGATGATGCTGATTTGACTATTTAATTTCTGTCTCGTATTCATATTCGGCTTCTAATTTTAAGATGTTGAACAGTCGGTCATACATTTCCAATTTTTTCATCAGCAACATTTCCCACGCATCCAACAGCACAAACAAGTCGCCTGTGTTTTGTTTGAAGGCAAGTAAATTGGCTTGCATGTTGTTTTCGTAAGCGGGAATTATTTGCTGACTATAATTTTGATACTGTCCGTTTTCGTAACGGAGCATCGTTAATTTTTCGGTGAACATTTTGGTAGCCATCAGTTGCATGGTTTGTTTTTCCAATTCCATTGACTGAATTTGAAAGCCCATAGATTTTACTTCGGATGAATACATTTTGGAAGACCAAGGCACAATAGGAATAGTCATCATGCCCATAATTGACCATTGACTTGGCATACCTAGCATTTGCATGTGTTGGGCACGAACACCGAAGTCGGGACGGACACCTACTTTCATTACTTTTTGTTCCAGCTTCATGGACTGGATGTATTTTGAAAGAGCGGTGATGTCGCTGCGGTTGGTGATGTTGGCTGTGTCGGTAGTTGCAAGTGAATAATTTCGGGGCTGAATGAGTGTATCAATTTCAAAAGGCGTGTTTACATCGCGCACCATGAGGATGTTCAAGCCAATGTTGCTTTCCGCAATTAAACCGGAAAGCATGTATTGCATATTTTTCAGTTCGGCTAAACGGGCTTTGGCTTTGTAAAGCGTTTGCAGTTGCGACTGGTTGCTGCTGAACTTGGCTTCGGCTGTGGTGAGCAAGAGGTTCAACACTTCCTCACTTTCCGAAACTGTTTTTTGTTTCTGCTGATTTATAAAACGGTTGTAGTAAAGAATTTTAGCTTCTCTGCGTAATTCGTTTTTCGTCCAGTCGCTTTTTGATTTTTCAACTTCTGCTAATGAGTTGATGTAATCGCGCTTGGCATTCAGCTTTGTTTGATTGGGTATCATTTGTTCTATGGAAAAAGCAATGCCTGCCCAGTTCATGGGGTCGTTCTTTTCCTTTACCATTGAGAGGTTGTAAGGGAAATTCATAACGCCTGTAGAGAAGGTTGGCGGCATCCATGATTTTGCGCCCTGCGCTTTTGCCAGCCACGACTGCATGTTTTGCTGATATTGCAGAATGGCAGGGTAGTTAGTTTCGATGCGTTGAAGCAAGGTATCTAATGAAATGCGGGTGGTGTCTTGTGCATATATGTTGAATATGACCAGACCAAGAATGTTGAGCAATGCAATTCTTTTCTTCATGGCTTTAATCTTTTTAGTTCATACAAAGTCCATAATCCACCCAAGCCGTCAATAATTCCAAATGATAAAAAGTGCCAATCTGATTTACCTGACAATATGAGATAAGCTACTGCCAATGGGGCAGCAAAGCGTGTATGTGTGGTGTAAACTGCAAATTGAGTGTTGTCCGAAAATGCCGAACGGATGTAGTAATAGGAAGAACACATCAGCACAAAACCCAATAGGTTCAACCAAGGTTCACCAGATACAGGAAGATTGAATATGGGTAAAATGTAGTGGGGTATAAAAAGCAGAACTATTCCCATTACAAGGGAATAAATTCCGAAGATTAAAATGCTTTTGTTTGCTCGGTTCATTTGGATATGTGTTTAAGAATAAAATCAACTCTTTCCTCCGGTGGTAATACCGGAACATGCACAATGGGGCAAGGATAACTTTCATAAACTTCTATAATGAACTTATGAATACGGATTTGTTCCGCCTCATCTTCCCTGCGCGCGTAATCATTCACTAATGGCAGGCGGTCTAAAATGAACACCTTTTTGTAGCAATACTTATTGCATTGCTCCACCAAACGAGGGTCATACTCTAATCCTAAAAAAAGATAATATGCCATTGCATCGGGTAAAGCCCTGTCTAAAAACACCAACTCATTTACATCAAGTTTTCCTTCTTCCTCAATTTGCATGTTAAGCACTCCTAATTGAAACTCTTTTTTGTTCTGTCGGATTTCTTCAACTGTTCGTCCCGATATTTTTTGTGTATCAATGTAGTGCCGTGCATGTTCAATAGTTGTTTTGTAACCTCTTTGGGCAAGCAGGTTTACTACCGTTGTTTTCCCCGTGCAGGGACCTCCGGTAATTACATTCCAGTTGGTAATGATTTCTTTGTGTTTCATAGATGTCAATTCTTTAATTCAAATTCTTCTTTCTGATTAAGGACAGGAATTTCACTATCCCATTTATAAACTTCTTTTATTTTTTCCTGCAATCCCTTTGCGCCATCCGCTTCGCTGTGGACAATAAAAATTTTATCCGGTTTGGATTGCAGTTTTCTCATCCAGTCAATCAATCCATTTTGGTCGGCATGACCGGATAATCCTTCAATATTTTCAATATGAGCTTTTACTGCATAGAATTTACCTCTCATCTTGATTTCAGATGCACCTTCAAGTAAAGCTCTTCCTCTTGTTCCTTCCGCCTGAAAGCCAACCAACAGAATAGTTGCGCTTTCATCGCCTAAGTATTTTTCAAAGTAAGTAAGCACTCTGCCTCCTGCCGCCATTCCGCTTCCGGCAATAATTATTTTAGGTGTATTGTCTTCTGCAAGTGCAAAAGTTTCATCAACACTTTTAATACGCTTTATGGTGTTGCACATTTCAGAACATTCATCGGTGGAGAGTTTATGCCAATCTGTATTTCTATGAAAAACTTCCAAAACATTTCTTCCCATAGGACTATCCATATAAATAGGTATATCGGGAATTTTATTGGTCTTTTTTAACTGCCAAAACAGATACATGAGTAACTGTGTCCGCTCTACCGAAAAGCTGGGTATGATGATAGTGCCGTTTCTTGCCATACACCGATTAATAAGTATTTCCAAGCTGTTGATAGCTGGTTCGGCAGGATGAAGGCGGTTCCCATAAGTGGCTTCAACAAATAGTATATTTGCTTTTTCAGGCCTATCAGGTGGAAACAAAAGCGGGTCTATCTCTCTGCCAATGTCACCGGAAAAGACCAATGTTTTATCGCCAAGTTGTAATTCAATAAATGTAGCTCCAATAATGTGCCCGTTGTATCGGAAACGGTATCGGATATGCTCGTTAATGTTTATCCATTCATTGAGCAGTTGAGGTTGAAAAAGCGGTAAAGTTTTTTCCACCTCCGATAAGCCATAAAGCGGCAAAGCGGGTTTGTGTTTTGAGTAGCGGAATTTGTTCGCTCTCATGGCATCTTCTTCCTGAATTTTTGCGCTGTCCTTTAATATTATTTCAGCAATCTGTAAGGTAGGTGAAGTGCTGTTAATTGTTCCACTAAAACCATACTTCACTAACAACGGCAGGTAACCCGTATGGTCTAAATGTGCATGTGTTAGTAATACTATATCAATAGTTATCGCTGAAACGGCTAATGGTTGCCAATTTAGTTTCCGGAGTTCTTTAAGCCCTTGGAACAGGCCGCAGTCTATCAGTATTTTTTTACCGAAGGCAGTGACAAGATACTTTGAACCGGTAACTGTTCCGGCTGCGCCTAAGAATTGAATTTCGATTTTATTATAGTTCATCGTCAATGTTTTTTATTTGTAATAGTCTTTTCTGAAAATGTTTGACACAATGCGGCACATTCATCCATTACTTTTTGCAAGCGGGGCGGTTTTACGCCAATGCTTTGCAGTGTAGCATGATTGTGATGCATGGTTTTACACAGCACTATTTTTTTGTCTAATAATTGTTGTTTTTCTCTTTGGGTTAACATAGTTAAACAGGTTACAGGGTGCAAGCCCGAACCATCAATCCAATCTTTCAATCCATTGTTTTTTGGATAATCCCAACCCACCAAATTCATGTTCATGCACTTGCCGTATTGAGCCGCATCTTCAGAAAAGCGGGTGTTGGTCATCACCCAACCCTGATGGAATTTTTCGGCATGACCATCCAACTGCTTCCATTGCTTTTCCACATCCAAAAATCTTGACTGTATGTAGAGTGGGATTTTTACATCGCAAACATAGCCCTGCCGATTATGGAATTTGCACTCAATCATAAAATGGTGTTCGTCTTTTTCGGCAATCACATCTATTTCATGGTTTACACAATGCCCTTTTACAATTACTCCCACTTGAGTTTTGTAACCTCTATGTTTTAAAAGTTCTCCAACAAATTGCTCAAAAGGAAAACCGGAAGGACCCAACTCCATAATGGCTTGTTTGAGTTTATAACGTGCTGCTGCTGGGCGAGAGTAATTTCTTAACAATCGAAATGCTGTTTTATAAATCTTTCGTGTTGACATTCCTTCTACCAGCATTTCAATTACTTCATGGGTAATTTCATCCGCTTGTTCGTTAGTGGCTCCCGAACGCAGCAAAGATTGTTTCAGCTTTCCTTTGTTGAACGGGGCTTTGTTACCGGATGCTTTGGTGATATTTATATTTTCAGCATTAATCTTCATCGTGAATGATATTTGTTCGTTTTAAAATTTGAATAACCAAAAGTGAAATCGAAGCAGAAATGATAACAACCAACCAGTCTTCCATTTTCAGGGACTGAACATTCAATGCTTCACGAGCCGGTGGAATAAAAAAAACGGAAATCACAATTAACCCGCTTGTAAGCAGCGCATACCATACATACTTATTTCGGAATACCTCTGATTTTGTAAAAGATGTTTTGACCGATGCCATGTTGAACACATGGAACAACTGGCAAACAATGAGGGTAAAGAACAAAATGTTGTTGCAGAGTTTTGGGTCAAAGTGCTCACCTGTATGCAAAACAAAATGGCTAAAGAATACTGCGCCCAATGTGCAAACGGAAATGATTGCCGCATAAATCCAAACGGCATACCACTGTCGTGTCTTTAACAGCGGTTCAGCCGGATTGCGGGGCTTGTGCTTCATAACATAAGGGCTGCCTTCGCTTACGCCCAAAGCAAGGGCGGGCAATACATCGGTTATGAGATTGATAAAAAGTATTTGCAACGGGATTAATTGAAAATGCAGATTAGACAACGCAGCTAATGACACCACAAACAATTCACTCATGTTGCAGGAAAGCAGGTAAATCACAAACTCCTGAACATTATTAAAAATAACACGACCTTGTCTGACGGCATGAACGATGGACGAAAACTTATCATCTTTCAACACCATGTCTGCCACTTCCTGTGCCACTTGTGTTCCTCTCACTCCCATTGCAATGCCGATGTCAGCTTTCTTCAAGGCAGGGGCATCATTTACGCCATCGCCCGTCATGCCAACAATGTTTCCTTTCTCCTGCAACACTGTTACCAAATCCAGTTTATGAGCCGGTGTAACCCTTGCGAAAACAGAAGTGTCAGCCCAAAGATTTTTTTCCTGTTCGTTTAGCTGCTCAAAGGGCTTCATATTTTTTCCAATGACAGCGCGATTGTTTTCGGAAATATGGAGTTGATTGGCTATGTAGTTTGCTGTGGCGGGATGGTCGCCTGTAATCATTACGACTTTAATACCTGCCTCTTTACATTCTTTGATGGCATCAAACACATCTTCGGCTGGAGGGTCCATCATACCGTAAAGCCCTGCAAAAACCAAATCGCTTGTAAGCGAAATATTTTGAGATGTAGCTTCCTTATATGCTCCGGCTATTACCCTTAAACCGGATGCAGCCAATTGTTCTGATTTTTCTTTCCAATGTTTTTTTGTTTCTTCATTCAGAAATTGAATTTCAGAACCAATCAGAATATGGCTGCACTGTTTGAGTATTTCTTCTGCCGCGCCTTTGGCATAAACAACAAAATCATTTTGATTGCCGTGTAGTGTTGCCATCATCTTCGTTTCCGATGAAAACGGGACTTCATCTATTTTAAGAAACTGTTGTCGCAACTGCTCAATATTTATCTCGTTTTTGTGTGCATATTTCAACAAGCCCGTTTCCAGCGGGTCACCAATTTCTTTTATGTCGTTTTGTAAAATCTGAATGGATGCGGTGTTGCACAAAACAGCAATATGCTGCATTATCTGTTTACTCTTTTCTGCATTTTCATTTGTAGTGATTATATCTGTAACTTCTATTTTATTTTGAGTAAGTGTTCCTGTTTTATCGGTGCAGATTATGGTTGTGCCGCCCAAGGTTTCTACTGCTGAAAGTTTTTTTACGATTACATTATGCCTTGCCATTTTGAGCATGCCCTGTGCCAAAGCAAGCGTTGCCACAATGGGAAGACCTTCGGGTATGGCTGCTACGGCAAGGGCAATGGCGGTTTCAAGCAGTTCAACATAATCTCCATGCGTGAACATGCCAACAATGAAAATCAGCACCACCAAAGCAACTGTTATGTAAATGAGTTTGCGACTGAATACCTGTAATTTTTTTTCGAGAGGCGTGGCAGATTGTTCCGCACCCTGAACGAGATGGGCAATTTTCCCTAACTCGGTTTGCATTCCGGTAGCCACCACAAGGGCGGTGGTGTTTCCGTTAGTAACATAAGTTCCTTTGTGCAACATATTGGTTCTGTCGGCAAGTGGAATATCTCCTGTGAGTTCGCTTGCTATTTTTTCAACAGGCATGGCTTCGCCCGTGAGCGATGCTTCATTTACGGAAAGTTGTGTAGCGGAAATAATTCTTGCATCTGCGGTAATCATGTCGCCTGCCTCAATAAAAAGTAAATCGCCCGGAACTAATTCTTCGGATGCTATTTCAGTCAATTTTCCATTTCTGAAAACTTTGGAAGGGACACTTACCATTTTTTTTAGTGCATTCATGGAGCGTTCCGCCTGCATTTCCATCCAAAAACCAATGGTTGCGTTGATGAGTATTACAAGCAGAATTGCCGTTGCATCCAAATATTCCTGAAACCAAAACGACATGGCTGTTGCAAACAGTAACAAATACACCAAAAGGTTATTAAACTGCGACAGGACTATTTTCAAAGGGTGTTTTCCCTGAGCGGATTGAATGCTATTGCTTCCGTATTTTTTCAGGCGGCTTGCTGCTTCAATTGAATTCAGTCCTTTTTCTTTATCACTGCCAAGTTCAGAGATAAGTTCTGTTACAGGAATTGTATGTGCGTTTACTGTTTTCATTAATCTTTTATTTCAAGGTATTCCACTTTACCATGTTTTTTCAATTCGTATTCTTTCACTAACTGATAAACCACAGGTAAAACGATTAACACAAAAAGTGTAGAGGTAACCATTCCGAAAACAAAGGGAATGGCAATGGGTTTCATAACATCGCTACCCACGCCTGTTGCTAAAAGAATGGGCATCAGTCCAATCATGTCAGCCATTACGGTCATCAATTTTGGTCGGACACGCATTACTGCGCCTGAAAAAACTGCTGACTGCACTTCATCCTGTGAAAGTTCTGCGTTTCCCTTTTTATCTACTGCATCGTGAATGGCTTCATTCATATAGACGAGCATCAGCACGCCTGTTTCTACCGCAATACCGAATAAGGCAATGAAACCGACTGCAACCGCAACAGAAAAGTTCACGTCAAAAAAATACATGGAATAAACGCCTCCGATTAAAGCAATGGGAATACTGGAAAGCACAATCGCCATTTCTTTGAAGGAACGAAAAGTGAAATAAAGCACGAAAGCAATAATCAGCAGTGTAATGGGAATAATGATTTTCAAACGGCTTTCTGCACGGACTTTACTTTCATATTGTCCACTCCAATTGATGAAATAGCCGTTTGGAAGGTCATTAAATTCGGCTTCAATTTTCTTTTTGGCATCACCCACCACACTACCCATATCCCTGCCACGTATATTGAAAAGAACTGTTCCCTGCAACATTGCATTTTCGGAACTAATCATTGGCGGACCTTCGGCAATTTCCAAATCAGCCACCGATGAAAGCGGAATTACACCATAGCCCGATGTTTGAATGGGTATGCGTTTAATTTCTTCCAAATCGCTTCTGAAATCCTGTGCCAAACGCATGGACACACTGAAACGTTGTCTGCCTTCCACGGTGTTGGTTACGGGCATTCCGCCCAATGCCATTTCAATAAGCATGTTTACTTCTTCAATGGAAAGATTGTATCGTGCAATTTCCTCCCGTTTAATTTTCACATCAAGGTATTTGCCACCTGTAAGTTGCTCTACATATAAATCGGCAAGCCCTTCAATGCCCTGCAACGATTTTTCGATTTGGCGGGCAATGTTGTAAATGGTGTCTAATTTCTGCCCGTAAATTTTAATGCCAATATCTGTTCGCACTCCAGTTGAAAGCATATTGATACGGTTGATGATGGGTTGCGTCCAACCGTTTGTAACACCGGGGATTTTTACTTTCTCGTTTAATTCGGTAATCAGTTTTTCGGTGGTCATTCCTTTGCGCCATTCCGATTTTGGTTTTAAGAGAATGATGCTTTCAATCATGCTCATGGGTGCGTTGTCAGTAGCAGTATAAGCGCGACCAGCTTTTCCCAACACATTATCAACTTCGTGGACTGAACTAATGATTTTGTCCTGCACCTGCAAAATGCGTTTGGCTTCGTTGTTGGAAACATCGGGCAGCGTAACAGGCATAAACAACAGCGTTCCTTCATCTAATGGCGGCATAAATTCAGAACCTAAACGCAATACGAATGGAATACTGCCCAACACGATTAAAACAGAAATAGCAATAACCGTTTTTTTCCAACGCTGACACAAGCGCAATACAGGGCTGTAAATTTTGATGAAGAAATTAGCAACCGGATTTCTGCTTTCGGGAATGAGTTTGCCTTTCATCAATGAACGAAGCAACATTGGCACGATAAACAGCGCGACAATGGCAGAGCCTATCATTACAAATGTTTTTGTAAACACAAGGGGCGAATACAATTTTCTTTCCTGCCCTTCGAGAAAGAGAATTGGTGCGAATGAAATAAGCGTTACCAAGATGGAAAAGAAAACCGCTCTTCCAACAGTGCGCGATGAACGTTCAATAATTTTGATGCGTTCTTCTTCGCTAAGTTCTTTTGTATTTCCTATTCTATGCTTTTCCATTATTCATCGGTTTTTAAAACTGCTTTCACCAATCCTTTGTATGCGTTCTCTGTCATTACAATTCCGGCATCTACCAAATCACCGATTGCCAAAGCAATTCCACCCAATGACATAATGTTGAGAGAAATGCCAAACCATTTCACCAACATAAAACCAATCAGCACCGATAAAGGAATAGTAACAATAGCAACTACTGCGCTGCGCACATGAAAAAGAAATAATAAAACAACAAGTGCCACAACTATAATTTCTTCAATCAATGCATCTTTGAGCGTGGCAACAGCCGCTTCAATAAGGTCGCTGCGGTCGTAAGCCACTTTGAATTTCACGCCTGGAGGCAGACCTTTTTCCACATCACCTAATCTTTCTTTCACTCGGTCAATTACTTCTTTGGCATTTTCGCCATATCGGGCAACCACTACGCCACCTACCACTTCACCTTCACCATTCTCCTCCGCAATACCCAATCGGATGTCGCTGCTCATTTGCACGTCAGCAACATCTTTCAATTTTATGGGCGTTGATTTGTATGCCCCAACAGAAATTTCTTCAATGTCTTTAATGTCCTTTATGTAGCCCAAACCTCTTAGCATATAGCCCATGCGGTTCATTTCGTAAATGCTGCCTCCTACATCTCTGTTGTTTGCTTTCAATGCGTTTGCCACATCCATTGCAGATATGCCGTAGTAAACTAATTTATGTGGGTTGATGCTTACCTGATATTGTTTTTGAAAACCACCGAAAGAGGCGACTTCGCTCACGCCTTCCACATTTTGTAAAGCCAGTTTTACGTACCAGTCCTGAACAGCACGGAGTTCGCCTAAATCGTAGCCATCGCCTTGAAGCGTATACCAAAACACATGGCCAACGCCTGTTCCATCGGGTCCGAGGGTTGGCGTTACGCCCTGTGGCAATGCTTTTTGTGCGAAGTTCAATCGCTCTAATACACGGGTTCTCGCCCAGTAGATTTCTGCATCGTCATTAAAAATGACGAAGATGAAACTCATGCCGAACATGGAAGCAGCACGTATGGCTTTTACGTTAGGAATGCCCTGCAAGTTGGAAACCAAAGGATAGGTGATTTGGTCTTCCATAATTTGCGGATTGCGCCCCATCCATTCGGTGTAAACAATCACCTGATTTTCGGATAAGTCGGGAATGGCATCAACGGGAGTAGTCATTACTGACCAAATGCCACCAACTACAATCAGCAAAATGCCAATCCAGACGAAGAAGCGGTTGTGCGTTGACCATGAAATTATTTTTTCAATCATGAGAATGTGGTGTTTGGACCTTTTTAGTGATTTGTGTGTGTGCTGTCGTGTTGGTGATGTTCATGGTCTGCTTCCACTTTCTTCAAATCCATGTTGCACACTGGGCAAGAGCCGGGTTTGTCATACATTTTTTCGCCTTCACATTTCATAGGGCATTGATACATGGCATTAGCGGTTTGTTCGGTAGTTGTTGTATCTTTTTTGCTTTCTGAAGTTTTGCTTCCGCATGAAGCCATGAAAATTACTGCTGTGAGCAAGAGGGTTGATGTTGTAATTTTTGTTTTCATATTATTTAGATTTTATAAGTGTGAGTATTCATTTATGACATTTTACTTTTTAAAAGTTGTGCGTTTATAGCAACTACAATGGTGCTTAAACTCATCAATACTGCACCAACTGCCGGACTTAACATTATTCCCCAATTATAAAGAACACCTGCTGCCAATGGAATTGCAAGAATGTTGTAGCCCGCAGCCCACCAAAGATTTTGTATCATTTTCTTGTAGGTTGCCTTTCCAAATAATATAAGATTGGCAATGTCTTTCGGGTCGGAGTTCACCAAAATAATGTCTGCTGTCTCTGCTGCTACATCTGTTCCTGAACCAACTGCAATACCAACATCTGCTTGTGCAAGAGCAGGTGCATCATTTACGCCATCGCCTGTCATGGCAATGTATTCACCTTTTTCCTGAAGTTCTTTTACTTTCTCTAATTTATCATGCGGTAATACATTGGCTATGAAGCCGTCCATTTTTAATTCATCGCTTACTTTCATGGCTACTTTTTCGTTGTCGCCTGTAAGCAGCAGGTTCTTAATTCCCGCCTCTTTTAAAATTTGAATGGCTTCAAGAGAGCTTTCTCTTATCTGGTCTGAAAAAGTAAAATACCCCGCAACATTTTTGTCAATCAGAACATAAACAACTGTGCCTGTAAATTCATCAATCGTTTCAGCAATCTTGATGTTTTGTTCGTTCAGGTAATTCGGACCTACTACTTTAATTTCTTTCTCTTCTACAATGCCTTCCAATCCTTTACCCGGCAGGTAATTGAAATTTTCTGATTTTGGAATTGCAATGTTCAATTCTTTGACCTTTCTCAACAAACCTGCTGCGATATAATGCTCGGAATGTTGTTCAATGCCTGATGCTAAACGCAGTAATTCTTTATCATCAAATTTTGGGTTCAGCACTTTTGTTTCCTGTAATTCATGTGACCCTTTTGTAAGTGTTCCGGTCTTGTCAAAAATGATGGTAGTAATCAGCCGCGCATTTTCAAAAGCTGTTCTGTTGCGAATGAGCAATCCTTTTTGTGCAGAAATGGAAGTTGAAATGGCTACCACCAAAGGCACTGCTAACCCTAAAGCATGAGGACAGGAAATAACCATTACTGTTACCATTCTTTCTAATGCGAAGACAAACGGATAGCCCAACAGTAACCATACTACAAGTGTAATTACTCCGCCACCCAAAGCTACAAACGTCAGCACCTTTGCAGCACGGTCGGCAAAATTTTGTGTTTTTGATTTTACTTTTTGAGCATCTTCTACCAGTTTCACTACTTTGTTCAGATAGCTGTCTTTTCCTGTGCTTGTAACTTTTACAGTAAGTGAACCATTGCTGTTTACAGCCCCGCCAATCACTTTGCTGTCCTTTTCTTTTTTTACGGGTTTGCTCTCACCAGTAAGCATACTTTCATCAACATAGCTTTCTCCTTCGGTTACAATTCCATCTACCGGAACTTTTTCGCCCGGCTTCACCATTATCATATCCCCAATTTTCAAATGACTGACAGGCATATCATGTATTTGTCCGTTTACTAAATGGTGTGCGGTTGATGGCATCATTTTTACAAGCAGTTCAAGCGAACGCGAAGCACCCATTACCGACTTCATTTCAAAGTAATGCCCAATGAGCATAATGTCTATCAGGGTCGCCATTTCCCAATAAAAGTCCATACCCTGTAAACCAAAAGTGATAGCAACACTGTAAGCCCATGCAACAGTAATAGCAACACCAATAAGTGTCATCATGCCAATGGCGTTGTCTTTTACTTCGTCATATAATCCTTTTAGGAAAGGATAACCACCATAAATAAAAATGAAAGTGGAAAGAACAGCTAACACATATTGGTCGCCTGCAAAAGCAAATTCAAACCCCAACCACTGCTGTATCATGTGCGACAGGGCAAGCACAGGAATAGAAACTATGGAACATACAATAAACCGTTTCCAAAAATCAGAAACATTATGTCCGGCATGTTTGTCGTGTCCGCTCTCACCATGTTTAGCTTGGTGGTCGTGGGAATGGTGATTTTCTATGTGATGTGTTTGTTCCATATAAATTGATTGTTTTTCAATTAAAGTTAAGTAACTCGTCTCGTGAAAGATGCGAAGAAGATTGCACTCTTTTGGCTTTGCCTTCTGGTTGGTTGTGCGTTGGCAGGCAAAGCCAAATGTGTGCAATGTGCGGATGGCTAAAATTGTATTGAAAAAAATGTGCGGTGGGGAAAATAAAAAATACAGAAGGGTCAGCAAAGAGTATCGGTTCAGTTGCTGACCAGATGCAATATGGTCTGTATGTCGTTGGTCACTTGTCAAAATTAGCGTTTCATTTTATGTTTATATCCGTCTGTTAGGTTGTTGTTGTGTCGTCTTTAGGCTTGCTTGTAACGTTTCGTGTTTGCGGTCGGGCGGGGAGTTAAAACCTGCGTCCTGTCCCACGT
>ERZ1066136.142-NODE-142-length-74906-cov-13.102617_pt1 | contig 74906 bp, 65 predicted proteins | sample MGYA00382783_ERZ1066136 | MGnify/ENA primary metagenome ERZ1066136 (study PRJEB33369, sample SAMEA5778366) | biofilm metagenome | biome: Industrial cooling water; feature: Water cooling tower basin; material: Biofilm | place: United Arab Emirates | collected... | reverse complement strand
TGGCAGTGGCAGTCCTGTAGTTCCTCAGCCGTCACCGCCCGGCCGAGCGGAGGGCTCTGCCTGGACCCGGAACCGACCACGATCCCCCTTCGCCGGAATCCCCCCGCGAACGGAGGCTCGTCAAAATCGGCTGTTTGCGATGCGCGCGCTGCACGAACGCGCGAGAACCGCTCCCCGCCAGCGGAAGCTCGAAAAAGCCTTCAGCCAGTCGGCGATGCACGAATGCCCGAGTGAGGCGCCTCGCCTCTAGGAGCTCGCACGGTCCGATGCTAGGAAGGCGATACCCATGATCCTCGCACGGCACGCGTTGAAATGATGCGGAACGCGTGAATCGGGTTACCGCGGGAGGTCGGAGCGGGTGCAGGATGCGCGCATGACGACACGGACACAGGAACTCGGGCTCCTGGGGGAGCGGGTGGCGGCGCGGTGGTTGGCGCGGCAGGGGTGGCGGATCGTGGACCACCGGTGGCGGTCGGGACGGCGCGATCTGGACCTCGTCGCGGTGCGCGAGGGGACAGTGGCATTCGTCGAGGTCAAGGCGCGGCGCGGGACGTGGTGCGGCGGGCCGGTGGCGGCGGTGGGGTGGCGCAAGCAGCGCGAGCTGACGCGGTCGGCGCAGGCCTGGCTCGACCAGCGTGGGCCGGTGGCGGCGCCGAGTGCGCGGGCGCTGCGCTTCGACGTGGTCGGTGTGGTGGTCGCGGACGGCGCGGTCCGGGTGCGTCATGTGGAGGACGCCTTTCCGGCGCATCGGGCGGGCGGCTGAGTGCAGGACGGCGGCAATGTGGCGTGCGCACGCGGGGCCTCGCTCGCAGGGTCGGGCACGTGCCCGCGGGAGCGAGTCACCGCCGCGCACCGGGCGGCGCAGGAGCACTCTTCCGGGGGTCGTCGACTCTTGACGGTGTTTCTTCGGGTTCGTATTTTGTTCGGGCGATCGGGCAGTTTGCCTGGTTTCACTACATTGCGTGTCCGCGCCCGGGCGACACGCCGGTCCCCCAGGGAGGGAGCCACCCATGGCCACGATGGTGATGACGGACGATCGGAAGAAGGCGTTGGCGCTGGCCGTCGCGCAGATCGAGAAGAACTGCGGGAAGGGCTCGATCATGCGCATGGGGACCGACGCCAAGGTGAAGGTCGACAGCATCGCGACCGGGGCGATCAACCTGGACGCGGCGATCGGCATCGGCGGCGTGCCGCGGGGGCGCATCACCGAGATCTACGGGCCCGAGTCGAGCGGCAAGACGACGCTCTGTCTGCACGTGGTGGCGAACGCGCAGAAGACGGGTGGCGTGGCGGCGTTCATCGACGCGGAGCATGCGCTCGACACCGAGTACGCGCGCAAGCTGGGCGTGGACGTCGAGAACCTGCTGATCAGCCAGCCCGACACGGGTGAGCAGGCGCTCGAGATCTGCGAGATCCTGGTGCGGAGCGGGGCGGTGGACGTGATCGTGATCGACTCGGTGGCGGCGCTGGTGCCGAAGGCCGAGATCGAGGGCGACATGGGCGACAGCTTCGTCGGGTTGCAGGCGCGGCTCATGTCGCAGGCGCTGCGCAAGCTGACCGGTGCGATCGCGCGGTCGAACACGTCGGTGATCTTCATCAACCAGTTGCGCGAGAAGATCGGCGTGATGTTCGGCTCGCCCGAGACGACGACGGGTGGCAAGGCGCTCAAGTTCTACGCGTCGCTGCGGCTCGACATCCGGCGCATCGGGCCGGTGAAGGACAAGGAGGACGTGGTCGGCTCGCATGTCCGCGTGAAGGTGGTGAAGAACAAGGTGGCGCCGCCGTTCCGGCAGGCCGAGTTCGACATCATGTATGCGGAGGGCATTTCGCACGCGTCGCTGGTGCTCGACATCGCGGCCGAGAGCGGGATCATCGACAAGTCGGGTGCGTGGTACAGCTACAAGGGGCAGCGCATCGGGCAGGGTCGTGAGAACGCGAAGATGTTCCTCAAGGACAACCACGCGTTGCTGGCCGAGGTCGAGGATCAGGTGAAGGGCGTGCTGGGCATGAAGATGCTGGAGCAGCCGCCGGTGCCGGAGACCGACGAGGACTGAGCGGGCGGCGCACGCCGAGTGTGGGGCCGGTCGTGCGTGCGAATACGCGCGACCGGGGCGACCTGGGCGGGAGGGGCGAGATGACCGAGCGTCCGGGTGTGACGGCGAGTGGCGGGGCGGAGTTCGAGCGGCGCGGGGCCCGGAACCTTGCGACCTCGGATGCCGTCCCGTCCGTGCGTTCGAGTGCGGGCGGAGCGGATCGCGAGCGTGGGCGGCGGCGTGACGCGGCGCGCGGAGGCGGGCGTGGTGCTCGGGGCGCCGCGCGCGCGCGTGGCGTGAGCGCGCTGCCGGCGCTACGTGCGCCGGTGACCGTGCAGGGGATCGCGGAGCATCCGCGTGTCGCGGGTCGGTATCGCGTGCGGGTCGCGGGTGGCCTCGCGGACGGAGCCGTCGCGGATGGACCCGTTGCGGAGGCGGTGCTCGTGCTCACGGCGAGCGGGATCGGCGACTTCGCGCTGCGGGCCGGGCGTGTGCTCGACGACATGGTGTGGGGTCGCGTGCAGCGTGAGGCGCGCGTGGTCGCGGCGCAGGATGCGGCGCTGCGTTCGCTGGCCAGCGGGCGTCGGAGCGAGCGCGATCTGCTCATGCGCGGTCGGCGGCGCGAGCCCGATGCGACGATCGTGGCTGAAGCCGTGGCACGGTTGCGCGCGGTGGGTCTGGTCGACGATGAAGCGTTCGCCGCGGCGGAGGCGGAGTCGCGGCTGCGGCGCGGGACGGTCGCGACGGGGCAGGTGCGGCGCGAGCTGCGCCGACGCGGTGTGGCGATGGAGGTGGCCGACGAGGCGGTCGCGGCGGCATCGGCGGACCTCGACGTCGACGATGCGGCGCGGTGTCGCGAAGCGGCGGAGAAGCGGGCGCGTCAGCTCCGCGGGCTCGATGCGGCGACCGCGCGGCGTCGATTGACGGCGTGGCTCATGCGGCGCGGCTTCGCACCGGGCGTCGTGATGCCGATCGTGCGGTCGGTGCTCGCGTCCAGTCGCGACGTCGCCGAGGACGACGAGGCACTGCTCGACGACGACGCCGCGGACGAGTGAAGTCGGTCGCAGCGTCGCAGCCGGGCCTGGGCGCGACCGGCGTCGCGCAGGCTGCCATGGGCGCGACCGATGATGCTCCGGCTGGCGTGGGCGCGCGCGTTGGTCAGCGCGTCGACCGGATCACGTACCACGACTCCTGCCGCGGACGGAAGAAGCGATAGCCCTCCGCCGTCAGCTCGGCGTCGTCCTCCATCATCACGAACACCTTCCGCCCGCCCCATTCGGGCACCACCGTCGCGGTGTTGAGTTCGATCGAGATCCACGAGTTCGGTCGCAGCGTCGGCGAGGGCTGCAGCGAGTCGTTGCGCACCGCGCCGCGGAAGTCGATGCTGGCACCGAGTCCGTGGCCCTGCAGCCCGATCGGGTGCGAATAGATCATCGCTTCGATGCCGCGCGTGCGCATCGCCGCCATCGTGGCGCGATAGATCTCGCCGGCGGCGCGTCCGGGTCGCGCCTGGACGAGCATCAGCTCGTCCTGCAGCGCGTTGGTGTTGCGCATCGCCGCCTTGAGACCGTCGGGCACGTCGGTCTCACCGGGCTTGAGCACGTACGCCATCTTCTGCCAGTCGGTGTCGAAGCCCATGTAGGTGACGCCGAAGTCCACGTGCACCACGTCGCCCGGGCGGATCACCAGCGATTCGGGCGCGATCGCGAGGAAGCCGCGTGACGTGGCCGGCGGGCGTTCGGCCGACTGCACGCGCAGGTCGGGCTGGAACCACGTCCGGAGATTGTTGCGGCCGAGTGCGTCGTAGAGCCACGCGCGCACGTCGCCGACGGTCGTGGTGCCGGGGACGATCACGTCATTCGAGAGCGCGCGTCGCACGATCGCCTCGGTGACGGCGACCGCGGCGACATTGTGCGGGCGTTCGGCCGGCAGCCGCGTGTCCATGAGCTCCTCGACGAGCGGCGCCGCGCTCGTGAAGCGCTGCTCGGCCTCGCTGCCCATCGCGGCGGCGATGAAGCGGTAGGCGTCGTGGCCGAGTGTCCGAGTCTGCCCGCGACGCCCGTCGATGCCGAGTGCGATCTTCGCCGGACGGTGGCGCTCCCAGAGCTCGCGGAGCGCCCTCGCTGGCGGGACGGGATCGTCGCCGACGCCCGGTGCCTCGAAGAAGCGGCGGAGATTGTCCTCGGTGTAGGCCGTGATCGCGACGCGGCGGAGCCCCTGTGCGCCCGCGTCCACGAAGACGAAGAGATCGCGGTTGCCGGTGTACGGACGAGGTGGTGCGATGTACTGCACGACCGGGTCGTCGTGGAACTCCTCGTTGACGACGATCCACATGCCGATGCCGTGGCGCCGCATCATCGGGAGCAGCAGCGCGTGCCGTTCGGCCAGCCATCCTTCGCGTGCGGCGATCTGCCGCGACCACGGGAGCAGGCCGGCCGCGACGCCTTCACGCGCATCACCGACCGCGGGCGAGGGGCCGGGCGCGGGCGTGCGACTGCACGCGGCGACGACGGCGACGGCGAGGGACGGCGCGAGGAACGTCGCGCGGACGGCGGCGGATCGGATCGGCATCGGAGGCGGGCGGACGGGCGAGGTGCGGTCGGGACGCATTGGCCGCGCTTCGGATGGAGCCCGCGCACGGTGCGGCCGGAAGGTGCCGGCAGGAGCGGCGGCGGGCCAGCGGTGCGCGTGCCTCGTCAGGGCGTCGGGTGTACGGAGCGGACGCGCGACGCAGCGGTACGGCGTCGGCCAGCGCGCACGGCGGCACGCATCGGCCTGCGCGGCAGGCGCGGTTAGCTTTCGCCCCCTATGCTGGCCGCCGAAATCCGCTCCCGCTTCCTGCGCTACTTCGAGCGCCAGGGTCACGCCGTCCGCCCGTCGTCGTCGCTCGTCCCCGCCGACGATCCGACGCTGCTCTTCACGAATGCCGGGATGGTGCAGTTCAAGAAGGTCTTCCTCGGCATGGAGGACGCACCCGACGGCACGCGGCGCGCGACGACCTCGCAGAAGTGCGTGCGCGCCGGCGGCAAGCACAACGACCTCGAACAGGTGGGGCACACCGCCCGGCACCACACCTTCTTCGAGATGCTCGGCAACTTCTCGTTCGGTGACTACTTCAAGCGCGATGCGATCCGCTTCGCGTGGGAATTCGTCACCGAGGAGCTGCGCATCCCCAAGGAGCACCTGCGCGTCACCGTCTATCACGAGGACGACGAGGCGCGCCAGCTCTGGCAGGAGGTCGCGGGCGTGCCCGCGAACCGCGTCTACGGGCTCGGTGCGAAGGACAACTTCTGGCAGATGGCCGACACCGGGCCGTGCGGGCCGTGCACCGAGATCTACGTCGATCTCGCGCACATGGCGAAGGACTGGGCCTTCCCGGCGGGCGCGAGCGGCGAATGGACCGACCTCTCGATCACCGACTACTCGACCGACGCCTTCGTCGAGGGTGCCGAGGCGGGGCGCTTCCTCGAGATCTGGAACCTCGTCTTCATGCAGTTCGACCGGCAGGCCGACGGCACGCTCGTGCCGCTGCCGGCGCCGAGTGTCGACACGGGCGCGGGGCTCGAGCGCATCGCGGCGGTGATGCAGGGCGTGACGAACAACTTCCACACGGATCTCTTCCGCCCGCTGATCGCGGCGGTCGAGCAGACGGTGGGGATCGGCTATCCGTATCGCCCGGGGCAGGGGCTGGGCACGGCGACGGGGCTCGATGGGCAGCCGATCGATCCCGCGTCGTTCCGCGTGCTGGCGGACCACGCGCGTGCGACGGCGTTCCTGCTCGCCGATGGCGTCTTCCCGAGCAACGAGGGACGCGGCTACGTGCTGCGCCGCATCCTGCGACGCGGCGTGCGGCACGCGTGGCTGCTCGGCCGACGCGAGCCGACGCTCGTGCACGTCGTGCGCGCGGTGATCGACACGATGGGCGACGTCTTCCCCGAGCTGCGGCAGCGCGCCGCGCACCTGCTCGAGACGACGAAGGCGGAAGAGGAGCGCTTCCTCGCGACGATCGACGCCGGGATGACGCGCTTCGAGGAGCTCGCACCGACGGGGAGCACGCAGGGGTCGACCGCGATCCGCGGCACGATCGACGGCAACGACGTCTTCACGCTCTACGACCGCTACGGCTTCCCGCTCGACCTGACCGAGCTCATGGCGCGCGAGCGTGGCTACCTCGTGGATCTCGCGGGCTTCGACGCGGCGCTCGAGGCGCAGCGCACGCGGGCGAAGGAGGATCGCAAGGCGAAGAAGCTCACCGTCGGCGCCGACACGCTCGGCGATCTCGACGCGTGGCAGGCGGATCGTCCGACGCTTGATGCGGCGCGGTTCGTGGGCTACGAGGCACTCGAAGTGCGCACCAGCATCGCGGCGATCCGCGCGCTCGAGGACGGACGCACCGCGCTCATCCTGCGCGACGTGCCCTTCTACGCCGAGTCGGGCGGGCAGGTGAGTGACGCGGGCGAAGTGCTCGGTGACGGGTGGCGGCTCGACGTCGAGGACGTGAAGAAGGTCGACGGTCGCACGGCGGTGATCGGGGCGGCGGTCGGGACGCCCGCGTTCGGCGAGGTGCTCGCGCGCGTGCCGGCGTCGATGCGTCGCGACACGGAGCGCCACCACTCGGCGACGCATCTCCTGCACGCGGCGCTGCGGCAGGTGCTCGGCGATCACGTGCAGCAGGCGGGCTCGCTCGTGTCGCCGGATCGGCTGCGTTTCGACTTCGCGCATCACGGGCCGGTGACGCCGGAGCAGAAGGCGGAGATCGAATCGCTCGTGAATCGCGAGATCTGGAAGGCGATTCCGGTGGTGACCGAGGTCATGCCGTACGCGCAGGCGGTCGCGAGTGGGGCGATGGCGCTCTTCGGCGAGAAGTACGGCGCCGACGTGCGCGTCGTGACGATGGGCGAGTTCAGCAAGGAGCTGTGCGGCGGCACGCACGTGCGCAACACCGCGGAGATCGGCGTCTTCGTGCTCGTCGCGGAGAGTGGTGTCGCGGCGGGCGTGCGCCGCATCGAAGCGATGACCGCGCGCGCGGCGTTCGAGCATCTCAAGGGGCGCGATCGCGCGCTGGTCGAGGCGGCGGCGGTGCTCAAGGCGCCGGTCGAGCAGCTCGCGACGCGCATCGGGGCGCTCGTGGACGAGCGTCGCCAGCTCGAGAAGCGGCTCGCCGAGGCGATGAAGGGCGGTGGCGGCGCGCTGGGCGCGGTGCTGAACGCGAAGGAGGAGGTGGGCGGCGTGCCGGTGGTGCGTGGTGCCGTGCGTGTCCCCGACATGAAGGCGCTGCAGGCGATGGGTGACGCGTTGCGCGAGCAGTTGGGCAGCGGCGTCGGCGTGCTGGCCGCGTCGTTCGACGACGACAAGGCGGCGCTGCTCGCGGTCGTCACCGACGACCTCCGTGCGAAGGGGCTCGCCGCCGATGCGCTGGTGAAGGAGCTCGCCGCGCGCGTCGGTGGCCGCGGCGGCGGCAAGGGGCACATGGCGCAGGCGGGCGTGCCCGACGCGTCGAGCGCGACGGCCGCGCTGGAGCACGTGCCGACGCTCGTGCGCTCGGCGGTCGGCGCATGAACGCCGCGCGCTGGATCGCGGAGCGCACCGAGCAACCGCCGGTGCGGCTCCGCGCGCGACTCGACGAAGTGATGGCGCAGCAGCCGGGCGAACTCGCCGCGGCCGACGCCCTCGCACGGGCGGGGCACGATCTGCTCGCGGCGCAGTTGGCGGCGGGGACCACCGCACGCGATGCGGCACTCGACCTGCTCACCGCCGACGCGCTCGTCACGTATGCGTTCGAAGCGGCGGCGGACGATCCGGCGACGCTCGACGAGCGCGCCGCGGCGACGATGCGCATGCTCGCCGCGCTCGTGGACGTCTCGCGCGGCGACGCTCGGTGAGCGACGTGCGCGGCGACGGGCGCGTGGTGCACGAGCCGCGCTGATGCACGCGCGATGATCGACATCCACACGCACCTGCTGCATGGCGTCGACGACGGCTCGCGCACGCTCGAGCAGTCGCTGGACGTGCTGCGTCGCTTCGCGGCGGGTGGTGTGCGGTGCGTGGTGTGCACCCCGCACCTGGTCGCGAGTGAGGCGGCGGTGGTGCCGTTGGAACGCTATCGCGATCGACACGAGCAGCTGCGGGATGCGGCGCCGGCGGACGTCGAGCTGCTGCGCGGCTTCGAGATCATGCTCGATCGGCCCGGCACCGATCTCACCAATCCGGTGCTCGCACTCGGTGGATCGCGCGCGGTCCTGGTGGAGTTTCCGCGCGGGCCATTGCCGAGCGGTTCGACCGAGGAGCTCGCGCGCCTCGCACGGAGCGGCGTGGTGCCGGTCGTCGCGCATCCCGAACGCTACGGCGGTGCGACCGCGCACCTCGTGCGTGAGTGGCGTGACGCGGGCGCCGTCATGCAGACCGACACCGCCTACCTGCTCGGCACCGGCGAACGCGCGGCGCTCGCGAAGCAGCTGCTCGTCGATGGGTCGATCGACGTGCTGGCGAGTGACAACCACGGCGACACCCGCTCGCTGGCCGCCGCACGCACCTGGCTCGAGGAGATCGGCGCCGGCGAGCAGGCGCGGCTCCTGACGGACGCCAATCCGGGCGCGCTCCTGCGCGGCGAGGCGCTCGTGCCGGTGCCGCCGGTCGCCCTCGATGCCGGCGGCTTCGGTCGGCTGCGCCAGCTGCTGCGTCGCCTGACACCGCTCGGCTCTCCCTCCATCCCCGACGACCGATGACCGACGCGCGCGACCACATCACCGCTGCCTTGCGCGAGCTCGCCGACACGGCGCTGCGCACGGCCGAGACGCTGGGGCCGCAGCTCGATCGCGCGGCGGCGATGGTGCGCGAGACCGTCGCGCGTGGCGGCACGCTCCTCTTCTGCGGCAACGGTGGCAGTGCGGCCGACGCGCAGCACATGGCGACCGAGTACGTCGTACGGTACATGCGCAACCGGCGCGCGTATCCGGCGATCGCGCTCACCACGGACACGTCGCTCCTGACCGCCACCGGCAACGACTTCGGCTTCGACGAAGTGTTCGCACGGCAGGTCGAGGCGATCGCGAAGCCGGGCGACCTGCTGATCGTGCACAGCACGAGCGGCAACTCGCCGAACTGCGTGCGGGCGGTCGAGGCGGCGAAGGCGAAGGGGATTCCCACGCTCGTGTTCTCGAGTCGTGACGGCGGCGCGCTGCGATCACTCGCCGACCACAGCGTCGTGATCCCGACGCAACGCACCGATCGCGCGCAGGAGCTGCACCTGAACATCGAGCATGCCATCTGCGACCTGATCGAGGCGACGCTGTGATCGACCTGCGCGGCAAGGTGGCGATCGTCACCGGTGGCGGGCGCGGGATCGGTGCGGCGACGGCGCGTCTGCTCGCACGCGCCGGTGCGGACGTGGTGATCGGCTACCGCGCGCGATTGACCGAGGCCGAGGACGTCGCGGCCGATTGCCGGCTGTCGGGTGTGCGTGCGACGACCTTCGCCGCCGACCTCGGTGATGCCGGCGGCGCCGATGCACTCGTCATGCACGCGCTCACGACGTTCGGTGGCGTGGACATCGTCGTGGCGAACGCCGGCTTCTGGCCCGTCGAGCCGGTGCCCGTCGCGCAGATGAGCGATGCGCGCTGGGCGGACACGCAACGACAGAACTGGAGCGCGACCTTCCACATCGCGCGGGCGGCGGCGCGCGCGATCCGCGGTGGCGGACGCATCGTCTTCGTGTCGAGCACGGCGGGGCAGCGCGGCGAGGCGTTCCACGCCGACTATGCAGCGGCCAAGGGCGCGATGATCTCACTCGTCAAGTCGCTCTGCGTCGAGCTCGCGCCGCGCGACGTGACCGTCAACGCGGTCGCGCCGGGATGGGTCGACACCGAGGCCGTCGCGCCGGTGATGGGCGGCGGCTACCGCGAACGCGTCGCCCAGTCGATCCCGCTCGGCCGCATCGCGTCGGCGGAGGACATCGCGGGGCCGATCCTCTTCCTTTGCTCGCCACTCGCGCGACACGTCACGGGCGAGATCCTCAACGTCAACGGCGGCAGCGTGCTGTGCGGGTGAGCGCATGATCGCGCTCGTCTTCACGGGTGGGACGATCTCGATGCGCGTCGATGCGCAGGCGGGCGGCGCGGTGCCGGCGCTCGATGCGCGCGACATCCTGCAGGCCGCGCGCGGCATCGAGGCGCTCGCCGACCTGCAGGTCGAGGAGTGGGGACGCTTCCCCGGGCCGCACATGGACGTCGCGCGCATGTGGGCGCTGCGTGCACGGCTGCTCGAACTCGCCGCCGATCCTGCCATCACTGGGATCGTCGTCACGCACGGCACCGACACGATCGAGGAGACGGCGTATCTCGTCGCGCGGTCGGTGGCGACCGAGACGCCGATCGTCTTCACCGGCGCGATGCGCACGCTCGGCGAACTCGGATGGGACGGCCCGGCGAATCTCGTCGACGCGGTGCGCATCGCGCTCGCAGACGAGGCGCGCGGCATGGGGCCGCTGCTCGTGATGAACGGGCGCGCGCACTCGGCCTTCGACGTCACCAAGGCCCACACGCACGTGCTCGACGCGTTCGAGAGCCCGTTCGTCGGTGTCGTGGCCGAAGTGGACGACGAAGGGATCGCGTTCCGCCCGGAGCGGCTGCGACCGCCGCCGATCATCGCACCGCCGGCACCGGCGACGCCGGTGGACATCGTCGGCGCGTGGGCGGGTGCCGATGGGCGACTCGTCGATGCGATCGCCCCGAGCGCGGCGGGGATCGTCGTGGCGGCGATGGGGCGGGGCAACGTGCCGCCGGCGATGGCGGACGCCATCGCACGGGTCACGGCCGCGGGGACGCCGGTCGTGGTGACGAGCCGCACCGGTCGCGGGCGCGTCGGGAAGACGTACGGCTACCCGGGCGCGGGGCGCCGGCTGGCCGAAATGGGGGCGATCTTCGCGGGCGAACGGCGGCCGCTGCAGGCGCGGATCGACCTGATGCTGGCGCTCGGGGCGGGGTATCAGGGCCAATCGCTCGAGGCGCTCTTCGCGCCACGCTGACGGGTCGGCGAGGCGCGTATGGAAAAGGGGGCGAGTCGACGACGCGGCCCCCCAAAGAGGCCCACGGCCGTCGTCAAACCGGCACCCGCTCCCCGACCGGCGTCCACTCCGCGAAGCAATCCCACCCGAACTCGCGCGCCGCGCGGATCTGGTCCGGCAGCCCGAAGAAATCGGTGTACCCGACCTGCTCCGCCTTCCACGCACAGTCCCACGTGAAGCGGAACGTGTGCGCGTCACCCTGCGCGTCGGTCGCGACGAGCGTGCCCGTGTAGTCCGAGCAGCCACTCACCGCTTGGATCGCGATCCGGTCCACCGCGAGGGAGGGCTCCCGGGTCAGCAGCTGTGCCACGGTGCGCAGGATCTTCACGCGCGGGTTGTGCGCCCGGGCCTCGATGCGTTCGGCGTCGCCACCCTGGGCGAAGGCAAGCAGCTCGGCACGGAACGCCGGCGTCGCCGCCGAGGCGGCGAGAATGGGGTCGAAGTCGGTCGGCGTCATGGAGGGAACGTAGTCGCAGTGGGTCGGACCGGGGCGGCACCGCTCCCGTCCGACGCGATTCCTGCCACCTTTGCAGGCAGCATGCCCGTCGCTCCCGATTCCTACACCGGCACCGTTCGTCTCGAGCCACCCGGCGCCATCGTCGACATCGCCGCGCGCCTCCAAGCCGCCGGCTTCGAGACGTGGTGCGTCGGCGGCGCCGTGCGCGATGCGCTGCTCGGCGTGCCGCACCTCGACTGGGATCTCGCGACGGCCGCGCTCCCGCGTGACGTGCAACGCCTCTTTGCCCGCACGATCCCGGTCGGGATCGATCACGGGACGGTCGGCGTGATCGGCAGCGACGGGCGGATGCACGAAGTGACCACCTTCCGCGCCGACGTCGAAACCGACGGGCGTCATGCCGTCGTGCGCTTCGGCGTGTCGCTCGACGAGGACCTCGCGCGGCGCGACTTCACCATCAACGCGATGGCGTGGTCGGCCTCCCGAGGCGTCCTGCACGATCCGTTCGACGGACGTGGCGACCTCGCGCGTCGCATCGTGCGCGCCGTCGGCGACCCGCGCCTGCGCATGGCCGAGGATCGCCTGCGCGCCCTCCGCGCCCTGCGCTTCGCCGCACGCTTCGACTTCGCGCTCGAGCCGGCGACGTGGGCGGCGATCGTCGAGAGTGCCCCCGCGCTCGGCCGGCTGTCCGTCGAGCGCGTCAAGCAGGAGTGGGAGAAGACGCTGCGGCAGGTGACGCATCCGTCGCGCGCCTTCGAGCGCTGGCGAGCGTCTGGCGCACTGCGCACGCTCCTGCCCGCGCTGCACGACGTGCCCGCGTGGGCGTTCGCGGCGTGCGACCACGTCCCGCCGCCCGACGGGACGACGCGCGCCGAGCGCGCCGACCTGCGCTACCTCGTGCGACTCGCGCTGCCGCTGCTGCCGCTCGCACCGAAAGCGGCACGCGCGCTGTTGCGCGATCTGCGCTGCAGCAATCACGAGATCACCGTGGCCGGTACGATCGTCGAGGCATGGCACGCGCACGGCGACGCGCTGGCCGATGCGGCGACGTCGTCGCCGACGCCGGCGACGCTTCGACGCCTCGCCGCGGCGATCGGTCGCACGCGGACGAGCGGCGTGCTTCGTGCCTGCGCTGCGGCGTGGCGCGCACGCGCCGCCGCGGGACTGCCGGCACCCGCGGCGCACGACGTCTCACGACTCGCGCACCGTCTGCTGCGGACCGCATGGCGCGAGCCCGTCGGCCTCGCCGATCTCGCGATCACCGGCGACGACCTGCGCGCCGCGGGCATTCCCGCCGGCCCGCGGCTCGGCGCCACGTTGCAGCGCCTGCTCGGCGCCGTGCTCGACGATCCCGCCCGCAACACGCGCGACGCGCTACTCGCGCTCGCCACCGAGGAGTGACGATGGCCGTCTTTCGCGAACCCGATCGCGAGATCAGCGTCTGGCGCCGCTTCCGCGACGGCACCGATGGCTACGCCACGCTCGAGCGAGACGGCCTGCAGGGCATTCGCGTCGTCGGCAATGCGGAGTCGATGGTCGAGCTCTTCCTCGACCTCGTCCCCGAGCTGCCGGATGAACTCGTGCTCGAGGTGGACGACTGGCGCGAGGAGCGTCGCTGGCGCGCCGAAGGCGTCGCGCAGGACGACCTGCTCGCGTCGTTGTATCCGCTGCGCATTCCGCTGGCGGCGGTCGGCGGCGTCGAGTTCACGCTCGTCGCGCCGAAGCAGCAGCTCACGTTGTCCGCGCATCTCGAAGTCGTCGCGTGGGCGACGTCCGATCGATGGGCCTTCCTCGTGCAGCGTGCGGGACTCGTGGAGCGCCCGGCGGTGCGCGGACGACTCTGGCGTCCAGCGCGCGGCACTTTCCCGCCGGCACCGTTGCTCGCCGACCCGTTGCAGCAGCTCGTGACGACGCTCGCCATGCGCGAGACCACGGACTGATGCCACCGCGCCGTCCGTCGGCGGCGGCGACGAGCGCGCCGGGACTCTTCGCCGAGTCGGTGGCTGCGGCGCCGCTCGCGCATCGCATGCGTCCGCGCACGCTCGACGAGTACGCGGGACAACGACAGCTCTTCGCACCGGGCACGCCGGTGCACGACGCGATCGAGCGCGGCGTGCTGGGCTCGATGATCCTCTGGGGGCCGCCCGGCACCGGCAAGACGACGCTCGCGCGCCTCGTCGCGCAGCGCATCGGGTGGAGCTTCGAGCCGTTCAGCGCGGTGAGCGAGGGGGTGCCTCGGTTACGCGAGATCGCCGCGCAGGCGCGGTCGCGTCTGCTCGCGAGCGGGTCGCGCACCGTCCTCTTCGTCGACGAGATCCATCGCCTCAACGCCGCGCAGCAGGACGCGCTGCTGCCGCTCGTCGAGGATGGCACCGTCACCCTCATCGGCGCGACCACGGAAGCACCGAGCTTCGAGATCAACGCCGCGTTGCTGAGTCGCGCGCGCGTCGTCGTGTTGCAGCCGCTCGAACCGGCCGACATCCGCGCTCTGCTCCAGCGCGCGCTGATGGACGCCGATCGTGGCCTCGGTGCGCGTCGGCTCGTCGTGCACGATGACGCACTCGACGCGCTCGCCACCTGGGCCGACGGCGACGCCCGCCGTGCACTCGGTGCACTCGAAGCGGCGGCGGCGAGCGTGGACGATGGCGGCACGCTGGACGTCGCGCTGCTCGAGAGCGCGCTGCAGCGCCGGCTGCCGCGTCACGACAAGGCGGGGGAGCAGCACTACGACCTCCTCTCCGCCTTCCACAAGTCGCTGCGTGGCAGCGACGTGCAGGCATCGCTCTACTACATGGCGCGCGCGCTCGAAGCGGGCGAGGATCCGATGACGCTCTTCCGCCGCGCGATCGCGATGGCGGCCGAGGACATCGGGCTCGCCGACCCGCGCGCCCTGCAGCTCGCCGTCGCGGCGCGCGACGCGTTCCACATGCTCGGCGTCCCCGAGGGCTACCTGCCGCTGTCGGAGATGGTCATCTATCTGGCGAGCGCGCCCAAGAGCAACCGTACCAAGGTGGCGCTCGATGCCGCATTCGAGGCCGCGCGGCGCACGCCGAATGCACCGGTGCCGGTGCACCTGCGCAACCCGGTGACGACGCTGCATCGCGGGCTCGGCTACGGACGCGACTACCGGTACGCGCACGACGAGCCGATCGGCATCGCGCCGCAGCAGCACCTGCCGGATGCGGTACGCGGCGAGGTGTACTACGAACCCTCGCCGTTCGGGCACGAGCGCGAGATCGCGAAGCGGCTCGCGTGGTGGGCCGAGCGGCTGACGCGCGACACGGACGCGGTGCTCGCGCCTGAGCAGGTGCCTGACGTCGGTGCACCGGTGCGTCGCGACGACGGGGCCGACGTGTGAGCGCGTCCGTCCTCGTGACCGGTGGTTCGGGGCAGGTGGGTGGTGCGCTCGTGCGACGGCTGCAGGCGAGCGGCGTGTCCACGATCGCGCCGGGCCGCGACACGCTCGACCTCGCGCGTCCGGAGACGCTCGCGATGACGCTGCGTGCGCTCGCCCCGCGCATCGTCGTCAACTGCGCCGCGTGGACCGCCGTCGATGCGGCCGAGCGCGACGAGGCGGCCGCGCACACCGTGAATGCCGAGTCGCCGACGTCGATCGCCGCGTTCTGCGCGACACGTGCCCTCCCGCTGATCCACGTCTCGACCGACTACGTGTTCGATGGCGGCGACGCCGCGCCGTTCGTCGAGGACGCGACGCCGGCACCGCTCCAGGCGTACGGACGCACCAAGCTCGCGGGCGAGCGTGCCGTCCTCGCGAGCGGCGCGCCGACGGTGGTCGTCCGCACGTCGGCGGTGTACGACGGGCATGGCCGCAACTTCCTCACGGCCATCCTCGCCCGCGCTCGACGCGGTGACGGGCTGCGCGTGGTGACCGATCAGGTGACCGCGCCGACATCGGCGTCGGCCGTCGCCGATGTGCTCGCGCAGATCGTGGAGGACGTGCTGCACGGCGGCGCACGGTTCGATCGCGTGCGCGCCGACGGCGGCGTGCTGCACGCGTCGGCCGCCGGTGCGGTGACGTGGCACGACTTCGCGGTCGCCGCGCTCACACGCCGTGCCGCGCGCGAGCCGGCGATGCGTGCGGTACCGATCACGGGTGTGACGACGGCCGAGTGGGGCGCACCGGCCTCACGCCCGCCACGCGCACTCCTCGGCGGCACGCGGCTCGCCACGCATTATGGTTCGTCGCTCGCTCATTGGGAGACCCAGCTCGATGCCGTCCTCGCCTCGCTCACCTGATCGCCGCCTGCGTCGCCTGCTGACCGTCGGTGTCCTCGTCGCCGCGTCAACGCTCGGCGCGTGCTCGTCGGTGGCCAAGGTCGCTTTCAAGCAGCCAGACGTGGCCTTCAGGGGCTGGGGTGTGCGGTCGATGGGACTCGACGCCACGGTGCTCGAGGTGCGGTTGCTGGTCACCAACCCCAACCCGTACTCGTTCGCGGCGCAGAAGCTCGACTACACCCTCTTCGTCGACAGCACCGCCGTCGGCCTCGGTGGGCTCGACAGCGCGGTGACGATCGCGGCCAACGATTCGACGCTCGTCACCTTTCCGATCACGGTGGGGCTCGTCACGCTGCGGGCGATCGGCGGGCGACTCGTGCGCGGTGGCGAGGTGCCGTACCGCGTGCAGGGTGACCTCACCGTCCGCACCTTCGCCGGCACCTTCTCGCGCGGCTTCGACGAGAAGGGGCTGTACGACGTCGGGCGCGCCCTGCGCCTGCGCTGACCTGGAGGGCCGTCTCATCGCACGCGACACCATCACCATCGCCGCGCCGACGGAACGCGCGATCCTCGTCGGCGCGCCACGCAAGCGCACGGCGCAGCGGCACCAGCTCGACGAGCATCTCGCCGAGCTCGCGCGGCTGTCCGACACCGCGGGCGCCGATGTCGTCGGCACGCTGACGCAGCAGATCGATCGTCCGCATCCGGGGACGTATCTCGGCTCGGGCAAGCTCGACGAGCTGCGCGAGGTCGTCGCGCAGCACGAGGCGTCGCTCGTCATCTTCGACGACGAGCTGAGCCCGAGCCAGGGCAACAATATCGAGAAGATGGTCGGCAAGCGGGTGATGGATCGCGCGGAGCTGATCCTCGACATCTTCGCCACGCGCGCGCGGTCGAGCGAGGCGCGGATGCAGGTCGAGCTCGCGCAGCTCGAGTACATGCTGCCGCGGCTGACACGCATGTGGACGCACCTCGAGAAGACGCGCGGCGGCATCGGCATGCGCGGACCGGGCGAGACGCAGCTCGAGACGGACCGCCGCCTGGTGGGGCATCGCATCCGCGTGTTGCGCGAGCGGCTGCAGGACGTGGAGCGCCATCGCGCGACGATGCGCGCGCACCGGGCGGGGACCTTCCGCGTCTCGCTCGTCGGCTACACGAACGCCGGCAAGAGCTCGATCCTGCGCGCGATGAGCGGGGCGAGCGAGGTGCACGTCGAGGATCGCCTCTTCGCCACGCTCGATCCGCTCACGCGCGAAGTGGACCTGGGCGAGGGCTATCGCTGCCTCATGACCGACACCGTCGGCTTCATCCGCAAGTTGCCGCACCATCTCGTCGCGAGCTTCCGCGCCACGCTCGAAGAGGTGCGCGAGGCGGACCTGCTGCTGCACGTGATCGACGCCAGCCATCCGAGCTGGGAGGAGCAGCGGCTCGTGGTCGACGAGGTGCTCGGCGAACTCGGCGCCCTCGACACGCCCGTGCTGCACGTCTTCAACAAGATCGACGCACTCGACGGCGACGTCGCCGATGCGGTGCAGGAACGCGTCGGCAACCTCATTCCCGACGCCGTCTTCACGACCACGCGCGACGAAGGTGGCCTCGAGCCGTTGCGCACGCGGCTGCGTGAGGCGGTGCGCTCGGTGCGGCCGATCGTCGCGGTGCGCGTCCCCGCGGCCGACGGCAAGCTGCTCGCGACGCTCTACCGCGAGGGCGAGGTGCTCGAGCAGCGGACCGACGGGGACGCGCTCGTGCTGCGCGTGCGCGTCGATGCGGCGCAGCGGAAGCGGCTCGAGCGGGCCGGGGTGCTGCTGCGCGGGTGACGGGGGCAGCGCCGGCGCACGTGGGGCAAGTCGCTGGCGCGACACGACTTCGGCCCGCTTTCCCTGCCGACCGGCGCCCGGAGCGGCTATCTTGGGCCGTTCCATCCGGCGCGCGGCCGTCGCGCGACGGGTCCGACGACTCTCCGCATTCCCATGGCTCCCCGTCGCGCGCTCATCACCGGCATCACCGGCCAGGACGGCTCCTACCTCGCCGAGCTGCTGCAGTCCAAGGGCTACGAGGTGCACGGCATCGTGCGCCGCGCCAGCACCTTCAACACCGACCGCATCGAGCATCTCTACGACGTGGCCGGTTCGGAGGCGATGCGCCCGATCAAGCTGCACTACGCCGATCTCGGTGACTCGAGCTCGCTCCAGCGCGTGCTGGCCGAAGTGCAGCCGCAGGAGGTCTACAACCTCGGCGCGCAGAGCCATGTGCGCGTGAGCTTCGACCTGCCCGAGTACACGACCGACGTCACGGGCACTGGCACCCTTCGCCTGCTCGAGGCGATGCGGTCGCTCGGCATGACCTCGACGCGCTTCTACCAGGCCAGCTCGAGCGAGCAGTACGGCAAGGTCGTCGAGGTGCCGCAGAGCGAGGCGACGCCGTTCTATCCCCGGTCGCCGTACGGCTGCGCGAAGGTCTACGCGCACTGGATCACGGTGAACTACCGCGAGAGCTACGGCATGCCGGCCAGCTGCGGCATCCTGTTCAATCACGAAAGCCCGCGTCGAGGCGAGAACTTCGTGACGCGCAAGATCACGCGCGGCCTGACGCGCATCAAGCTCGGGTTGCAGGAGCGGCTCGCGCTCGGCAACCTCGATGCGAAGCGCGACTGGGGCTTCGCCGGCGACTACGTCGAGGCGATGTGGCTGATGCTGCAGCACGAGGTCGCCGACGACTTCGTGATCGCGACCGGCGAGACGCACACCGTGCGCGAGTTCCTCGACGAGGCGGCCGCGCATCTCGACCTCGACTGGCAGCGCGTCGTCACGCACGACCAGCGGCACGAACGTCCCGCCGAGGTGGACCTGCTGCTCGGTGATCCGGCGAAGGCGCGTCGCGTACTCGGCTGGGAGCCCAAGGTGACGTTCCGCGGCCTCGTGCGGATGATGGTCGACGCCGACCTCGCGCTCGCGCAGCGCGAGGCGCGGCAGGCCGAGGCGGCGCGCGCCTGACGGCGCCGGTGTCAGGGATGGACGCCCCGGCGCTCCACGTCGGCCCGGTCGGCCAGGTGGCGTCGCCGGCGGTCCGTGCGGCGCTCGGCGTGGTGCTCGCCGGGCGACGGGCTCGTCCCACCGACCGGCGCGGCGCCTTCCAGGAGACGTGGCGGGCGGATCGCCCGACGCCGGCCCCCGAGGGCACCGCGTTCGTCCAGGACAACGCCTCGCTCTCGGGTGTGGGCGTCGTGCGCGGGCTCCACGCCCAGTGGCCCTCGCCGCAGGGCAAGCTGCTGTCGATCCTCGCCGGCCGGATCTGGGACGTGGCCGTCGACATCCGCCGCGGTTCGCCGGCGTTCGGCTGCTGGGTCGCGGCCGAGCTCGATGCGGAGCAGGGGGACCAGCTCTGGATCCCGGTGGGCTTCGCGCACGGCTTCCAGGCGCTGACCGACGGCGCCCTGCTCGCCTACAAGGTCACCGCGCTCTGGGCGCCCGGCACCGAACTCGCCGTCCGGTGGGACGACCCGGCGCTCGCGATTCCGTGGCCCATCGCCGCGGCGATCGTCTCCGACCGTGATGCCGCGGCCCCTCGGCTCGCCGAGCTCGCGCCCGACCGGCTCCCTCCCCACGATCCGCTCCCGTCCTCGTCATGACCCGCATTCTCGTGACCGGCGCAGCCGGCTTCATCGGCTCGCACGTCGCCCACAAGCTCCTCGACCGCGGCGACGAGGTCCTCGGCCTCGACAACGTCAACGACTACTACGATCCCACGCTCAAGGAGGCGCGTCTCGCGCGCCTCACCGGCCGCGCGGGCTTCCGCTTCGTGCGCATGGACGTCGCCGATCGGGAGGGGATGGCCGAGTTCTTCCGACGCGAGAAGCCGAGCCGCGTGATCCACCTCGCCGCGCAGGCGGGGGTGCGGTACTCGCTCGTCAACCCGCACGCCTACGTGGACGCGAACGTCGTCGGCTTCGTGAACATCCTCGAAGGGTGCCGGCACGCGCAGATCGAGCAGCTCACCTACGCGAGCACGTCGAGTGTCTACGGCGCGAACACCGCGATGCCGTTCAGCGTGCACCAGAACGTCGATCATCCGCTGACGCTCTACGCGGCGAGCAAGAAGGCGAACGAGCTGATGGCGCACACCTACAGCCACCTGTTCGGCCTGCCGACGACGGGGCTCCGCTTCTTCACGGTCTACGGCCCGTGGGGGCGCCCGGACATGGCGCTCTTCCTCTTCACGAAGGCGATCCTCGAGGGGCGTCCGATCGACGTCTTCAACGAGGGGCGCATGCAGCGCGACTTCACGTACGTCGACGACATCGCCGAGGGGGTGGTGCGGGCGACCGACCGCACGGCGGCCGGCGATCCCGCCTGGTCGGGCGACGCACCGGACCCGTCCACGAGCCGTGCGCCGTACCGGCTGTACAACATCGGCAACAACCAACCTGTGCAGTTGATGCATATGATCGGCGTGCTCGAGCGCGAACTGGGCATGGAAGCGCGCAAGAACCTCCTGCCGATGCAGCCGGGCGACGTCCCCGCGACCTTCGCCGACGTCGACGACCTCGTCCGTGACTGCGGCTTCAAGCCGGCCACGAGCATCGAGACCGGCGTGGCCAACTTCGTTCGCTGGTATCGGGATTATTACAAGGTGTGATCACATGTGTTGGCACGTGTGTGACGACGTGCGGACGGCGCATGTGACGGCTGTCGTCCGGTGCGGGTAAGCCCCATCGCCGAGGTCGGGGAAACGCTGGCTCCACCGCCTCGGCGCCGTTAGACTTGGCTCGTGTCCTGTTCGGCGGCGCTGTCGACGACACTTCCCCCACCCTCCCCCATGTTCCGACCCTTCTGCAGCTGCAGCGCCTCATGACGCTGCCGCTCCTGCTGCTCGTGAGCGTCGCGGTGCCGTTGCTGGCGACGCAAGTGCTCGTGCCGCTGGTCGGATGGGGAGCGCGTCGTCTCGAGCTGATGGATCAGCCGGACGGGGATCGCCGAGTGCATCGCATCGCGGTGCCGCGTGTCGGTGGCGTGGCGGTGATGGGTGCGACCGCACTCGCCATGCTGGTGCTCGGCAGCAGTCTGTCGAACCAGCCCGGCATCGACGGCATCATGGCCGGTGCGGCGATCATGACGTTGATCGGCTTGATCGACGACGTCCGTGGCGTCTCGCCCAAGGTGAAGGTGGCGGGGCAGGTCCTCGCGACGCTCGTGGCGTGGTACATGGATCCGCAGCTCACACGCATCGCGCTCGGCTACGGCACCGAGATCGAGATCGGGATCCTCGGTCTGCCCATCCTGATGGGATGGGTCGTGATCGTCTCGAACGGCTACAACCTGATCGACGGCATCAACGGCCTCGCCGCGTCGATCGGCATGGTCGGCGCGGTCGCCGCCGCGGTCATCGCGCTGCTGCTCGGCAATTCGGCGGAGGCGATCGTGTCGTTGACACTCGCGGCGGCGCTGCTCGGCTTCCTGCGATTCAACTTCCCGCGCGCGAAGATCTTCCTGGGTGACTCGGGCAGTCTGGCGATCGGGTTCATGCTGGCGTTGCTGACGCTGCGTGGGGCGACGCGCGAGAACGGCGCGGTGCTGGTCGTCGTGCCGTTCCTGGCGTTGCTCGTGCCGATCTTCGAGACCGCGTTGACGGTGCTCCGCCGCTGGCTGCGCTCGGTCCCCGTGGTCACCGCCGATGCGAACCACATCCATCATCGCCTGCTCGAGATGGGGCTGGCGCATCGCGATGCGACGCTGATCCTCGCGTGCGCCGCGATTCCGTTCGCCGCGCTCGGTGTGGCGCTCGGCACCGTCGGTCCGACGCTGGCGTGGGTGATCAGCGTGGTCGTGATCGGGGCGCTCGGCTTCGCGTTGCTGCTGGCGGTGAGCGTGCTGTCGTACCACGAGCTGTCGATCGCGGGTTCGGTGCTGGCGACGGGGCCGTCGCGTGCGCGGCGCGTGATCCGCGACCAGATCGCGGCGACGGATCTGATCCACCGCATGGAGGACGTGCACACCGTCCCGGAGCTGCGCGCCCTGCTCGAGGCCGAGGCGCATCGGTTCGGCTTCGCGCGGCTCACGATCCTCACCTCCGTCGAGGAGCGCCCGTCGGCCGATCCGCCGGGGCGCGTGTGGCGCGTCGACTGCCCGCTCGAGACGCCGTCCAACATTCCCGCCTACATGGGCTTCTCGCTCTGCGTGCTCTGCCCGGCGGGGAGTGGTGGACGCCCCTTCGGCACCGAGCGCGTGCTGCACATCATCGCGCCGGCGGTGGAGGCGTGGCTCGCGGAGCATGAAGCGGCGCTGCGGGCCCCCACGCTCGTGCCGCGCACCGACGACATCGCGCTGGGCGGCGTGGCCTGACGCTCGGTCGCGCCGCGCCGACGGTGCGCGGCGTGGTGTGTACATCGTGAACGTGCCGGGCAGGGTACGCGTCGTCCGGTGAGCACCGGATCGGTGTGCGACGGAGCGCGACGTCTCGTGAACCGTTCCGAGTCGCGATCCCGCAGTCGTCAGGTGGTACGCAGGTCGAGCGTCGCCTCGTCGGCGCGCGTGGGTGCGACGGGGGGTCTGCCGCGCAGGAACATGCGTACCGCTTCCACGAGCAGCATCGCCGCGAGGAGATTCTTCTCGACGAGCTGCACGTGATTGAAGATCGAATACTTGAGCGACAGCACGCAGGTGGCGTAGCAGTAGACGTAGATGCTCACGCCCCACCAGCGGTCGCGAAAGCGCAGGTAGCCACGCAGTAGGCCGGCGAAGAAGAGGCCGTTCAGGGCGCCGCGCAGCAGCAATTCGGGCTCGCCGCCCCACATCGCCGTCTCGGCGATCGGGCCGATCGTGAACGGCGGGATGTCCACGCCCGGGAAGTAGTTCCGCGCGTACCAGTACATCGGCATGTACCGGGTGAAGTCGCCGAAGGTGACGAGCGAGATGACGTCGTTGAAGAACATCGGCCACGGTGTGGCCGGCAGCGTGCCGGCGGCGCGATCGCCGTACAGTTGGAGCGAGGGAAGAAATAAGGCGAGGAATTCGGACGGCGGCGCGACACCGCCACCCGACACCGAATCGACGATGCTCCCGCTGTCGCCGAGCAGGCGCACCAGTTCGATCGTGCCGAAGAGGAGCACCAGACCAGCCCCCGCCAGCGCGAGTTTGCCGAGCGAGATGCGCCGCACGGTCAGGTGGTACAGGCAGAGCGCCATGAGCAGCACGATCAACGCCTGGATGCGCGCGCCGTACGAATAGGCGATCTCGAACCCGGTGAGACCGAGCACCGTGAGCGGCAGCAGGACTCGCCACCGGCGCGCGTCGAGGTAGAGGAAGACGAAGAGGATGCAGTAGAGACCGAGGCTCAGTCGCAGCACGAGCGAGACGGCCTTGCGAGGCGCCCAGCCGAGATGGTCGTAGCGTGTGTAGTGGTCGTAGTACGTCTCGACCGGGGCCGAGAGGCCGAGCAGGACGAGCAGGCACGCGACGACCAGCGCGAGCGTGATCATGACCGTGCGTCCACGTCGGCGACCGGGGTCGGGGACGTCGGGTGACTCGATGGGGCGTCGTCCGCGCGCTGCGAGGTAGGCGACGCCGAATGCGGCGCCGAACGCGACCTGCCGCCACAACTGGCGACTGCTTTCTGCCGCCGTGGGCAGGAACTGGCTCAGCGCCCCGGCGATGTCACTCGTGAGGCCCCACGCCAGCACGGTCGCCGGCACGACCGTGTAGACGAGGAGGAGGCCGAGGTAGAGGAAGCCGATGTCTCCGACGATGCCGGCGGCGTCGCGGCGCGAAAGGATCGTCAGGAAGAGGCCGTAGCCGGCGACGGCGGCGGTTGCCGGCACGACGATCGACCGCGTGTCGGCCGGTGCCGCGAATAGGAGCCAGAGGGCGCCGGTGAGCAGCAGCAGCACAGCGGCAGCGCGCGAACGGCCTGCATGCGGGCGAGCCATGGGACGGGGAAGATATGCGCGCGGGCGTCGCGATGTGTCCCGTCGGATGCGCCGCGGCCGTGCCGCGTCGGCGCCGGGATGAGTATCGTTGTGGCTGCGCCCGGTCGACCGATCGGCCACGCCGAAGTTTCGCCAGCCCAGCTCAGGGGATCGCGACCTCGATGATCGTCCGCAGTCCGTCGTTCGCACCGGCACGCGCCGCTCGGTGCCGACTCGTCCCGACACGCACGTGCGCCCGATGAGTCAACCGGTCGTTCCGATCCGGATCGACGACGACGTCGCCGATCCGCGCGCGCTCGTCGCACGCGGCGCTGCGCTCGTCGGCCTGCTGCGCCGCAACGTGCGCCAGCTCGTCGTCGGTCTGCTGCTCGGTGCGGCATTTGGCATGCTCGTGGCCATCGTCATCCGCCCGGAGTTCCGGAGCGTGACGCGCCTGCTGCCGTACCGGACGGCGAGCGTCGGCTCCAGTCTGAGCGGCCTCGCGGGATTGGCGGGCGTGCGGCTGCCGGCGGGGATCGGCGAGCAGACGGTGACGCCCGAGATCTTTCCCGAGGTTGTGAGTTCGCTCGACTTTCGCGTGGCCGTCGGCGGCACGCTGATCCGCATTCCGTCGCTCGGTCGTTCGATGACGGTCGTCGACTACCTCCGCTACGTCGCTGACAGCACGTGGCGCGGGCAGCTCGACGGCTACACGCTCGGCTTGCCAGGGCGGATCCAGGAACGGCTCGGTGGTGGATCGACTGCGGGGCGCGCGTCCGCGGCTGGCGACAGTACGGCGCCGCCGGCCTACACGCTCGAGTACATGAAGCGTCTCGAGGAACTCGATGAGCGCGTGGTCGTGTCGTACGACAAGAAGACGTCGCTCGTGACCATCGCGGCCGCGCTGCCGGACGCCGCCGCGGCCGCGCAGCTCGCGTCGATCGTGTCGACCAACCTCATGGCGTCGATCGTGCGCTTCGAGACGCGCAAGGCCGCCGAGCAGCTCGCCTTCCTCACGGAGCAGCACGCCCGCAGCCGCGTGCGGTACGAGCAGGCGCAGGATGCGCTGGCGCAGTTCACCGACCGCAATCGCGGCCTGACCAGCGCGACCGCGCTCGTCGAGAAGTCGCGCCTGGAGCGCGAAGCGTCACTCACCTTCGAAGTCTTCGGAGAGCTGAGCCGGCAGCTCGAGCAGATCGCGCTCAAGGTGAAGCAGGACACACCGGCGTTCACCGTCCTCGAGAAGCCCGTGGTGCCGCCCAGGAAGTACGCCCCACGGCGCGCCGTTCTGGTCCTGATGGGTGCGTTCGCGGGGCTCGCCATCGCCGTGGGCGTGCTCGCATTCCGCTGGTGGATGTCGCAGCCGTGACGCGGCGTGTGGCGCCGCTCCTCGTCGACGGGATCGTCTTCGAGCTGCAGGCGAAGGGCGGCATCTCGACGATCTTCCGTGAGCTCCTGACGCGACTTCCGTCGGGAGCGTTCGGCGTGCTGGGACATCGCGGTGCATCGCCGGTGCCGCTGCCGGACGGCACCTATGCGGCGCGTCCAGCGCGTCGGCTGGAGCGGTATCGCGATGTCGCCGTCGACGACGCCGTCCGTGTCTTCCATTCGAGCTACTATCGACTCCCGGCATCGCGTCGCACCGCTGCCGTGACGTCGGTTTACGACTTCGTCTACGAGCGATACGTGCGCGGCATCCGCACGACCGTGCACTCGTGGCAGAAGCGGCGCGCCATCGAGCGGGCGGACCGCCTGATCTGCATTTCGGAAAGCACGCGCCGCGACCTCGGCACGTTCATGGGCGCCCGGCATGCCGAGCGCGCAGTGGTCGTTCCGTGCGGTGTGTCGGAGGTCTTCGGACCGATCGAGGATTCGCCACCGCGCGAACAGCTGTTGTTCGTCGGGCAGCGGGGCGGCTACAAGAACTTCGCGGCGGCCGTGCAGGCGATGCAGGCCTTCCCGGAGCTCGAACTCGTCTGCGTGGGTGGTGGCGCCCTGACCGGGCACGAGGTCGCACACATCGCGCGGTGCGCGCCGGCGCGCGTGCGGTGGGCGGGCTATCTCGACGACGACGCACTGAACGTCGAGTACAACCGCTCGCTCGCGCTCCTCTATCCCTCGCTCTACGAAGGCTTCGGCATTCCCGTGCTCGAGGCGATGCGGGCGCGCTGCCCCGTGATCGCCGTCGACACGAGCTCCATCCCCGAGGTCGCCGGCGACGCGGCGCTGCTCACCGAGCGCGGTGACCCGGACGAACTCCGCGCCGCGATCCGCACCGTGCTCGATCCCGCGCGTCGTGCCGACCTGGTCACGCGAGGCCTCGCGCGCGCTGCGACGTTCGGGTGGGAACTCACCTACCGACGCACGATCGCCATCTACGAGGAGCTGCTCGGCGTGCCGCTGTCCGTCGACGATGGTGGCGTCGTGCCGGTGGTCCACGCCGACTCCGGCGGGAACGGCTCGCCGGCCCGCATCGACAGCGAGCGGTAACGCACCGAGTTCACGGCCGCGCGTCGGAGCGCACCGATCGAGCCCACGGCCGACAACCGGTGCAGCGTGTACGCGGCATGTGCCGCATCGTACACGTTCTGCACGCCGAGTGCGTCGGCGTTGAGATAGAGCCGCTGCGGACTGAAGGCGTTCCCTTCGAGCACGCTCCGCCGGTTGCGACGCGTCTTCGCGACGAGGGCACGGAATCGTGCGCCGTGCCCATGCTGGTCGGCGATCGCGGCGAGGATCGCGAGTTCGCGCGGCGTGCGGTCGAGCGCGAACTGGCCGTCACGCAACTCGCCCAGCGACCGCTCGACGACGCGCCACATGTCGAGTGCGGGCACGCGGCCCGGCCATCCCGGCAGGTCCTGCGCGGTCAGCAGGAAATCCGCGGTCATGAGCGGGATGAGGGGCGAGTACGGTTGCGACGCGAGCTGCGCGTGCATGGGACGCGTCGCTGCCGTGCGGAAGAACGCCTCGCTCTGCTTCTTCGCCTTCTCGCCCTTGGCGTAGTAGTTGAGCCCCTGCGACGACGGCGAGACTCCGTGCAGCGAGTATGGCAGACCGGAGAAGGCGAAGCGCTCAACCTCGCCCGCGAGCACGATGCCGCTGTAGCCGTCGGGCGTGGAGCACGACCAGAAGTAGCCGCCCGGAGTTCGCGCACGAACGCGATCGACCAGCTCCGTCGACGTGATGCCCTTGACGTAGAACATCGGCGACTCGATGTCGATCACGTAGTAGAGATCGTGTGCCTGCCGTGCGAGGAAGGCGGTCGAGTCGATCTCGCGGCTCCCGTGCTGGAGTCGCACACCGTCGAGGTGCAGGATGAGCTGTCCGGCGGGCGAGCGAGCACCGGCGTAGAAGAACGACGGCGTCGGCCATGCGAGCAGCGGCAGCCCCGACGACGCCAGCGCATCGACCATCCCCTCGACGCCGTGCGGCATGAGGCCATCGTCGCCGCCGAGTGCGAGCACGTAGCCCGGCGCGACCTGCCGCAACGCGAACTCGAAGTTTTCGAACATCCCCACGCCGTCGCCGGGCGTCGCGTACCGGATGCGCGGATCACGTGCGGCGGCATCCATGACCACGTCGCGCGTGTGGTCGCGACTGCCGTCGTCGGAGACGATCACGTCGAGGTTGTCGTACTCCTGCATGGCGCACGTCCGCAGGGTCTGCGCGAGGTGATCGGCGCGATCCTTCGTCGGGATGATCACGCTCACGCGCGGGGTACGGTCGCGGGACGCCATCGGGGGGTCAGCCGGGGGACGAGGTGAGGTGGGGGGCGGCCATCGTGGCCGCACGTGCGCGCCGCAGGAGCAGGACCAACGTGACGCCCGCCGCCGCGGCAGGCCAGAGGGCCGCCACGATGCGGTGATCCGGCAGCGGACGCAATGCGGCCACGGCGAGCGAGAGCGGGATCGCGACGAGCAGCGGGACGAGCAGGTTGTCGCGATACCATGCACCGAGCGCGCCGTTCAGCAAGCGTCGATGCATGAGTGGGAGCTCGATCGCGAGTCCGACCACACCGTGCGCGAGCCACACGAGCGTCGCCGCCGGTGCACCGAGCAGCGGCATCAGGGCGATCGCCGGCACGAGGCCGACGACGAGCGCCAGCGCCATCATGCGTGTGTGCAGCCCCGTCCATCCGTTCGCCTGCTGGAACGCGGCCGGGAGCCAGCCCAAGCCGGCGAGCGTCACGCCGGCGACGAGGAGCCGCACGAGCAGCACCGTGTCGGCATCGCGTCGCCCGATCCATGCGAAGAGCAGGTCGCCCGCGAAGACGACACCCGCGACGCCGAGCGGCACGAGCATGCCGCTCAGCAGGCGACAACTGCGGAGGTACTCGGTCGCCGCCGCGCGCATGTCGCCCCCCGCCACGAGTTCGGCGTATCGCGGGAAGTACGCTCGGTAGAAGGGTTGGATGGCCAGCTGCAGCAGCCCCGTGGCGGTGAACGCGATCGCGTAGCGTCCGAGTTGATCGGCAGGAAGCATGCGGCTCACGAGCGCGCGATCGGCGTTCGACACGAGCACCGCCAGCAGCGACGTCGACGCCATGCCCGCTGAGAAGCGCCAGAGCGATGCGAGAATCGATCGGCGCGCCCGGGTCGGCTCGGCCGGCGAGTGGAAAACACGACGACGCAGCATCGCGCGCAGGACGCCGGTCTGCAGCGTCGCCGCCACGACCTGCACCGCGAAGAACGCCTCGAGCCCGTGGCCCGGTGCGACGACGAGCGCACCGATGCCGTGGCGCACGAGCACCGTCGCCACCTGCACCACGGCGACGCGCCCGTGCTCCTGCAGGCCGAGGAGACCGCTGGTGTAGAGCAGCGACGGGAACTGCAGCGCCACGCTCGCGCCCATGAGCGCAAGTGCGGTCACGATCGGGGGCCGTCCACCCTCGCGCCAGCGAAGCCACCAGTCCTGCAGCAGTGGCGCTCCGGCGACGAGGACGAGCGCGAGCAGCGCCGCGACGATCCACGCGACGACTTCGAGCGTCCGCACCGTTTCGGCCCGCTCGCGGTGCGCAGCCATGTCCGCCGCAGGCGCAGCGACGCGGCGCATGAGCGCGGCGCCGAAGCCCAGATCGAGGAAGCCGACCAGCACCTGCAGCGTGATCCAGACGCCGACGATGCCGAACCGGTCGAGCCCGAGGCGTTCGACGTAGAGCGGCGTGACCAGCACCACGGCCACACCGTTCGCGACCCCCGCGATCGCGCTCCACCCGACGTTGCGGAGCGCGCGGGGCAGGCGTTTCAGCTCCCCGCCTGCCGCCACACCGTGCGCCGGACGTACTCGATGTAGCTGAGGACGATCCGTACGACCTGCACCGACACCGGGCGATACTCGTAGTCGGCGACGAGCGGAATGGTGCGGCCGTCGTCGCGACGCTGAGTGGTGACCACGCGCACCGCGTCCACGATGCCGCGTGCGGTGAGTCCCGACATCACGAGCGTTCCGACATCCATGCCTTCGGGCCGCTCGTGCGCGTCGCGCATGGTGATCGCGGGGAAGTCGAGGATCGACGACTCCTCGGTGATCGTCCCGCTGTCGGACAGCACGCAGAACGCGTCGCGCTGCAGGCGGATGTAGTCGAAGTAGCCGAATGGCGGCATGAAGACGATGCCCGTCGCATCGAAGCCGCCGTCGAGCGCCTCGAGCCGCGCCCGCGTCCGCGGATGCACCGAGAAGACGATCGGGAACCCCCACTCGCGGCGCACCATCGTGAGCGCGTCGAGCAGTGATCGGAGCCGCTCCGGCGTGTCGACCGTCTCCTCGCGGTGCGCGCTGACCACGAAGTACCGCCGCGGTTCGAAACCGAGCCGCGTCACGACGTCCGACGCCTCGATGCCCGGGCGCGCGTACTCCAGCACCTCGGGCAGGTGCGAGCCCGTCTTGATGATCGTCTCCGGCCGCACCCCTTCGGCGATCAGGTAGCGCCGCGCGTGCTCGCTCAGCACGAGGTTGATGTCGCTCAGGTGGTCCACCACCTTGCGATTGAGCTCCTCGGGCACGCGCTGGTCGAAGCAGCGGTTGCCGGCCTCCATGTGGAAGACGGGGATCTTGCGTCGCTTCGCCGCGATCACGGCGAGCGTGGTGTTGGTGTCTCCGTAGAGCAGCAGCGCGTCGGGACGTTCGCTGTCGAGGATCGCGTCGATGCCCGTGAGCACGCGCGCGATCGTCTCCATCGGCGTCCCGCCCGCGGCGCCGAGGAAGTGATCGGGCTTGCGCACGCCGAGCTCGCGGAGGAAGACCTCGTTGAGCTCGTAGTCGTAGTTCTGGCCCGAGTGCACGAGCACGTGCTCGACCTGCCGGTCGCACTCGGCGATGACCCGGCTCATCTTGATGAGCTCGGGCCGCGTGCCGACGACGGTGAGGACCTTAGGCATTCAGTTCGGCGCGCACGTAGTCGAGGCGCGAGAGGAGATCCACGACGCCGTCGACATCGAGCCGATGCGTGTTGGCCGAGGTGTAGTCGTCGAGTTCCGCGATCTCCTGCTGCCCCTCGACGAAGTACTTGCGGTAGTTCAGGTCGCGGTCGTCCGGCGACACGCGGAAGTAGCGCTCGCCCTCTTCGGCGCGGGCACGCTCCTCGCGCGACACCAGCGTCTCGTGCAGCTTCTCGCCGTGGCGCGTGCCGATGATGCGGATCGGCACCGTCCGGCCGAAGAGGCGCATCAGCCCCGTGGCGAGGTCGCCGACCGTCGACGCCGGCGCTTTCTGCACGAACAGGTCGCCCGAGCGGCCGTGCTGGAACGCGTGGAAGACGAGGTCCACCGAGTCGTCGAGCGACATCAGGAAGCGCGTCATCATCGGGTCGGTGATCGTGATCTCGGCGTTCGCCTTGATCTGCTGGATGAAGAGCGGGATCACCGACCCGCGCGACGCCATCACGTTGCCGTAGCGCGTCGCGCAGAAGACCGTGCCGCCGGCCGGTGCCACGCGCGACTTGGCGACGACGAGCTTCTCGCCGAGTGCCTTGCTGATGCCCATGGCGTTGATGGGATAGACCGCCTTGTCGGTCGACAGCACGACCACGCGCCCGACACCGGCGGCCATCGCCGCGTTCAGCACGTTCTCCGTGCCGAGCACGTTCGTGCGCACCGCCTCCATCGGCCAGAACTCGCACGACGGCACCTGCTTGAGTGCGGCCGCGTGGAAGACGAGGTCCACCCCGGCCATCGCGTTGCCGATCGAACCCGGCTCGCGGACGTCGCCGATGAAGAACTTCACGCGGTCGTCGTTGAGCGAGAGCCGCATGTCCTCCTGCTTCTTCTCGTCGCGCGAGAAGACGCGGACCTCGCGCACGCCGTCCACGAGGAGCCGGCGCAGCACCGCGTTGCCGAAGGAACCGGTGCCACCGGTGATGACGATGCGCTTGTCGGAGAACATGCAGGGTTGGGGGAAGGAGGGCGGGGAAGGTAGGTCAGCCGTGGCGCGCCATGTCGGCGACGAGCGTCGGCCAGTCGGGAGTGCGGTAGCCGGTGGCGGTCGAGAAGCGCGTGCCGTCGAGCGTACGGTCGATCACGAACGAGTCGTCCGGGACGATCTCGATCTCCTTGCCGTACGCTGTCGCGAGCAGTCGCAGCAGCTCGAGCTTCGAGATGGGCGCCGAGGCGAGCTGGTAGAGGCCGTGCAGCTCCGGGCGCGGCGCGACGACGTCGCGAATGACACGGCTGATCTCCGTCCACGGGAGCCCGGAGTACATGGCGCGGGAGAAGCCGCGCACGGTTCCGGTGGCGTGCAGGAACCATTCGACGAGGCCGAGGCGCGAGCCGAGTTCGCGACCGATGCCCGAGGTGCGCAGCGTCAGCACGTGCGGCTGGGTGCGCACTTCGCCCATCGCCTTGGATCGACCGTAGAGGTCCTCCGCGTCGGTGACCTCGTCCTCGCGGTAACCGCCGCGCGCACCCGAGAAGACGCAGTCGGTGCTGATGTGCACCAGCCGGCTGCCGGCCGCTGCGCAGATCGCCGCCAGGCGATGCGGCAGCAGCGCGTTGATCGGGATCGCGACGAGCGGATCGTCGGCGCTCGCGAGCTGCTTGACGATGCCGACGGCGTTGATGACGAGCGCCGGTCGCGCCGTGGCGAAGGCGCGCAGTACGCTGTCGATGTCGGTGACATCGACGCCGCTCACGAGGCGATCACGCTGCGCGTCGGGAAAGGCGGCGGCGTTCGCGGCCGACCGGATCGTGCCCCACGTCTCGAAGCGCGGGTCGGCCGCGAAGGTCGAGAGAGCGGTGTGGCCGAACATGCCGCTCGCGCCCAGGATCAGGACTCGCATCGATGACCGGAGTGTGGATGAAGGGCGCGCTCGGCGCGCGTCGCGCGGCGGCGCGTCATGTCGAACGCGGATCGACCGTCGCCGACACGGCCGTGTAGTCCGGGCCGTGCGTCGAGGGGCGGCCGGCGAGTCGCGTCACGAGGGCGGCCGCCTGTTCGATGCCTCGTTCGTGCACCGCGAAGGCAGGCACCGCGCCCGTCGACACGACGTCGCTCGCTGCGGCATCGCGACGCGTTTCGGCGATCGCACGGCAGCGCGCACGCACCTCGTCGTGCGACAGCGAAGGCGGCAGGACCGTGCACCGCTCGCCGGCGTGACGCGCCGAATCGCTGTCGCCATCGCCGAGGAAGAGCACGTGCCCGCCGAGGCTCGCCGCGGTGACGCCCTTGGACGGTACGCAGACGTGCGTCCAGCTCGCAGAGAGCGAGACGATGTGGAAGTCGATCGCCGCCAGCTCGTCGTGCGACAGTCCCTGGCGCAGCTCGACGCGCTCGATGCCGACGACGGCCGCGCGGAGCGCGTCGGCCTTCGCGCCGGACGGTGCGATCGTCACCTGCGCACCGGCATCCACGAGTCCGCGTACCGCCGCGACGACGCGATCGACGTCGTGTGCCTGCCCGATGTTGCCGGCGTACGTCGCCCGGATCGCGCGCGGCGCCGCATCACTGCGGGGTCGCGGCGTGCGCTGCTCGGACGGGACGCCACACGGCAGCAGCACCAGCTCGTCACCCGCACGACCGATGGCTCGCAGATAGCGCCCCTGTCCCTCACCGAGCGCGATCGTGGCCGTGGGGCGCAGAAGCCGTTCGAGCCGTCGCAGGACGCGAATGGGAATGGAGGTCTCGCGCGCGAGTCCCGCCGCGACGAACGCGTCGGGGTAGAGATCCATCGTCCAGTCCACCCACGGGATCCCGCGCAGCCGCGCGAGCGCGCCGACCCAGAGACCGAGCAGCGGGGGATCGGTCTGCGCGACGATCACGTCGCAGCCGCGCGCCGCCCACGCGAGGCGGGCCCCGAGGGCGAGCGAGCCGACGAGACGACGGATGCCGGTCTTCGCGGGGTCACCGGCGTCCAGGCGGACGACGTCGAAGCCGTCGTGTGTCCCGCTCTTCGCATGGGCGCCATCGTAGGCACCCGACGCACAGAAGAAGCGGACGCGGTGCGCGGGCGAGCGTCGCGCGATCGCGCTGGCGAATGCCGCCGCATCGGTCGCGGTGATCGCGCGCGATTCGGGTGAGAATCGGGTGACGATGCCGATCACCGCCATGACGACGTCCGGACCGTGCCGTCAGTCGAGGCGTGCACGCCACGCATCCACGATCTCCTGGATGCACTGGCGCACGCCGATCCGGATGTCCCATTCGGGATAATCGGCCCGGATCCGGCGCAGGTCGGAGTAGTAGCAGATGTGGTCGCCGCGACGATTCTCGTCCACGTACTCGTACTTCATCGGCGTGCCGGTCATCGACTCGACCGTGGCGAACGCCTCGAGGATCGAGATCGTGTTGCCCTTGCCGCCACCGAGGTTGTACACGGCCGCCTGCCGCGGGCGCGCGATGAACGCCTCGGCGAAGCGGGCGACGTCCTTGCTGTGGATGTTGTCGCGAACCTGCTTGCCCTTGTAGCCGAAGACGCGGTAGAGCCGCCCCTCGAGATTGCAGCGCACCAGATACGACAGGAAACCGTGCAGCTCGACGCCGGAATGCGCGGGGCCCGTCAGGCAGCCGCCGCGCAGGGCGCAGCTGTTGAGCCCGAAGTAGCGGCCGTATTCCTGCACGAGCACATCGGCCGCCACCTTCGACGCGCCGAAGAGCGAATGCGTCGACTGGTCGATCCGCATCGTCTCCGGGATGCCCTCGGCGTACGTCGGATCGGCGTAGTCCCAGCGCGTCTCGAGTTCCGTCATCGGGATCTCGTTCGGCGCATCGCCGTAGACCTTGTTCGTCGAGAGGTGCACGAACGGCGCGTCGGGCACCGCCTGCCGCACCGCCTCGAGCGCGTTGAGCGTCCCGACGGCGTTGGTCTCGAAGTCGAGGTACGGGATCGCGGCGGCGCGATCGTGGCTCGGCTGCGCCGCGGTGTGCACCACCGCGGATGGCGCGAGATCGCGTACGAGGCCGGTCAGCGCCTCACGATCGAGGATCGACACCTCGTGGTGCGTGAAGCGCGGGATCTCGCGGACGAGACGGTCCCGGTTCCACGTGGTGTCGCCCTGCTCGCCGAAGAAGGTCCGTCGGGCGTTGTTGTCCACGCCGTGGACATCCCATCCGGCCTCGGAGAAGTGCTGGACGATCTCCGATCCGATGAGCCCGGACGACCCTGTGACGAGCAAAGACGGCATTGCCTCGGCCTGGCGAAGGTTTTCGGTGGAATCCCGATGAACCTAAGCGGTCTCGAGGGACCGGTGAAGGGACGTGTACGGCTCGAGTCGCTCCGGCGTTGAGGCCGGACCGGGCGGCGGCACGCTCAGGCGCTCACCCGCACGCGGTCGTCAGAAGAGCGACCAGCTCGCCCCGGCCCGCAGATTCCAGCGCGGGGTGAAGTTCATCCACAGCCCCGCGTATGCGATCCCGGCTTCGTACGTGACCCAGTTCGGACCACGGCGACGCGAGGTTGCCACGCGTCCCTCGATGATCCAGTCGCCGTAGAGCGGTAGGCGCGAGAGCGTCCGCACGTACAGCCCCTGCCCGTCTTGCGTACGACGCGGCCGCGGCTGCGTTCGCTCGAGCGTCACTTCGAGACGACCGTCCGGGGTGAAGCGCTCCCACGTCGCCCGCTGTCCCGAGATCAGCCCCGCGCCGATCGGCTGCGCCATGAGCTGCCCATCGAGCGTGTGCCCCTGCGCGAGGGGAAGATGGACGTAGAGCAGCCCTTGCGGTCGTTGTTGCGCGACGGCGCGCACGTCACCATCGAAGTACTCGAGCGTGAGGATACCGAGCCGCGCCGGATCACGATGCGTGGCATAGCGCACATTGGCCGAGATGGCGCTGTTCTGCTCCGGCTCCTGCGCGAGGTCACGCAGGTCGTACGAGTTGTCCTCGCGCATGTACTCGAACGACAGCTCGGCACCGGTGCGCGGCAGCACCCAGCGCGCCGTCAACGAGGCGAGCTGGTTCGCGAGATCACCGGTCGGATCGCTGGGCACTTCGCCACGATCGCCGAAGCCCGACTTGAGCAGTCCCTCGATTGGTTTGCTCCACGCATCCCAGCGCTGACCCGGGCCGCGCCACGGCGAGTGGTAGAAGCGTGTCGCGCCGAACTCGAGACCCGGAACGATCGCCGGCATCCAGCTCGCGGCGAGGCCCACCGCGAGACGTCGCGTGCCGGGGCCGGCGAGCCCGAACGTGTCGGGGCCCGTCACCGGCGACCATCGACTCTGCGATAGCGGCCCGAGAACGTATCGGGCCGTCACGCGCCCCAACGCGGGGATGCGCAGGCCGCGCGCCGGCGTGCCGACGAAGAGGTGCGGAAAGCCACCGGCGTGCACACCGAGTACCGCGGGATATCGATCGTTGGGCCCCCAGGCTTCGGCACGCGTGCCGACACCGGCGAGGAACACCGACGTTTCGAACTGCACCGCCGACTCGCCGCCCGCCGCGCGCATGTAGGCGCCGTCGCCGAAGCGCGAGGGGAGGTCGATGAAGTCCGGATACGGGAAGTTGCGAAACGTCCCGTCGCCGAGCGGACGGAAGATCGGGAAGTCGAGATTCTGTGCGGCGAACGCGATCGGTGCGAGCGTCGCGGTGAACGGACCGATGCGCGCCGTCGCGGCGAGCCCGATCGCACCGTTGAAGCCGCGCCCCTGCCACAGCGGCCCATCGGTGTCGCCGCGGGGAAAGCCGCTGTTGGCGGTCGCCAGTGCTGCGGTGCCGAGCGCCGCGCGTGGTGTGCGCAGCGACGAGGCCCAGGGATGCTTCGCGTCGCCGGCACGTGCGAGCAGTAGCTCGACGTCACGTGCCGTGAACGGTCGTACATGCCACGGCACGTCGCGGATGATTCCGGCGGTCACCAGTGCTCGCAGGTATCGCTCGACATCGCCGCCGGCCGGTGCACCGAGCGCCGCGGACCGAGGCCCTGTCGCCCCTTGCCATTGCGCCGCGAGCGCGGCCGGTGCGAGCGCGACGCAGGTGACAAGCGTCGGGACCGCGCGTACGATTGAGCGCATGGCGAGAATGTACGTGCGGCGCGTGTCGCGGGGCAGCGGGTGAGCGACGGCGTACGCATCGCGTGCAGCCATCTCGGTCGGATCGTCGCGTACCTCGCGATCGCTGCGCAGACACTGCAGTCACCACTGCACGCACAGCTCCTCGATCGCGTCGCGTCGTGCGCCGACGGCGTGCTCTCGGTGCGCCTCCCCGGTGGCCCCGCCGACGACGAGGCACGCGCCCGCGCGATGCTCGCCGACCGGCGCTGGTCGCTGATGCGGCGGCACTCGGACGATGCGCGTGCCGCGATGCGTGCCGACACCACCCCGGGCGCGGTGCGCTTCGCGTTGGTCACGCCCGAGTTGCTGGTGACGTCGCAGTCCGACTTCCCGCTGCCCGACAACGACGGCCCGATGTGGGCCGGCCGCGGTGTCTCGCGCAGCATCACCGTGGGCGTCGCGGCGTGCGGACGTGGCGGCAAATGGGGCGTGATCGTCGCGCCCACCTTCTGGCGCAGCGAGAATCGCGACTTCTTCATCCCGACCGACCCGCGCTTCGTTCCCGAACGGCAGCCCGAGTACACGCAGTTCGCCTCGCCGTACCACTACGAACCGCGCTCGCTCGACCTGCCGCGTCGCCTCGGCGAAGCCGGTACGGGACGACTGGCGCCCGGCGTGCTCGCAGCGTGGTGGCGTGGCGACCAGATCGAGGCGGGCTTCACCACGGAATCGGAGTGGTGGGGGCCGGGGCTCCGCAATGCGTTGTTGCTGAGCAGCAATGCCGCCGGTGTCCCGCGCGCCTACGTGCGCACGTCGCGACCGCTGCGCGTCGCGGGCGAGCTCGAGGCGCAGGTCTTCCTCGGCTCGCTCGGCTATTCGTCGTGGTTCCAGGAGCCGTGGATGCTGCGCGACACGGCGCGCTCGTTGTCGGGCGTCGCGGTGACGTGGCGGCCGTGGTTCGACCGTGGGCTGCAGTTCGGGGCGGCGCGCCTCGTCGCCAACGCGTACTCCGGCGGCGAGATAGTCGGCCGTGTGCTCGACTTCGGACGGCTCTCCGGGCAGCCGAATGCGGTGCCGTGGCTCGATTCGACCGTCATGCGTCGCGCGGATCAACTGCTCTCGTTCTTCGCGCACTGGCGACTGCCGCTCGACGGCCTCGAGACATGGCTCGAGTGGGGACGTGCCGAATTGCCATCGTCGATCACCGATCTGCTCGCGGAAGCCAATCACAGCCGCGCCTTCACCTTCGGTCTGCAGCACGCACGCCCCTTCCGTGCGGGGCGCTGGCACTGGCGCATCGCGTTCGAGCACACCGCCACCAATCAGACGGGGACGTTCAGTCGCCGCCCGTCGGGGTCGTGGTACACGTCGCGCGTGGTGCCCGGCGGCTTCTCGCAGTTCGGCGAGGTGCTCGGTGCGAGCATCGGTCCCGGGAGCGTGTCGCAGTGGGCGGCGCTCGACGTCGCCGAGCGCCGCGTCGGCATCGGCACGTTCGTCAGCCGCATCAAGTGGGACGATGACAGCTTCTACACCATTCCGCGTCCGCTCGGCAACGGGTTGTGCAAGCACGACGTGTCGCTGCAGTGGGGCGCACGCGGCTTCGTGGCCGCATCTCGCTTCGGCCGTCTCGACGCCACGGTGGCGCTCCAGCAGCGCATGAATCTCTACTGGCAGGCGCTGGGCTTCTGCTTCGCCAACGAGGTGCTGCAGGTGGATGGGCGCAACACGTCGCTCATGCTGCGCTGGAGCACGCCGCTCCCGGAGAATCGGCGCCGTTGAGTGTGTGAGCGCGGCGCGACGCCTCACACACGTCCACGCCGTCCGCTGTAGCTTTCCCGGGTCGCCGCGGCGTTCCCCCGACCCCTCGCTCGAAGGCATGACTCCCGCCATTCCCACGCTGCACCGCCCGATCACGGGCCGCCGCATCCGCGTCGCCCTCATCGGCTGCGGGCGGATCGCCGGCAACCACCTCGCCGCCCTGCGCGCGCACGAGCGCGACGTCGAACTGGTCGCCACCTGCGACGCCGTGCACGAACGCGCCGTGGCCGCCACCGCGGGGACCGGTGCGCAGGCCTTCGACGACCTCGAGGCGATGCTCGCGAGCGACACGGCGATGGACGTGGCGATCCTCGCGACGCCGAGCGGGCTCCACGCCCCGCAGGCCATCCGCTGCGCGCAGGCGGGGCTGCACGTCGTCACCGAGAAGCCGATGGCGACGCGGTGGCAGGACGGCAAGGCGATGGTCGCGGCCTGCGACGCGGCCGGGGTGCGGCTCTTCGTCGTCAAGCAGAACCGACGCAACGCGACGCTGCAGCTCGTCAAGCGCGCGATGCAGAAGAAGCGCTTCGGACGCATCTACTCCGTGGCGGTGAACGTCTTCTGGACGCGGCCGCAGGAGTACTACGACTCGGCAGCCTGGCGCGGCACGTGGGAGTTCGACGGCGGCGCCTTCATGAACCAGGCCTCGCACTACGTCGACCTGCTCGACTGGCTCGTCGGCCCGATCGAGAGCGTGCAGGCGTACACGGCGACGCTCGCGCGCAACATCCAGGTCGAGGACACGGGCGTCCTCGCGCTCCGCTGGCGCAACGGCGCCCTCGGCACGATGAACGTGACGATGCTCGCGTACCCGAAAAATTTCGAGGGCTCGATCACGATCCTCGGCGAGACGGGGACCGTGCGACTGGGCGGCGTGGCGGTGAATCGCATCGATCACTGGGAGTTCGCCGACACCGACGAGGACGACGCACTCGTGCGCGACGCGAGCTACGAGACCACGTCCGTCTACGGCTTCGGTCACCCGAAGTACTACGAGAACGTGATCGCGACGCTGCGCGGCGAGGCCGACCCCGAGACCGACGGTCGCGAAGGGCTGCACTCGCTCGAACTGCTCATCGCCACCTACCTGAGCGCCCGTGACGGACGCCGGGTCGCACTGCCGCTCGATTACTGACCGCCGATCGATGCCCGCGAAGATCCACCCCACCGCCATCGTGGACGACGGTGCCGTCATCGGCGAGGGCACCGCGATCTGGCACTGGGTGCACGTCTCCGGTGGGGCGCGCATCGGCGCGCGCTGCTCGCTCGGCCAGAACGTCTACGTCGGCAATCGCGTCGTCATCGGCGACAACGTGAAGATCCAGAACAACGTCTCGGTCTACGACAACGTCACGCTCGAGGACGACGTCTTCTGCGGGCCGAGCATGGTCTTCACGAACGTCTACAACCCGCGCTCGGCGGTGTCGCGCAAGGACGAATACCGCGACACGCTCGTGCGTCGCGGGGCGACGCTCGGCGCGAACTGCACCATCGTCTGCGGGGCGACGGTGGGCGAGTACGCGTTCGTCGGCGCCGGGGCGGTGATCAACCGCGACGTGCCGCCATACGCCCTCATGGTGGGTGTGCCGGCGCGCCAGGTCGGGTGGATGAGTCGCCACGGCGAACGGCTCGCGCTGCCGCTCACCGGCGATGGCGAGGCGACCGACCCGGTCACCGGCGAGCGCTATCGGCTGCGCGCGGGACGGGTCGAGCACATCGGCTGAGCTCGCCTGCGCGGCGGGCGCCTCGGTGTGCGCGCCACCGGTCGCTCGCCGGTCGCGCAGGGGCTCTCGGTCGGGTTAGCTTTGCGTCGTCCGCGCACGTCCACGCTGCCTGACTGCCAGGCCTCCACGTTCCCCCACCATCCAGCGCGCCGCCACCTCGTCGTGACCCCTCCCAGCCAGCGGGTTCGGCCACGTTCGACAAGCACGAGCACGGCGCGCCCCCGTCCCGAACGGACCGAACTCCGGAGCCGCCCGACCAGCGAGGTCCCGCTCCCGGAGTTGCTGCACGCGCGCGCCCCGCACGCGGTCCGTCGCCATCTCAATCGCACGCTGATCCGCCTCGGCGTCCTCGCGATCGCCGACCTGATCACGGTCGAGTGGCTGCGGATCATGCTCACGGTCGCGCGCGAACAGGCGTGGTTCGGTGACGAGATCGCGCGGCTGATCGCGCTCGCGATTCCGGCGGGTGCGGCGTCGTTGCCGTTGCAGGCGGCGATCCTGCTCGGACTCGCCATCTGTGGGGCGTACGTCGGCGGCGCGCGCAAACGGCACCTGCGCAGCGTGGCGGCCGGCGCAGCGCTCGGCGTGCTGTTCGTGACGTGGGGGACGCTCTTCGTCGCCCCGGCAGCCGACTCGGTAGCCGGCGTGCTGATGGTCGTGAGCACGGCCGTCGTGCTCTTCGTCGCGATGCGCGCCTGGCTCGACCAGCTCGTCGAACGCGTACGACCGCGTCGCGCACTGGCGATGCGCGCGGTGCTCGTGGCTCCGCATCGCGATCTCGCCGCCGGCCGTCGCGACGCCGCTTTCAGCGACCCCACCGAGTTCCGCTTCGTCGGCGACGTGGACGTCACCGCCGCCGTGCAGCGCGGTGGCCCGCTCGGCCCGACGGCCGAGATGATGCGCCTGATCGACGAGCAGCGTGCCGATACGGTCGTCCTCTTCGGGCATCTCGATGCCGCGGCCGCCGAGCGCCTCGCGCGTGTCGCCGACGCCGCCGGGTGCAACGTCGTCTGCCTGCCGCGCACCTTCGCGCTCGAAGGCTTCGACACGCAGCTCGTCTTCCATCACGGCGACCCGCTCGTTCGGCTGGTGCGACCGGGTGAACGCGGCCGGCAGCTGGTGATCAAGCGCGTCCTCGACATCGGCGTCGCGCTCGTCGGGCTCGTCGCCCTCGCGCCGTTGTTCGCGTCGATCGCGCTGGCGGTGCGGCTGTCGTCGCCGGGTCCGGCGCTCTTCGGTCAGCTGCGCGTCGGGCAGGGCGGACGCACGTTCCGGATGTGGAAGTTCCGCACGATGGTGCAGGGCGCCGAGGAGCAGCTGACGGTGCTCAAGGCGCGGAACGTCTACGGCGACGAGCCGCTGTTCAAGATCCCGAACGATCCGCGCATCACGCGCCTGGGTGCCTTCCTGCGCGTGACGAGCCTCGACGAGCTGCCGCAGCTCTGGAACGTGCTGCGCGGCGAGATGTCGCTCGTGGGGCCACGGCCGCCGCTGCCCGACGAAGTCACGCGCTACGCGACGCAGCACTACGTGCGCCTCGACGTGCGTCCGGGCCTGACGGGCCCGTGGCAGGTGAGCGGCCGCAACCGCATCATGCACTTCGAGGACGTCGTCAAGCTCGAAGCCGAGTACATCGGGCAGTGGTCGATGTGGCGTGACGCGTCGATCCTGGTGCGCACCGTGCCGGCCGTCGTGCGCATGGACGGCGCGTACTGAACGATCCCGGGTATCAGCGATACGTGGCCTGCTCGAGCCGCGTCGCGAGGAACGCCGACAACGCCGCATCGAACCGCGTGGCCGCGAAGCGTTGCGCGTTGGCCCGACACGCCTCGGACGTCAGGGCGTCGCCCGACCGCTCGAAGCGATCGATCGCCTCGACCAGACTCTCCGCCGTCTGTGCATCGAAGAAGATGGCGCCCGGAGCCGGGTGGTCGCCGAGACCGCGCAGCGTTTCCTCGGTCGCGCCGCGCCTGAACGCGAGTACCGGCGTGCCGCAGGCCTGCGCCTCGAGCGGCGCGATGCCGAAATCTTCTTCGGCCGCGAAGAGGAACGCGCGCGCCGCGCGCAGTTCGCCGACGAGCGACGCGTGCGGCACGCGCCCGAGGAAGTGCACGTTCGGCGGTGCGATTGCGCGCAGGCGGTCGCCGAGCGGGCCGCCACCGACGACACGCAACACGAGGTCCGGGCGCGCGCGGAACGCCTCGACCATGAGGTCCACGCGCTTGTACGGGACGAGGCGGCCGGCGGTGACGTAGTGCGTGCTCCGTGCACCGCCCGGCGTGAAGGCGTCCGTGTCCACGGGCGGGTGGATGACGGTGCTCTCGCGGCCGTAGTTGCGCGCGATGCGCGCAGCCACGACGCCCGAGTTGGCGATGAAGTCGTGCACGCCGTCGGCGGTGCGTCGGTCCCAGTCGCGCAACCGGTCGAGCAGCCACTCGGCGCCGCGTCGGCGCGCGCCGGTCCAGCCGGTGGCGTCGAGGTATTCGTCGCGCAGGTCCCATGCGTAGCGCATGGGCGTGTGGCAGTAGCAGACGTGCCGTGCGCCCCGCGGGATGCGCACCCCCTTGGCGATCGCGTGCGAACTGGTGAGCACCAGGTCCACGTCACCGACATCGAGCGAGCCGATCGCCATCGGCATGAGCGGCAGTGCGGCACGATGGCGCGTGGCGATGCCGGGCAGGCGCTGGAGCCACGTGGTACGCGGCACGCGGCCCTGCAGCCCGTCGCGCCACGATGCCGGCAGCGCGTCGAACGTGGTGTGCAGCGTGGCGTGCGGAAAGAGCGCCAGCATGCGTGCGAGCACGCGTTCGGCGCCTGCCCACGTGTAGAGCCAGTCGTGCACGATCGCGACGCGTGGCGCGCGCCCGTGCACTCGCGTGACGTGCGGATCGACGGTGGCCGACGCCGTCACGTCGTGAACCCCGCGCTGCCAAGTGCCGCGAGCACCGTCTCCACCGACGCATCGTCACGCAGGACGCGCAGCGTCGGCGCCGCATCGGGAAGCGACGCCGAGCCCATGCCGTCACGCACGAGCACCACCGCGGGGACGCGCGCGCCGAGCGCGATCGTGGCGGCCACGGAGTCGGTGCCGACGACCGCGCGCGCGCCGGAGACGAGCGCGATCAGCGCCGGCAGGTCGGTGTCACCCGCGCGGTTGACGATGCGCCCCGGTGCCGCACACGCGGTCCATGCATCGATCCGTTCCCTTTCGCTTCGCGCGCCGACCATGTGCACCGGCGCGATCGCGGCGAGCGCGGGGAGCAGCGCCGCCCAGGTCGCGGCCGGCGGCTCCTTCGCCTGCGTGCGGCTCGTAAGCTGCACGACGATCGGTGCGTCCGCGCTCGGCGGATCGACCGTTGGCAGCACCGGACCGGCATAGGTGACGGGAGCGAGACCCAACACGGGGAGCACGCCCAGCCAGTTCTGCGGCAGCGACACGAGATGGTCGTACGGGATGCGCGCATCGTACTCCCACGCGCCGCCGCGCAGCCCGAAGCCGGCGCGCCACGCGTGCGGGACGAGCCGCGCGAGCGGGAGCGCGGTCGGCGAGGTGCAGCGGATGTCGAGCAGCACGTCCGTCCCTGCGTCACGCAGCGCCGCCGCGGCGCGCTCACGCGTCGTGCGATCGGCGTCGATGCGGTCGCGCCACGGCGTGCCGGGCGCGTGCAACCAGGCCATGTCGTGTTCGACGAGCGCGTGCACGTACTCGTGGCGCACGAGCCACTGCGCGAGGCCACGGTTCCAGCTTCCGTGCACCAGCAGGAGGCGTGCATCGGGGAGCTGCGTGCGCACCGCGTGCAGCAACGGCGTCGTCTGCAGCAGGTCGCCCAGGTGATCGGGCTTCACCACGGCGATCGTCGCGCGGTCGAGTGGTGGGCGGGGTCGGGCGACGCGCACGCGGGTCGCTGCGCGGCGCATGCGGTCGAGCATCGCGAGGCCGTAGACCGCGACGCGCGGGTACCACGTCGGCGCGAGATAGTCGCCGCCGAGCATGCGTACGACGCGTGGACGACTCACGCGGCTGGTGCGACGCGCGCGGTGGCGTCCACGTCGCGACGAAGTGCGTCACCCGTGACGAGCGCCGCGAAGCCCCACAGGAAGAGCACCGTGAAGCTGGGAAACGTCGCCATCGCGAGCGCGATGCCTGCCAGCCCGGCGCGGAGCGCGGCCGTCTGCGTGCCACCGCTCGCAGCGCGCCGCCAGACACGTCGGCCGAAGGTGAGTGCCAGCGCCAGACCGACCGCGCCGAGTTCGCTCGCGAGTTCGACGTACACGTTGCCCGGGATCGAGCCGTTCTCGCGGAACTGCGCGAAGACGTTCGTCAGCTGGTACGTGCGATAGTGGTATGTGTACTGCGACAACCCCACACCCATGATCGGGTGCTCGAAGGCCATGCGCAGGCCGGCGGCCGTGAGGTCGATACGGTCGAACTTCGAGCCCAGCTCGTCGGTGGTGATCTTGTCGAGCACGAACTGCTGCAGGTAGCCCGTCGCGAGCAGCACCGCGAGCACGAAGACCGCGCCGCCCATCAGGAACACGAACGCCAGCACACGCCCGCGCGGGTCACGATCCGCACCGGCACGAATCAGCACGAGCACCGTCCAGAAGAGCGCCATCGCGATCACGTTCGCCGTCGAGAAGGTGATCAGCACCGACGCCGACAGCGCGAGCGCGACCCAGCGCCACCGCAGCCACATCGCGACCGCGGTCGAGCAGAGGAGGTACATGCCGAAGAAGTTGCCTTCCTTGAACGGCCCCGCGCGATACACTTCGCGACCGGCGACGGTGATCATCTGCGGCGAGTCCATCCCCGGCAGCAGCGGTGCCGGCAGGCCGAGCGCCGAGGTGCCGAGCAGGACCCAGCCGTAGGCCGCCGCGAGTACCGCGCCCGCGATCCACCAGCGCGCGACGCGCCGCGAATCCTCGTATGCCGTGAGCGTCAGCACGACGAAGGCGTAGAGCGCCATCGCGAAGTAGAGCAGCTTCGTGATGCCGTCGCCCGCCGGCCCGAAGCGGGGCGTGAAGCCCGCGCCGTTGAACGAGCCGAGCGGCACCATGATGCGGTACGCGAGCCCCACGGCCGCCCATGGCCAGAGCCAGAGCATCGGCTTGAGCACCGTGAACGTGCCCGGCGCGAAGCGAAGGCGCCCATCGAAGACGGCGATCAGGCCGAGCAGCACGAGCAGGAGCTCGTACAGCTTGAGCGGGAAGGCGATCTGCAGCGTGAGCGCGTACGTGAACGGGAGCGCCGCCGTGACGACGAGTGCCGCCCACCGGCGCACGGGGATCGAGCCGACGCGTGTCGCCGGTGGCGACACCGGGAGCGCGCGGACCGACACGCTCAGGAGGCGGCGCGGATCGAGAGTTCGACGCCGGCGTCGCGCGTGACGTCGGTGCGCGTCGCGGTCGTCGAGCGGTCCTGCAACGCGGTGAAGAGCGCGGCCGCACAGGCCACGAGGAATGCCACGGCGGCCGCGGCGGCGGCCCAGGGCAACGGGCGCTGCAAGGGCCGATCCGACGGCACCGCGCGATCGACGATCGTCAGCAGCGGGGTGTCGCGCACTTCGGCCACGCGCGATTCCTCGAACGTCCGCGCGAGCGCGAGCAGCACCGATTGCTTGATGTCCACCTGTCGCTCGAGCGATTCGTACTGCTCGGCCAGCCGCGGCGAGAGCTTGTAGCCGCGATTGGCCTCGAGGAACGCGCTCTTGGCGCCTTCGGCGCGTTCGAGTTCACGGCGCGCGACGGCGAGGCGCTGTTCGGCGAAGCGACGCTGCTCCCGCGACGCGCGCTGGCGACGCTCGAGATTGAAGGTGTTGAGCAGCTCGAGCATCCGGTTCGCGACGGCCGCGGAGAGCTGCGGATCGCGGAGCGTGATGCTCAGCGAGACCATGTTGCTCCGGCGGATCGCCTCGACCACCGCCTTGCGACGCATGGCACGCAGCGCGTTGCCGAGCCGGCGTTCGGGTGTCGCGCCGCCCTCGTCGAGCTGCTCGAGCAACGTCGCCGTACGCCCCGGCTGGCCGGCGACGGGAAAGCGTGTCTGCAGCGTGGCGGTGAGTAGCTCCTGACTGAGGAGCACGTCGGCGAAGAAGTCGAGCGTCGGGCCGTCCTTGAGCCGCGACGTGAGCGAGCCGAGCGCGTCGCCACCGCCCACGAGTGCGCCGAGCCCACCCATGGCACCGGACAGGAGCGCGCCCGTGTTGCTCGTCTGCTCGGGGACGAAGGTGGTCACCGACGTCCACGTCTTCGGCCATGCCGCCGCGGCGAGCGCACCGACCAGTGCCGCGCCGACCGGCCAGACGACGAGCCAGCGCCAGCGCCGCGCCACGCCACGACGGAGCTCGACGATCGAGAGCTCGTCCGTCGGCGGCGCCGGGGCCGGAAGCAGGGCGGGGACGTCAGGGGTCACGGGCGGGGCGAAGGAGGGCGCAGGGCGGCGACGACCGACGGGAGCGCCGCATCGCCGTGCCGCAGGAGGCGGAGGATCCCGCGCGCCCTCGCCGGCTGGCGGCGTGCCACGAGTCGCCAGAGTGCGGCGCCGACCAGCAGGCAATATACGGTCGGCCGGGCCGCGGCGAAGAAGCGCCGCGTGATGCGGATGCGCGCCGCGATCGCGTGCATGTCGGCGAACGCGCTCTTGGGCCCGACGCTGCCACCGCCGGCGGTCGCGCCCTCGCGATGCCAGACGATCGCGTCCGGGATCGTCGCCGCGGCCCAACGTGGCCGCGCGCGCGCCGTCCAGTCCAGCTCCTCGCCGTAGACGAGCGCCGCCTCGCTCAGCAGCCCGATGTCGCGTACGGCCTCGTGTCGCAGCACCCAGCTCGCGCCGTACGGGTGGCCGGGCCACGGGATGCGGAGCGCGGTGGCGTACGGATCGCCTGGTGACCCGACGCGATGTCCATCGCCGGCCCGCGCCCCGCTCGCGGTCCACGGCCGATAGTCGCAGCCACCGTCGGACTGCAGCACGTCCGGCCGATCCCACCAGCGCACCTGCGTGCCCCACTGGCCGACGTCGCGATCGCGCACGACGGCGCCGCGGATCGCGTTGATCGCCGTCGGTGACACGGCGGTGTCGTTATTGAGGAGCCACGTCGCGGACACATCGGGATCCGCGAGCGCGAGTCGGAGTCCGGTGTTCATCCCGGCGCCGAAACCGCGGTTCTGCGCGGTCACGAGCGTCCAGTGCGCGAGTGGGCGCGCGGCATCGGCGAGCGGCGTGACATTTGACGGCACGTCGCGCTCGTCGAGCGTCGCCCAGCGTGCACCGGGTACACCGCGCATGGCGACGGGCGATGACGCGGCTGCGCCGTCGTGCCACGGTGGTGTACGCACCGCGCCATCGGTGGCCGCGATCCACGCGGCCGCGCGCGCCGCCGCGTCGGCGTCTCCCGAGTTGTCAACGAGGATCACGCGCATCGCCTCGGCGTCGCGCTGCGCAGCGAGCGTCTCGAGACAGTGACGCGTGTCGTCCCAGCCGCGATGATGGAGCACGACGACCGCGATCGTGCCGCTCATGTGCCCACCACGGTGGTGCACGTCGTCACTGCATGAAGTCGCGCTTCTGCGCGACGATCAGCAGGTTGCTGCTCAGGCGATTGATCGGCCAGAGCCGCTCGAGCAGCGGGTTGAGCCCCCACAACCGCTCGGCGCCGGGCAGGATCGTCGGCACCATCAGGAAGTAGCGGGCGTCGAGCACGCGAAAGCCGGCGTGCCGCAGTCGTCGTGTGATGTCGCCGAGCGCGTAGGTGCGCTCGTGATGACTGCGGCCGAGCCAACGCGAGAGCGCCTCGGTGTACGAATACCGGTTGGGCAGGAAGGTGATCACGAAATGCCCGCCGGACTTGAGGACGCGGTGGATCTCCTTGATCGATTCGTAATCGTTCGGTGCATGCTCGAGCACGCCGCTGCTCACGACCGTATCGAAGAAGCCGTCGCCGTAGGGCAACTGGTACGGATGTGCGAGTTCCGTGAATCGCACGCCGGCGTAGTCGAAGAAATCCACGAACGACGCGTAGTCGGCGCCGGGCGCGTCACAGCCGTACAGCTCGGGCTCGGCTCCCTTGAAGTGCCGGATCAGGCAGCTGTCGGGCGCGTGATGGCAGCCCCAGTCGAGCGTACGTCCCGATACATGGGGCAGGTACATGCGGCACGACTGGATCTGGCGCGCGATCACCGAGGGACGCGCATGCTGCAGCATGTACGCTTCGGCCGCGTCGCCCGTACGCTGTACGTAGCGGTCGAACAGTGACTGCATGAGCGCGTGTGCCTGATCCATGGCGCCCCCTCAGGATGCGGTGGAGCGGAGCGCACCGTGCGCCGGCACCGCGCGCAGTGCCGCGAGGGGCAGCGTGAGCAGCATCGTGGCGATGGCCATCAGCACCGCGGCCCAGTGCGCGACCGGCATCCGCTCGAGCACCAGCAGCGCGGCCACTGCGAGGATCGCGAACGCCGGCAGCAGCCGTGTCCACGTGCCGCGTCGTGGCGGCGCGTGACGGTTCGCCATGATGGCGAGCGCACAGGCGTCGAAGGCGATGCGTGCCGTCCATGCGATCGCCGCACCTTCGATCCCCGCCACACGAAGCCCGACGGCCAGTGCGACGAGGTAGGGCACCACTTCCGCCAGATGGAGCAGCGCGACGGTGCGCGCCATTCCCGCGGCCTGCAGCAGCACGTACGGCACCATCGCGATCGCATTGAGCGCGGTCCCGATGGCGAGCCAGACGAGCACGCGCGCACTGGCCTCGGGATAGCCGCGCCCGGCGAGCAGCGCGATCACGTCCGGCGCGAAGACGACGGCGAGCGTCATCGCCGGAAGCACCAGCGCGGCGATCGTGCGGATGGCGAGCGAGTGGAGCGCGGGCAGGCCGTCGCCATCGCGCGCGCGCACGAACGCCGCACTCGGGAAGAGCGCGGTGCACACCGCGGTCGGTACCACCCACGCTTTCGTGATCGCCTCGTACGGCACCGCGTAGTACGCGACCGCGGCCGCACCGACGACGAGGCCGATGAAGAAACGATCGAGCAGGAGCATGACCGGCGCGAGCACGTTGCTGACGGTGATCCAGCCGCCATCACGGATCAGCGCCCCCACATGCTCGCGCTCCGCGCGCGCGACGCCGACGCGCACGCGCGCCTCGGACCGGAGCCGCCACCACGCCCAGCCGCGCACACCGAGCAGCAGCAGCGCGGTCGGCCAGAGTGCGCGTGTGACCGGCAGCAGCGCGAGTGGCACCGCGAAGGTGGCGGTGTTGACGACGAGGCGAATGACGCTGACCGGCCTGAACTCGCGCGTCGCTTCGAGCACCGCACGTGGAGCGGCTGCGGCCGTGGTGGGCGCGACGGCGGCGCAGAAGAGCAACGCGGCGAGAGTGGCATCGGTCACCAGCGCAGCGGGGAGCGAGAGGCCGTGTCGCACGTACCAGACCCCGGCCCCCGCACCGAGCACGCCGACGGTGATGCCGATGCGCAGCAGCAGCGATTCACCCGCGGCGACGGTGCGCGCTTCGCCGGCGATCGTGCCGTGCGCGTCCGCTTCGGCGAGCCGACGCACGAGCGCGCGGCCGACGCCCAGGTCGAGCAGCTGCGCGATGGCGAGCCACGCCCACGCGAGCGCGAGCAGCGCGATCCGCTCGGCGCCGAGCGCACGCGTGAGGATCGGGAGGGCGACGAGGCCGAGCGCGAGCGGCAGGACGGAGGCCGCCAACGACTGCGCGGCGCCCGTGAGGACGCCGCGCTGCATCGAGTGCGTGGTGGGGCGGGGCGGGTCGGCCGGTCCCTGCATCCGCCGCGACGCGTCAGGGATTGTTGCGGCTCTGCTGCCAGATCACCACGAGCGACGTGATCACCGCCGCGAGGCTGGCCGCGATCTGTGCGGCCGTCGTGGCCGCCGCGAGATTCTGCGCGCGTTCGCTCGGGTCGCGTGTCGGCACGGTGACGATCGCTCCGGGCCGCGGCTCGGGCTGTCCGTCCGGCAGGAAGCGCCGGCGGATCACCGCATCGACGCGCCCGTTGGGCTGCGTGACGTACGCGCGCGCGAGATCGCCGTCACGGCGGCCACCACCCGCCGCGCGGATGTAGTACGAGAGCGGCTGGCCACGCACGTACGCGAGTGCGGTCGGCGAGTTGACGGCACCATCGACGCGCACCACCGCGTCGAAGCGCGGGATGACGATCGAGTCGCCGTCGAACAGGATCAGGTTGTCCTGCACGCGCGGATCCTTGAGCACCGCGGGGAGGTCCACGCCGATGCGCCCCGTGCGATTGCGCTTGCGCGAGAACTGGACGCCATCGGCGTACGCCTCGGGGGTGAGGCCGCCGGCGCGCGTGATCAGGTCGGCGATGCGTTCCGTCTTGCGCGTCAGTGCATAGGTGCCGGCGTAGCGCACCTCGCCACCGATGTAGACGTTGCGCTGCAGCTCCCAATCGGGTTGCCGCAGGATCAGCACGTTGTCGTAGGCGTCGAGCGTCGCCTCGCCCGCACCGCCGGCGCGCGCGGGCAGGCCCGGCGGGCCCGCGTACCGTCCGTCGGGTCCGCGTTCGAACAAGTAGCTCGAGTCGAGCGGCACGCGCACCGTGGTCGCCGTCACGCGATCGCGGCGGTCGGCCGGCATGCGCGCGATCTCGGCCTCGGTCAGCAGCGCGCTCTCCTGCAGGCCGCCCGCGAGCAGGACGAGGTCGCGGACCGTCATCCCTTCGCGGTACGGATAGCGCCCGCTGCGACGCACCGCGCCGTTGATCGCCACGTAGCGCACGGGACGGAACTCGCTCCGGCCGAAGACACGGATGTCGTCCTCTTCCTGCAGCACCGGATCGTTCACCACGGCGCCGAGCGTGTCGGCGAGCGTCGCGCGGAGCTGCGTGTAGCTCGAGTCGGACTGCAGACGCGTGATGAGCACCTGGCCCAGATAGGTGTCCGGCTTGAGCCCGCCGGCACGACGCAGCGCTTCGGAGAGACGCATGCCGGGCGCGAGGCCGACGGTGCCCGGCGTGAAGACGTTGCCGCGCACGGTGACACGATTGCGCACGCGGTCTGCGACGCGCAGCACGCGGATCACGTCGCCGTCCACGAGCGGCAGCGCGGGGAGCTCTCCGCCGCTCGCGTTCACGTCGAGCACCGCGCGGTCGCTGCCGGGACGCGTCCGCTCACGCGCGGGCGTCACCCGTTCGAGCTGGATGCGGGAACGGGCCGCCGTCGGACGCAGACCACCCGCGGCACGGATCGCCTCGGCGAGCGTCCCGCTGCGACCGATCTCGTAGGTCGCCGGGCGCGTCACTTCACCGCTGATGCGCACGCGTCCCGTGTGCGGCCCGACGAAGACGACGTCGCCGTTCTGCAGCCGCGGGTCGTTCGACTGATCGCCTCGCAGCAGGTAGTCGTAGAGATCGAGCGTGGCGACGACGCGGCCGCCACGACGGATCTGGATGTTGCGGAAGGTGCCCGACTCGGTCGGCCCGCCGGCGGCATAGAGCGCGGCCATCGCGCTCGCGGCCGCGGAGATGCGGTAGCTGCCGGGACGCTCGACGTCACCGACGACGAAGATCTGGTTGCTGCGGACACGCGCCACGCTGATGCTGAAGCGCGTCGTCGCGCCCGGTCCCCGACGGATGCCCGAGTAGGCACGCGACAACCGCGCGTACAGCAGGTCCTCCAGCTGCGCGAGCGTCAGGTTGCTCACCTGCAGCTGGCCGACGGACGGAATGACGATGAAACCTTCGCGCGTCACGTCGAGCTGGTACGCCTGCTCCGCATCACCGGTGAGGATGAGCACCAGACGATCGCCGGGACCGAGCCGGTAGCTGGGATCGACGGGGCCGGCGCTGTTCGGATCGAACTGCGTGGAACGGCGGTCGAACAGATCGCGGCCGAAGATCACGAGCCCACTGTCGCGCCGCACCGAGTCCGAGCGCTGCCGCAGGAACTGTTCGTACGGCGTGAGGATGCGCCCCTTCTCGTCGCGGATCCGTTCGTCGTTCAGCGAATCGAAGGGCGTCACGAGCGTGTCGCCGCGCAGGCGATTCTGCCGCAGCGTGTCGCCGGGAAAATCGAAGTCGGTCGAGTCGGCGATGCCGAGGGCACGGAGCGCCGAAAAGACGTCGGTGCCGGGATTGCGCGGATCGACCGCGAGGCCACCGACGGTGTTGGCGGCCGCACCACCGAGCAGACCACCGGCGCCTGCGGCACCGGCGGCCGCCGCACCCTGCCGACCACCGGTCGCGCCGTTCGTCAGGTAGGCATCGAGCAGGTTTTCGGGATAGCCCTCGGCGCGGAGTCGCGCGCGCACCTGGTCGGGCGTGAGGCCACTGTTGGTGAGCCGGTCCCGGAGCTGCTGCAGCAGGTCCGGGCGCGCCTGCAGGATCGCCTGCGCCTGTTCGGGCGTCGGGCGCTGCGCGGCGACGGCGGTGGCCGTAAACAAAAAAACCCCGACCGCGCACAGCGGCCGAAGGAGGGATCGAGGCATCAGCGAACCGGACTCGGGTAGGTCACACGAGCAGGGAAGGAGTGGACGCGCAGGGACTCGAACCCCGGACCTCTGCTGTGTGAAAGCAGCGCTCTAACCAGCTGAGCTACGCGTCCCTCGATGGTACCGTCACCGCCCCGCGAACACGGCGCGAGCGCGACCGGTCTCAGCACGCGCAAGACTAGTCGTGCAGGGGACCCGGCGAAAGGGGCGGGGTGGGCCCGGATGGATTCGAACCATCGCCTGTCGGATTATGAGTCCGCTGCTCTGACCGCTGAGCTACGGGCCCCGCGCCCTGCGTCCAAGATAGTGCGACGACGCCGTGCGTCAGTCGAACTTGAGGCGAAGGCGACGCCGCGGCTCCCAAGCCAGCCGGATCCGCCCTTCGACGCCGTCCACCGTGCGGCCGACGACCCGACCGGCATTGGCGACGCGATTGATGCCGACGTCGCCGTGCAGCTCGAGCCCCGGCCCGAGGCGGAGGGCACCACTCACACCGACACGCGCCGTGTTGATCACCGTGCCCTGCAGGAAACCGGGCCACGTCGCCCATTGCGACCGGTCGGGGAACGGCTGCAGGATGTCGCCTTCGCCCTGCCGCCGGTACGCGACGTAGCCACGCAGCGGCAGCGGCAGGACGGGGCCGATGTCCACGCCGAGGCGCACTTCGTCGAAGTCGCTCGCCCACTGGCCCAGACCGACGTCGGCATAGACGAAGCGCTCCCACCGCCGTTCGGTGCGGTACGTGAGGTTCGTCACGCGCACGTAGTTCGCGAAGAGGCGCGTTCCGCCCGCGAGCGGCACCCCTTCGGCCGACAGCGCCACGCCGACGCTCGGCGGCTCGACGCACAACGGACAGTCGTCGATCTGGAAATCGTCGATCAGCACCTGCCCGCCGAGCAGCATCCCCTTGGGCGCGCGATAGAGCGCGTCGAGGCCGAAGGCGATGTTGAACTGCTTGTTCTCGGCGTACTGCGACAGCGCGAGGATGCTGACCGGATTGGAGAGGCCGAGATCGAACGGCTGGCCCGATCCCCCGTAGACGAGCGATTCGGTGAGGCCGATGTCGAAACGCCCGAGCTGGAAGCCGAGGCGGTGCGCGCTGAACCAGCGTTGCGCGCGGTTGATGTTGGCAGGGTCGAACGTGGTGAAGTCGTCGTCGAGCCGGGCGATGATGCTGGACAGGTGGAGCTTCTGCGTGCCGAGGCGACCGTACAGGTGATCGTACGTGTAGGGCGCCTGCGAGAGCTGCAGGCCGAGCATGTTCGGCAGCCCCCACGAGCGCGCGATGCGTCCGATCTGCACGGTACCGTACTTCCAATGCCCGGCGAGATACGCGTCCTCGGTGCGCCCCGAGATGACGCGATCCTTGCGGCCGATGAAGTCCGGGTCGTCGCGCAACCGCCGGTCGCCGAAGGCGCGCATCGCGGCGGTGAACGCCCCCGCCTGGAACGTGAAGCGCCCGGTGAATCCCGGCGCGAGGGCGGTGCGGTCGTCGGCGCGCATCAGGTCGCGGCGACCGCTCGTCTGCGCGACGCCGTAGACGCCGACGCCGACGGTCAGGCCGTCACCATCCGGTGCGTACTTCTCGACGGCCTGTTCGATCGCCGCGAGCCAGCGGGACCAGGTGGCGGCGTCCTCGCGCCTGCGCACGGCCGCGACGGCGCTGCGGATGGCACCCACCGTGTACGGCCGTTCGATGATCGGCAGCTCGCGCAGGAGACCGCGCGCCTGCAGCGCATCGATGTAGGTGTACGCGACGTCGTCGACGGGGAGGAGCGTGCCCTGTGCGACCAGCGGGGCTGCGCTCACGACGCAGGCGACCGCGGCGACCACGACGCGGCTGGCGATGCGAAGGCGCGGGAGCAATGGAATCATCGGTGCCAGGGAATGCCGCGGATCCCGTCGGACGTGATCTCGAGCGCGGGCGCAGGGAAACGGTAATGACGCAGGATCTTCTTCGTGGCCATCCACCAAGGTGCCTTGCCGGGCAAGCGGAGCGGATCCAGGTCGAGCGACAGCATCCAGCGTCGCTGGGCCTGCACCTGCAGCCCGGTCTCGGGTGACACCCAGTCGGTGATCGTGTGTCCCGCCGACAGTCGCAGCAGGCCTGGCCACCAGCGAGCGGCACGTCGCGGCAGCAGCGTGTCGATGTCGAACGAGAGCCAGTACGTCTGGCCGCTGTAGTCCACGGTCGTGCGCAACTCGCTCGTGATCTCGCCCGCGCTCGTGCGACGCATCGCGACGGTCGGGCTGTAGCTGAAGGTCGGCAGCACCGCCCGCGTCTTCGGGACGAAGGTGTGCAGCAAAGACATCCCCTGGCCGATCGAATTGTAGAGCAGGTCGGGCGGCGAGAAGCCGAACATGCGCTGCGTGCCGTCCCAGATCTCGATCTGGAGCTGGAACGCGGCGGAGTACGCCGCGCCCCAGAGCGCCGCCTTCTTCTCCGACATGCACGACATCTCGAGCAGTTCGCGCCCCGCCTCGGCCAGCACGTAGCCGCCGAGGAAGTGGCCGAGCTTGTCCTGGTCGCGAAAGCTGCCACCCCAGTCCCAGTGGATCCAGAACGGCTTCTCCTCGTTCGACCACCAGGCGCGGCGGAAGTACTCGTAGAGCGCGAGGTTGCCACCCACGAACGTCGCGCCCACGCTCCACTGCGCGATGCGCTTGCCGCGGCCACCTGCGCCGCACCAGCGCCACGACGACGCACCGAGGTCGCGCGCGATCGCGTCTCGCTCGGTGAGACTCGGTCGGCCCGGCGCCGCGAGCCGTGGATCGTGCAGGACCGCGAGGCCGAGCGCGCGTGCGCGCAGGCGGCGCGCCGCGGCCGTGTCGCCGAGGGCGAACGCGGGCTCGCTCGTGCGCACGATGGTGAACGCCGTGTCGCCGCCCGCCTGCGACGAGGTGACGGCGAGGGTCGTCGTGTCGGCCGGTGCGAACGTCGCACGTACGGTGTCGGCGACGAGCCGCTGCGCGCGCGCCTGCGGGAGCGCGACGACCAGCGCCACCAGCATGGTGGCGCAGCGTACGGCGGACGCACGATGTCGCGACGCCTCGTGCGGGCGGATCGACGTCACCCTCATCCGTGCAGGTCGTCGTAGGCGGCGAGCACCTCGTCCGCGCTCACCGTCGCGGCGCCGAGCTTGCCCACCTCGACGCCGGCCGCGTAGTTCGCGACGATCGCCGCCTCACGCGCATCGGCGCCGGCCGCCAGCATGAGCGCGAGGTAGGCGGTCACCGTGTCACCCGCGCCGACCACGTCGTAGACCTCGCGCGCCGTCGTCGGGATGCGCGTGATCCCGCCACCGCGCGACACGAGCGCCATGCCGTGCTCGCTCAACGTCAGCAGCAGGTGCTGCACGTCGAGCCGCTCGAGCGTCGCCGGCAGCGCGTCGTCGTCATCGAGCCGCACCGCCGCGCCGAGCGCCTGTTCCAGTTCGCGCCGGTTGGGCTTGAAGACCGTGGCGCCCCGGTAGGCGAAGAAGTTGCGGAACTTCGGGTCGACGACCACCGGTACGCCCCGCGCGGTCGCGAGGGTGACCGTCTGCTCGATCACCGCCGGCACGAGGACGCCCTTGTTGTAGTCCTCGAGGACCACCGCGTCGGCGTCGGCGACGGTGCGCGCGATCGTATCGCTCACGCGCGCGACGTCCTCGGCGTCGAGGTCGCGATCGTCCTCCTCGTCGAAGCGGAGCAGCTGCTGCGACCGGGCGACGAGTCGCGTCTTGGTCGTCGTCGGGCGACCCACCGTCACCAGGGCATCGGTGGCACCGCCCTGCGCCGCGAGCAGCGCATGGAGCCGCTCGCCGGCGGCATCGCCACCGACGGCCGCGACCAGTGTGCAGCGCGCATCGACCGCGAGCACGTTCTGTGCGACGTTCGCCGCACCGCCGAGCGCATCGCGCCGCTCACGGACGCGGAGCACCGGCACCGGCGCCTCGGGTGAGATGCGGTCGACGTCACCGCGCAGGTAGACGTCGAGCATGGCGTCGCCCACGACGGCGACGCGCCGCCCCCGCGCCGCCTCGAGCAGCGCCGCGAGGCGGTCACGGGCGATGGCTGCTAGCATAGTGGCCGGAAGGTAGCCGCCCCCGTCCGGCGGATGAAGCGAACCCCGACCCTCGTGACGTGCGCCGCACGATCCAGTCCGTCCTCCTCACTCTGCAGGACGTCGTCATCCTCGGATGGCGTGCGTTGCGCGGGTGGCACGGCGGTCGAGGCGGCGGCGCACGGCTGCTCGCACAACTCGACGTCATCGGCGTGCAGTCGTTGCCGATCGTCCTGCTCACGGGCCTCTTCACGGGCATGGTGCTCGCGCTGCAGGCGAGCGTGCAGCTGGCCCCGTTCGGTGCCACGCTCTTCGTCGGCCGCTTCGTCGCCGCCAGCATGCTGCGCGAGCTCGGCCCCGTGCTGAGCGGCATCATGGTCGCGGGTCGCGTGGGCGCGGGCATAGCCGCGGAGCTCGGGGCGATGCGCGTCACCGAGCAGGTCGATGCCATCGAGACGCTCGGCGCCGATCCGGTGCGGCTGCTCGTCGTGCCCCGGGTCGTCGCCGCGGCGATCGCGGTGCCGTTGCTCGCGCTCCTCGCCGATGTCGCGGGGCTGCTCGGTGCGACGGTCATCTCGGCCGCGTGGCTCGGTGTCCCCGCGCGCACCTTCTGGCAGGCCGCCGCCGATCAGGTGCGTGCCGACGGCATCCTCTGGGGCGTGCTGCCGGCCGATCTCGTGCAGGGCCTCGTGAAGCCGTTCGTCTTCGGCATCCTGCTCACGCTCCTCGCCTGCCATCACGGGCTCTCGGCCACCGGCGGGACCGCCGGCGTCGGTGTCGCGACGACGCGCGCGGTCGTGAGCGCGAGCATCGTGATCCTCGTGGCCGACTACTTTCTCACGCAACTCCTTTTGGGACTCGTGTGATCTCGCAGCGCGCATGACCGCCCCCGCCATCGACCTTCGCGATGTCTCGCTCGCCTTCGACCGTCCCGTGCTGCGCGACGTGTCGCTCGCCGTCGTGACGGGCGAGACGGTCGCGGTGCTCGGGGAGTCGGGGACCGGCAAGAGCACGTTGCTCCGGCTCGTGCTCGGCCTGCTCGCACCCGATGCGGGCGACGTGCGCGTGCAGGACCGCTCCGTGCCGGCGATGACGCCATCGGAAAAGCGCGAGCTGCGCCGCGGCATCGGCATGGTCTTCCAGCAGGCGGCGCTCTTCGATTCGCTCACCGTCTTCGAGAACGTCGCCTTCGCGCTGCGCGAACATCGCGCACTCGACGAACGGGACCTGACGCACCGGGTGCAGGAGGCGCTCGCGCTCGTCGACCTCGACGCGGCACGCGTCGCCTCGCTGCTCCCGGCGCAGCTGTCGGGCGGCATGCGCAAGCGCGTCGGCGTCGCGCGCGCGATCGCGAATCGCCCGGCCATCCTGCTCTACGACGAACCCACGGCGGGCCTCGACCCGCTCACCACCGAGACCGTCGTCGAGCTGATCGCGCGTCTCGCACGCGAACTGCACGTGACGTCGCTCGTCGTCTCGCACGACGTGCGCGCGATGCTCCGCACGGCGGATCGGATCGCGCTGCTGCACGAGGGGCGCTTCGCCTTCATCGGGGCGCCGGACGCGATGCGCGGCAGCGACGAGCCGTACACGCGCACCTTCCTCGCCGCGGCATGAGTCTCCGCCCACCGCCCGGCCAGCTGCCGTGGACCGCGCTCCGCGTCGGCCTCTTCGTGGCCGCGGCGCTCGGCCTCCTCGCCCTGGCGATCCTTCGCCTCGGTACGGGCACGGGGCTCTTCGCGCGGCAGGAGCGACTGTACGCGCTGCTCCCCGACGGCCTCGGGCTCCGCGCCGGCGGTCAGGTGCTGATCGCCGGCCAGCCCGCGGGCACCATCGCCGGCGTGCGCGTGCTCCCCGCGTCGACCGACACCACGCCGCGTGTCGTCGCCGAACTCGCGATCGACGCCGAGCGATTCGCGTTGCTGCATGCGGACGCGCGAGCCCGCGTGCGTGCACTGGGGCTGCTCGGCGACCGCGTGCTCGATCTCGCGCCCGGCACGAGCGCCACGGCGAAGCTCGCGGCCGGCGACACGCTCGCCGTCGCCGGCTTCGCCGATCTCGGCACCCTCTTCGGCACCGCCGACAGCACGCTGCGCGAGGTCGGCGTCCTCTCGCGCGAACTGCGCGCCGTGGTGCAGCCGATCGGCGACGGGCAGGGCACACTCGGCCGACTGGCGCGCGACGCGTCGCTGTACGACTCGGCGCTGGTGCTCGTGCGTCGCACCAGTGCCGTGCTCGCACGCCTCGACGACGGTCGCGGCACGCTCGGCCGCATGCTGCGCGACACCACGTTGTACGGCAGTGTGCGCGGCGCCGCCGTCTCGCTCGACAGCGCCGCGCGCATGCTGAACGCGCCGCAGGGGACGCTCGCGCGCGTCCAGCGCGACACCGCGCTCGCCGCGCGCCTCGCGCGGACGACCGCCGCGCTCGACTCGATCACGCGCGGGCTGCAGCAGGGGCGCGGCACCGCCGGCCAGCTGCTGACGCAGCGCGAGCTCCACGACCGCCTCCTCGCGCTCACCACCTCGCTCGACTCGCTCCTCGCCGACGTGCGCCGCAATCCGTCGCGCTACACGAAGGGTGCCGTCCGCATCTTCTGACGGAGCGGTACGGGTCATCGTGCGCCCGTCCGTCCCGCCCGTCGCCGTGCTGCTGCTGGCGATGTTCGGCATCTCGTGGGCGGCGCCGCTCGTGCGGCTGTCGTCGGCGCCTCCGCTCGTGGTCGCGACGTGGCGCCTCGCGCTCGCGGTCACCGTCCTCGGCGTCGCGCTCGCATCGCGCGGAGGCGCTCGCGCATGGCGTGCGCTCGACGCGCGTGGGCACGCACTCGCCGCCGGCGCCGGTGTCATGCTCGCGCTCCACTTCTGGAGCTGGAACGCATCGCTCCACTTCACGACGATCGCCGCCAGCGTCGTGCTCGTGAATCTGCAACCGGCGATCGTCGCCGCCGGATCGGCGCTCGTGCTGCGGGAACCCCCCTCGCGGGCACAGCTCGTCGGCATCGCCGCCGCGATCGTCGGCGCGGCGATCGTGGCGGCACCGGACTTCGTCCGCCCCGCCGCGACCGTCTCGCCGGCCACGGCGTTCGGCGTACCCGCACCGCTCGTCGGCGACGCGCTCGCCGTCGTCGGCGCCCTCACCGCCGCGGGCTACTATCTCATCGGCCGCCGGCTCCGCGCGACGCTCGACCTGCTGCCGTACGTCGTCCTCGTGTACGGCTGGTGTCTCGCCGCCTTGCTCATCCTCTGCCTGGTGCGCGACGAGCCGCTGCTGCCGTGGCCGACGCGCGACTGGGCGATCTTCGCCGCACTCGCCGCGGGCCCGATGCTGCTGGGCCACACCGGCATGAACTGGGCGCTGCGACACCTCCCGGCACACGTCGTCAACCTCACGGTCCTCGGCGAACCGGTGGGCGCCTCGCTCCTCGCGATGCTCGTCCCCGCGATCGGCGAACGCCTGGGTGCATGGACGCTCATCGGCGGTGCCTGCATCCTCGCCGGTGCCCTCCTCGCCCTGCGGTCACCCGCTCGAGCGGGCCGAGGAGGCGGGGCGGGGTAGATTGTCGACGTCATGACCGTCCTCGACCTCGACATCGTCGTCACACGCGGCCGCCACGTCGAGTCGCGCCACGCGGTGCACGCGGCGGTGATCGATGCGACGGGCCGGACGATCGCCGCCGCCGGCAACGGCGACACGATCGCGCACTGGCGCTCCTGCGCGAAGCCGTTCCAGGTCCATCCGTTCCTCGTCGACGGCACGTGGACGACGCTCGGCTGGGACGACCGTCGCCTCGCGCTCGCCTGCGCGTCGCACGGCGGCGAACCGGAGCACGTCGCGCTTGCGGAGTCGATGCTCGCGAGCGTGGGGCTCGACGCCGGTGCACTCGCCTGCGGCCCGCACCTGCCGCTGGCGGAGCGCGGGGCAGCGGTGCTGGCGACCGAGGGACGCGCGCCGACGCGGCTGCACAACAACTGTTCGGGCAAGCATGCCGCGATGCTCGCCGCCTGCACGGTGCATGGCTGGCCGACGATCGGGTACGACGAACCGTCGCATCCGCTGCAGCGCCGCATCCGCGCGTCGCTCCCCGCATTCACCGCGGTCGCCGCCGAGGACATCGCCATCGCGACCGACGGCTGCGGCGTCCCCGTGTTCGTCCTGCCGCTCCGGGCGATGGCTACGGCGTGGGCGCGGCTCGCGCGCGATGCGCGACACGACCAGGCAGCCAGCCGCATCCTCGATGCGATGGCGGCGCACGCGTTCCTCGTCGGGGGCACGGGGCGCTTCGACACCGTCTTGATGGATGCGACCGACGGGAACGTGATCGCGAAGGTCGGCGCCGAAGGGGTCCACTGCGTCGCCATCCGCGATCGGCAGCTCGGCCTCGCGGTCAAGGTCGCCGACGGCGCCACGCGCGCACAGCATCCCGCCGTGCTCCGGCTGCTGCAACGGCTCGACGCACTGCCGGCCACGCTCCCGCCCGCGCTCGCCGCGTTCCTCGTCGCGCCCGTGCGCGACACGCGCGATGCGATCGTGGGCGAGATCCGACCGGCCGCGTGAGACACGCCGTGCATGACACGCACGTCGCCGACATGCACGTCCCCGTTCCGTTCTTTGTTGTTTCGGATTTCGCCAAAAGGATGACACCCGCGTGACGATGGTGACGCACCACGCCGACGACGACGCCACCTTCCGGGTGTTCGATCCCGACACGCGCCTGCTGGTGCGGCTCGCGGGCGTCGTCGCCGCCGGCTCCGAAGAGGCGATGCGCGCCCAGATCGCCGCCGCCCGCCACCTCCCCGCCATCTGGGTGGACGAAGTGCTCCTCCAGTCCTACCTCTTCGCCGGCTTCCCGCGCACGCTCAACGCACTGCGCGAATGGCGACGCATCGGCGGCCACGCCGCCCCCGCACGCGACGACGACGCGGCCGACCCCGCCAACGCCACGAACTGGCGCGCCCGCGGCGAGGTCACGTGCGCGCAGGTCTACGGCCCCATGTACGACAAGCTCCGCGACAACGTCGCCGCCCTCCACCCCGCGATCGACGCGTGGATGGTCACCGACGGCTACGGCAAGCTGCTCAGCCGCCCGGGGCTCGACCTCCCGCGGCGCGAGCTCTGCATCGTCGCCGCCTGCGCCCTGGCCCGGCAGGACCGGCAGCTGCACTCGCACTTCCACGGCGCGCTGAACGTCGGCGCGAGCCCCGCCGACGTCACCGCCACGCTCGCCGCCCTCGACGACCTCCTCGACGCCGACAGCGCAACACGCTACCGCCTCCTCTGGGCACGCGTCCGCTCCGCACACGCCTCCGGGTCCACGTCATGAGCAGCAACTCGCCCTTCATCGATCGCGTCGTCGTCCGCGTCGCCGCCGGCACCGGCGGCTCGGGGCAGACGTCGTTCCGCCGCGAGAAGTTCGTCCCGCAGGGCGGCCCCGACGGCGGCGACGGCGGCAAGGGCGGCGACGTAATCCTCCGCGCCGACAGCAACCTCGCCACGCTCCTCGACTACACCTATCGCGATCGCTGGGAAGCGGAGCGGGGCCAGCACGGCGAAGGCTCCAACCGCACCGGCGCCTCGGGCGACGACGTGATCCTCCCCGTCCCGCCCGGCACGGTCGCCTACGACGCGGACTCCAACGAACTCCTCGGCGAACTGCTCGACCACGGCGACACGCTCCGTGTCGCCAAGGGCGGGCGCGGCGGGAAGGGCAACGCGTTCTTCGCCACCGCCACGCACCAGTCCCCGCGCGAATGGCAACCGGGCGAAGAAGGCGAAGCCCGCCGCCTCGTCCTCGAACTCAAGCTCATCGCCGACGTCGGCCTCGTCGGCGCCCCGAACGCCGGCAAGTCCACGCTCCTCAGCGTCATCTCCGCCGCGCGCCCCAAGATCGCCGACTATCCGTTCACCACGCTCTCGCCCAACCTCGGCGTGGTCCCCATGTCCGACCACCGCTCGTTCGTGGTGGCCGACATCCCCGGCATCATCGAAGGCGCGCACGAAGGCAAGGGACTCGGCCTCCAGTTCCTCCGCCACATCGAACGCACCCGCATCCTCGCCTTCCTCATCCCGATCGATGCCATGGACTGGCAGGCCGACTACGACGCCCTCCGCGCCGAAGTCGCCGCCTACTCCCGGGAACTCGCCGACAAACCGCACCTCGTCGTCTTCTCCAAGCTCGACCTCCTGGGCGAGGACTACGTCCCCGAGATCGAGGCGCCGGACGCCTTCGCGGTGCTCAGTATCTCCGCCGCCAATCGCGACAACCTCGAGCAGTTCAAGGACGCCTGCTGGCGACGACTCCTCGGCATGCGCCAGTCCGCCGACGCCGATCGGCGAGCCGCACAGCTCCCGCTTCCGTGACCACGCATCGCTTCGATTGACGCCCGCATGACCGACGCCACCCTGCATGCCGTCGCGCTCCGCTGCGCCCCCGGCATCGGGGTGCGCGGCTGGCACGCCACCGTCGCCGAACACGGCGACGCGTCCGCGGCACTCGCCACGCTCACCACGCCGGTGCGCACCACCGCGCTCGAGTCCGCACAGAGAATCGGCGATGCACTCGAGCGATTGAACGCACTCGCGATCCCGTTCGACGACGCCCGCTATCCCGACCGGCTGCGCGCACTCGGCCACGATGCCCCGCCGATCGCGTACGTGCGCGGCGACACGACGCGGCTCGATGGCCCGTCGGTCGCCATCGTGGGCACGCGACACGCCACCGCGCCCGGTCTCCGAGCAGCACGACGCCTCGCGCACGCCGCCGCAGCCGCCGGCGCCACGGTCGTCTCGGGCCTCGCCCGCGGCATCGACGCCGCCGCCCACGAGGGAGCACTCGACGCCCGCGCCGGTGCCACCATCGCCGTCCTCGGCACCGGCCTCGACGTCGCCTATCCGGCCGACCACCGCACCCTGCAACACCGCATCGCAGCCGAAGGGCTGCTCCTCTCCGAACTCCCACCCGGCATCCGCGCCACACGCGGCTCCTTCCCGGACCGCAATCGCCTGATCGCCGCCCTCGCACCCGTCACCGTCGTCGTCGAAGCCGGCGATGGCAGCGGCGCCCTGCTCACCGCCGCCGCTGCCGAACGACTCGGCCACGAGGTCGCCGCCGTGCCGGGCAGCCTCGAATCGGTGTCGTGCCGCGCGTCCAATCGCCTCCTCCGCGACGGCGCGCACGTCATCACCGACGAGGCCGACCTGCTCGTCCTGCTGCGACTCCACGCCGCCGCCGCTCGCGCCACGCAGCACGAACGCGATGCGGTCCCTCCCGCGCTCGACGACGCCGAACGCGCCATCTGGTTCGCGCTCGACACCGGCCCGCTTCCCCTCGACGAACTCGTACTCCGGGCCGGCCGCACCGCCGACGCCTGCCTCGCCGCCGTCACCACGCTCGAACTCCGTGGCCTCGTCCGCCCGACCGCCTTCGGCTCGCTCGAACGTGCCTGACGTCCCACACGCGCTCACGTCGCCTCGGCACGTCTACGTGCACGTGCCCTTCTGCGCCCGGCGCTGCAGCTACTGCGACTTCGCCATCGCCGTCCGCCGCACCGTCCCGTGGCGTGACTTCGTGCACGGCATCGCCCACGAACTCGACGCGCGTCTCGGTCGCGCGACCGGCGAGCCCATCACCATCGACACCCTCTACTTCGGCGGTGGTACACCCTCGCATCTCGGGGCCGAGGGCGTGCAGGCGCTGGTCGAGACACTCCGCGCACGCTTCAGGTGGAACGACGCGGCCGAAGTGACGCTCGAGGCCAATCCGGAGGACGTGACGCACGAGGCCGTGCGCGCGTGGCGTGCCGCAGGCATCACGCGTGTCTCGCTCGGGGCCCAGAGCTTCGATCCCGCCGTGCTGCGCTGGATGCACCGCCTCCACGATCCCGACACGATCGACCGCGCCATCGACGCCATCCGCGACGGCGGCTTCGACAGCTGGTCGTTCGATCTCATCTTCGCCGTGCCGTCCGCGCTCGGCCGCGACTGGCAGGCCGATCTCCATCGCGCCCTGGCGGCCCGACCACCGCACCTCTCGCTCTACGGCCTCACCGTCGAGCAGGGCACCCCGCTCGGTCGGTGGGTCGAGCGGGGCGACGCGACACCGGCCGACGAGGATCGTTGGGCCGACGAGTACCTCGCTGCCCACGACGCGGCCGCCGCCGCGGGCTACGACCATTACGAAGTCTCCAACTTCGCACGGCCCGGTCATCACGCGGTGCACAATCGCGCATACTGGCGAGGCGTGCCGTACCTGGGGCTGGGTCCGTCGGCGCACGGCTTCGACGGGGAGCGCCGCCGCTGGAACGTCGCGCACTACGCGGGCTGGCTCGCCGCCGTCACTCAGGGCCGCGATCCCGTCGCCGGCGACGAGCTCCTCGACGTCGACGCCCGCCGCACCGAAGCTGTCTACCTCGGCCTCCGCACCTCGGCCGGTCTCGAACTGGCGCCGGGTGACGAGCCGATCGTCGCGCCGTGGATCGGGCAGGGCTGGGCGACGCGCACGGCCGACGGGCGACTCGTCTGCACGGCACGGGGCTGGCAACGCCTCGACGCCCTCGCAGCCACCTTGACGCGCGGGCGCGACCCGCGGTAGCTCATTCGCATGACCTCGCCAGCCGGGAACGAGCTCACCGAGCGTGAGCGGCAGGTGCTCGAAGCGGTGATCCAGAGCTACGTCGAGACCGCGGAACCCGCGGCCTCACGTACGCTCTCACGGCGTTTCGGGCTCGGCGTCTCCCCGGCGACGATCCGCAACACCATGAGCGACCTGGAGGAGAAGGGCTTTCTCTTCCACCCGCACACCTCGGCCGGCCGCGTGCCGACCGACCGCGCGTATCGCGTCTACGTCGATTCGCTCCTCTCGCTCGACCCCCTCGCCGGTGCCGACGAGCGACGCCTCGCCGACGAGCTCGCGACCGCCGGCCGCAACGCGATCGAGAGCATCCTCCGACGCGCCGCGCAGTCGCTCGGCGTCCTGACGCAGGAGCTCGGTGTCGCCCTCGGTCCGCGTCTCGACGCCGCCGTGCTGCAGCGCATCGAGCTCGTGAAGCTCGCGAGCGACCGCATGCTCATGGTCCTCGCGCTCGAGCGCGCCGTCGCCCGGTCGATCTACATCGAAGTGCCGGTCGACATCGCCGACGACGCCCTCGGCATCGTCAGCGCCGTCCTCAACGAGCGCCTCGCCGGCCACACCCTGCGCGAGATCCGCGCGACCCTCGGCGCCCGCCTGCGTGACGCCACCGCTGCCGGCACCGCCGCCGAACTCCTCAACATCTTCGTCGAGGAAGGCGAGCAGTACTTCGCCGATGCCATGAAGCCCGACGCCGCCAGCGTCCTGCTCGGCCAGCCGTCCGTGCTCACCGAACACCCCGAGTTCGCGAGCAGCGAAGGCATGCGGCAACTCCTCGCCTTCACCGAGACCCCGCAGCACATCGCCGACGTTCTGCGCGCGCGAAAGGACAACCCGGGCATCACCATCACCATCGGCAACGAACACGGCGACCCGCGCCTCGAGCGCTTCACCATCGTGACCGCCGAATACCACGTCGGCTCCCTCGCCGGCGTCATCGGCGTCATCGGCCCGACCCGCATGCCCTACCGCAAGGTGATCTCGCTCGTCACCCACACCTCCCGCCTCGTCAGCGATCTCCTCTGAAATCGTGCCTCGTGAGCGAAGATCATCGAGCGCTGGAACGGGAGAAGCAGATCAGACCGACGGAGCCGTGCCGTGCCTGGTTCCGTAGTACAGCCCTGACACGGAGACACGGAGACCACCGGAGAACGGAGGGTGCGCGTGGTCGGCCGAACGAGCGAGGGTACCAGCGTGTGTTGATGGACGCTGTGCGCTCGGAAGACTCCGAGAACACGGCACCCATCCACGAATTCAGTTCGCGCTGCACGAGGTCACGCGCAACGCACCCTCCGCCCTCCGGCCGTCTCCGTGCCTCCGTGTCAGGGCAGTTCGGTAAGGCTCATGAGCGCTGCTCGCGACGGGGTGAACGGAGCCAGGGCCGACGGGTAGCGACCCCGACCCGGATCGGGCGATCTTTCCGGGTCGCCGGCGTCCCGTCACGGGGCCGGCGCGTCCCGGGCCGGCAGCCGCGCCCGGTTCCATTCCCGCAGGTCCCAGCATGGCCGACTACTACGCGCAACTCGGCGTCGAGCGCTCCGCGTCCGACGACGACATCAAGAAGGCATACCGCCGCCTGGCGATGCAGTACCACCCCGACAAGAACGGGGGGAGCAAGGAGGCCGAGGAGAGGTTCAAGGAGATCACCGAGGCCTACGACGTCCTCAAGGATCCGCAGAAGCGCGCCGCCTACGACCGGTTCGGCGAGGCCGGGCTGCGTGGCGGTGGCGGCGGGGCGGGGGCGTACCAGCACGTCGATCTCTCCGAGGCGCTCAACATCTTCATGCGCGACTTCGGCTTCGGCGGCATGGGCGACATGTTCGGCGCCCGTGGCCAGCAGGCCGGTCCGCGTCCCGGGAGCGACATCAAGGTCGGCGTCACGCTGACGCTCGGCGAAGTCGCCACCGGTGTCGAGAAGACGCTCAACGTGCGGATCCTCGACGAGTGCGGCGCGTGCAGTGGCTCCGGTTCCGAGGCCGGCTCGCAGCCCACGCGGTGCACGACCTGCGCGGGCACCGGTGAAGTGCGTCGCGCGCAGCGCTCGTTCTTCGGCCAGTTCGTGAGCGTTGCGCCCTGCCCGTCGTGCAACGGCGAGGGCACCGTCGTCGCGTCGCCCTGTCGCGCGTGCAAGGGCGACGGGCGCGTGCGGTCCGAGAAGAGCATCACCGTGCGCATCCCGGGTGGTGTCGCGACCGGGCAATACATGACGCTCCGCGGCGTCGGCAACGTCGGCAGTCGCGGCGGTCCCAAGGGTGACATCCTCGTAATCTTCGAGGTCGAGGACGACGAGCGCTTCGAGCGCGACGGCGAGGATCTCTACACCGAAGTCCTCGTCACCTATCCGCAGCTCGTGCTCGGTGCCGAGCTCGCGGTGCCGGGCGTCAGCGGTGACAGGTACGTGGTCAAGATGCCGCCGGGAACGCAGAGCGGGCATCTCTTCCACCTGCGCGGGCGCGGCCTGCCGCGCGTCAACGCCACCGGCACCGGCGACATGCACGTGCGCGTGCAGCTCTGGACGCCGGCGACCGTCGGCGACGAGGAATCGCGTCTGCTGCGACGCCTTGGCGAGTTGCACGGCGCCGCGCCGTCCGAGCGCAACAAGGGCTTCTGGACGCGCATGAAGGAAGCGCTCGGCGCGTGAGCGAGCATGCGCGGGCCGGCGCCGGCTGGCAGACGATTCGCGTCACGCCCTCGCGTGACGACGCGCACGACGTCGTCGCGGCGGCGCTCTTCGCCGGTGGTGTCGAGGGGTTGCACGACGATGCCGGCACGTGGGTGACGCACGTCCCCGACGACCACGATCTCGTCGCGCTGCGGGCGCAGGTCGTCGCCGCCGATCCGGCCGCGCGCGTCCTCGTGCTGCCGCTCGATCCTGCGGCACTCGAGCACTCGCTGCACGGCACCGTCGTCGCGCACGATGTCGGCCGCTTCGTCATCGCGCCGCCGTGGCTAGCGCACGCACACGATCCGGCGCGGACGATCGTGGTCGAGCCGGGCATGGGATTCGGCACCGGCGAGCACCCGACCACGCGTGGCGTGCTGCGCCTCATGTCGGAGCTCGTCCGGCCTGGTGACGTCGTCGCCGATCTTGGCGCAGGCAGCGCGATCCTCGCGATCGCCGCGGCCAAGGCCGGCGCGGCGCGCGTGATCGCCATCGAACTCGACGAACAGGCGATGGGCAACGCCGAGGAGAACGTCGCCCGTAACGGCGTCGCCGACCGCGTGCATCTGCTGTGTGGCGACGCGACGACACTGATGCCGTTCTTCGCGCCGGTGCCGCTCGTGCTCGCGAACATCATCTCGAGTGTGCTGATCGAGCTGCTCCCTGTCGTCGCCGAGTCGCTCTCGGCTGGCGGGCACGCGATCGTCTCGGGCATCCTCTTCGATGAGCGCGAGTTCATGGCCGGCATGCTCGAGAAGACCGGGTGGCGCATCGTGGCCGAAGACCGGGAGGCCGAGTGGTGGAGCGCGACGATCGCCCGGGCGTGAGCCACTTCTTCACCCCCGAGCCGCTGCTCGCGGCCGGCGCGCTCGTGCTGCCGGAAGACGCGGCGCATCACGCGCGCGTGAAGCGACTCGGCGTCGGCGCCCCCGTCACGGTGCGAGACGGCGGCGGCACCATCGCGAGCGGGACGCTCGTGCGCATGAGCCGCACGCATCTCGAAGTCGAGATCGATGCACCGCACTGCCCGCCGCCGCCGCCCTCCGTCCATCTGCTCGTCCCGATCGCCGACAAGGAGCGCATGCTCCTTCTCGCCGAGAAGGCGACCGAACTCGCGGTGACCACCTGGCGGCCGGTGAGCTGGCGTCGCAGCAAGTCGGTGGCCGGTCGGGGCGAGGGGCAGCTCTTCGGGCAGAAGATCGGTGCGCGCATGACGGCGGCGCTGCTGCAGAGCGAGAACGCGTGGCTTCCGCAGCGCTACCCCGACGCGAACGCCGAACGTGCGATCGCCGCGCTGCCGACGGACGGGACACGGCTCCTGCTCGATCTGCACGGCGACCCGATCGCCGATGTGCCGTTGACCGCGCCGGTCGTCATCGCGCTCGGCCCCGAAGGGGGCCTCGAGGCCGACGAGACGCAGCGTCTCGTCGATGCCGGCTTCCGCCGCGTCGCGCTCGCGGGGGGCGTGCTGCGCATGGAGACCGCCGCCGTGGTCGCACTCGGCCTCGTGCGTGCGCGCCTCGCGGCTTCCGTCCCGTCCAGCCCCACTGCCCGATGAGCGACTCCTGCCTCTTCTGCCGCATCGTGCGACGCGAGATCCCCGCGGCCATTGTCGCCGAGTCGGCGCACGCCCTCGCCTTCCGCGACATCGCGCCGCAGGCGCCGGTGCACGTGCTCGTGATCCCCAAGGCGCATGTCGCGTCGCTGGACGCGGCGACCGATGGCGCCATGCTCGGCGACGTGGCGCTGCTGGCCGCGGCCGTCGCGCGACAGGAAGGGATCGCCGAGTCGGGCTATCGCGCGGTCATGAACACCAACGGCGATGGCGGGCAGACCGTGCATCACCTGCACATGCACGTCCTCGGAGGGGTCGCGTTGGGCTGGCCGCCCTTCCCGTCGCGGTCGTGAGTCGCGCGGCGCACTTCGTGCAGCGCTGGGGCTTCACCCTCGCGCGCACGGTCGAGGCGCTCACGGTCGGGGTCGTGAGCAAGCCGCGCCGCCGGCTGATCGACGTCGTGTGCGCGCACTACGGCTATGCGCCGGGCCGCGTCCGGGGCCGGCTTCCGGTCGTGCCGGTGGCGCAGGTGGCCGATGAGGCGACGCCCGTGCAGCTCCGTGCGCCCGACGCGGTGGACGGCAACGTGACCACCCTCGAGCTGCTCGTCCTCGCCCGGCTGGTGGCGCTGCGTCGCCCGCGGCGCCTGTTCGAGATCGGCACCTTCGACGGGCGGACGACGCTCAACCTCGCCGCCAACGCCGGCCCGGAGGCGCACGTCTGGACCCTCGACCTGCCGCCGACCGCGGTGGACGCGACGGCCCTCCCGCTCGCCCCGCACGATCGCCACTACGTCGAGAAGCCGGCGGCCGGCGCCCGTTTCGCCGGCGCGGACGTCGCCGGGCGCATCACGCAGCTCTGGGGCGACTCGGCCCGGATCGCCACGCCAGACCTCGACGGCACGATGGACTTCGTCTTCGTCGACGGGGCGCACAGCCGCGAGTACGTCCTGAGCGACGCCGCCATGGCCCGGCGCCTCCTCGGGACGCGGGGCGGGGTGGTCGCCTTTCACGACTACGGCACCTGGGACGGCGTCACCGAGGCGGTGGACCTGCTCGCGGCCGGCGATCCGGTCTGGCGGTCTCTCCGCGCGGTGGCCGGCACCTCCCTCGCGATCGCCGACCTCACGCGTTGACGGGCGGACACCGGCCGGGGTAGCTTGCACGGCTATCCGAGTCAACACTCAGCCGGCGTTGCCACGCCACGAAGGGGGGAGACAGCTTTTGGCGGAAGTCGTCATCCACGAGGACGAGAACTTCGAGCGCGCGCTCAAGCGCTTCAAGAAGAAGTGCGAGAAGGCGGGCATTCTCAGCGACCTGCGCAAGCACCGGCATTACGAGAAGCCGAGTGAGAAGCGCAAGCGCAAGATGAACGCGGCAACTCGCAAGAATCGTCGCACGCGCTCGTTCTGACCGTGACCCCCACCGAGACGCACGCGCGCCTCAGCGGCGACCTGCTGGTCGCGCGTAAGGCGCAGGACAAGGCGGCGATCCTCCTGCTCGGCACCGTCATCGCCGAGGTGAAGGAGCGCGTCCGCGTCATCGAGAACGAGGAGAAGCGTGCGGTCGTCGACGGCGATGTCGTCGACGTGCTGCGCAAGGCGATCAAACGTCGCCGGGAGTCGGCCGAGTCGTACGACAAGGCCGTGCGTCCCGAGCTCGCCCAGCGCGAGCGCGACGAGATCATCGCGCTCGAGCGCTATCTCCCCGCCGCCGTCGATCCGGAGATCATCCGGGCCGCGGTGCGCGAGACGATCGCCGGCGGTGCCACCGCCGTCGGTCCGGTCATGGGCAAGGTCCTCGGCCGCTTCAAGGGCCAGGTCGAAGGGTCCGTCGTCAACGCGATCGTGCGCGAGGAACTCGCTCGCCTCGCCTGACGTACCCCCCGGTAGTGGTGCTGGCCCGGACGGTCCCCGCGACCGCGCCGGGCCAGCGTCGTTTCATCCCGCGTCCGGCCGTTCGCCGCGCGTCGCCCACCTCGCAGTCATCTTTCCTGTCGTGAACGATCACGCGCTCGCGGTCCTCGAGTTCTCGCGCGTCCTCGACGTCGTCGCCGATCGCGCCGCCACGCCGCTCGGCGCCGCGGCCGTGCGCGCGTTGCGGCCGGTCACCGACGACGAGTGGCTGGGCGCCGAGCATTCACGCATCGCGGCGATGCGCGCGCTGCTCGCGAGCGAGGGGAGCTGGGCGCCCGAAGCGCTGGTGGATGTGCGCGCGGCGTTGGGCCGGCTCCGCCTCGAAGGTGCATCGCTCGACGGGTCCCAGCTCGTCGGCATGATGACGCTGCTGCGCTCGAGCCGGCGCACGCGTGACGCGTTGCGCGCGCCCGGTCGCCCTGCGATGGCGCTCGCCTGGCTCGAGCCGTTCGTGCAGCAGCTCGTCGCCTCGCCGCGCGATGAAGAGGCGATCGAGCGTGCGATCGACGGCGACGGCAGCGTGCGCGACGACGCCTCGCCCACGCTGCGTCGGTTGCGCCGCGAACTCCTCGGCGCGCAGGGCGAGCTGGTGCGTGTCCTCGAGCGCGTGATGGGGACGCTCGAGGGACATCACCAGGTCGCCGACATGTCGGTGACGGTGCGCAACGGCCGCTACGTCATCCCGATCCGTGCGTCGGGGCGCAACGTGGTCGGCGGCATCGTGCACGACGCCTCCGGGACCGGCGCCACGCTGTTCGTCGAGCCGCCGGCCGCGATCGAGTTCGGCAACCGCATCCGCGAGCTCGAGGCCGAGGAGGCCGAGGAGGTCGAGCGGATCCTGGCCGAGCTGACCGATCGCATCCGCCCGTTGCAGCCGCAGCTGGTCGAGGCGTTCGCTGCCCTGATCGCGCTCGACGCGCTCTATGCGCGCGCGCGCTACGCGAACGAATTTCGCTGCGAGCCGGCGGAGCTCGGGCATCCGCGCGATGGCGTGCAGGTCGTCGACGGTCGCCATCCGCTGCTCCTCGCGCGCGGTGTGCCGGTCGTGCCGTTCGATCTGGTGCTGCTTCCCGCCGAGCGCACGTTGCTCATCTCGGGGCCCAACACCGGCGGCAAGACGGTGCTGCTCAAGTCGCTCGGGCTCTTCTGCGCGATGCTGCAGTGCGGCATCCCCGCGCCGGTGGGGCCGGACAGTCGCCTCCCCGTCATCGACGACATCTTCGCCGACGTCGGCGACGAGCAGAGCATCGAGGCCTCGCTCTCGACGTTCAGTGCGCACGTGCGGCATCAGCGCGAGATCCTGCGCAGCGCGACCGACCGCTCGCTCGTGCTGATCGACGAGCTGGGCTCCGGCACCGATCCGCTCGAAGGCGCGGCGCTGGGCGGAGCGATCCTCGAGGCGCTCACGACGCGCGGCACGCTCACCGTCGCCACGACGCATCTCGGTGCGCTCAAGGAGCTTGCGACCGAGGTCGCGGGCGTCGTCAACGCCTCGCTGCAGTTCGATGCGGTGCGACTCGCGCCGACGTATCGGCTGATGAAGGGGATCCCGGGGCGTTCGTACGGGCTGAGCATCGCGCGTCGGCTCGAGATCCCCGAGGCCGTCCTGCAGCGGGCCGAGGAACGCGTGCCGCAGGTGGAGCGCGACGTGCACCGCCTGCTCGCCGATCTCGAGGCACGCGACACGGTGCTGGCCGAGCAGGAGGCGGCGCTCGAGCGACGCCTCGCGGACGTGACGCTGCGTGACGAGTCGTTGCGGGCGCGCGAGCAGCGCGTGAAGGCCCGCGAGCGCGACGTCGAGCGCGAGGCGCGCAAGGACGCGAAGAAGTACCTGCTCGAGGCGCGCGCGGAAGTCGAACGCACCATCGCGGCGCTCAAGCAGGCCGGTGCCACCCAGGTCGAGGAGGCCGCGAAGGCGGCGCGTCGTCACGTCGAGCAGCAGGCGCAAAGCCAAGGCGAGAAGCTCGAGCGGATCGAGAGCGAGGATCGCCGCCGTGCCGAGGACGAGGCGCGGCGCAAGGCGGCGGCCGGTGCGGCGCTCGCGGTCGGCGATCTCGTCGAGGCGACCGCCTTCGGTGGGCGCGTCGGCACCCTCGTCGAACTGCGCGAGGGCATGGGCGTCGTCGCGATCGGCGCGCTCAAGATGAGCTTCCCCGTCGCGACGCTGAAGGGCACCGGCAAGCGCCCCGAGAAGCCGCAGATCAGCGTGAGCGTGAGCGTCGCGCTCGACGACGGCCCACCGCCCGCCGGCGCCGGTGAAGTCGACCTGCGCGGCATGCGCGTCAGCGAGATCGACGATGCGGTGGGGCGTGCCATCGACGACGCGATCCGCGCCGATCTCAACGCGGTCCGCATCATCCACGGCAAGGGCACGGGCGCGCTCCGCGAGCGCGTCACGCAGCTGTTGCGCGGCGATCGTCGTGTCGCCGCAAGCCGACTCGGCATGTGGAACGAGGGCGGCGCGGGCGTGACGATCGCCGACCTGCGGTGACGGGGCGCGCCGCGTGATCCCGCAGGAGACGATCGAGCGGATCCGCGAATCGGTGGACCTCGTCGCGCTCGTGGGCGAGCACGTCAAGCTGCGCCGTTCAGGCGGGGACTGGCGCGGCCCGTGCCCGTTCCACGGCGGCAAGAACCCGAACTTCAGCGTCTCGACACGCCGCAACTTCTACCACTGCTTCAAGTGCGGCGAGAGCGGCGACGCCTTCACCTTCCTGCAGAAGCACCTCGGCATGGACTGGCCGACCGCGGTGCGCACCGCGGCGGCGCGCGTGGGGATCGAGATCGTCGAGACGCGAGGTCGTCGCGACGGCGATCAGCGCGATCCGCGTGAACCGCTCTGGGCCTTGCTCGGCACCGCGGTGCAGCTCTTCCGCGACGCGCTCGCGAGCGATGCGGGAGCCGAGGCGCGACGCTATCTCGCGGGGCGCGACCTGGACGACGCGGCATGCGAGCGCTTCGCACTCGGCTTCGCACCGTCGGATGTGAACTGGCTACGCGACAAGTGCCGCGCCCTCGGCTACACGGATGCGCAGCTCCTCGAGGCGGGGCTGCTCGTGCAGCGCGAGGGCGAGACGACGCTGCGTCCGCGCTTCCGCAATCGCGTGATCTTCCCGATCCACGACGCCGCGGGACATCCGGTCGGCTTCGGCGGTCGCATCATGGGTCCGGGCGAGCCCAAGTACCTCAACTCGTCGGACGCGCCCCACTTCCGCAAGGGTGAACTGCTCTACGGGTTGCACTGGGCGAAGCAGTCGATGCGCAAGGACGAGCGGGCGCTCGTGGTCGAGGGCTACATGGACGTGATCCGCTGCCATCTCGCGGGGATCACGCATGCGGTGGCGGGGCTCGGCACGGCGCTCACCGAACAGCAGGCCGCGCTGCTCGTACGCTACACACCGAACGTCTGGCTGCTGTACGACAGCGACGAAGCCGGGCAGAAGGCGACCTTCAAGGCGGGACGCGAACTGCTGCGGCAGCGCGCGGCGGTGCGCGTGGTCACGCTCCCCGACGGCGAGGATCCGGACACCTTCGTCGCGGCGCACGGTCGTGCGGGGCTCGACCGCGCGATGAAGGAGTCGCTCGACGTCTTCGAGCGGCAGCTGCAGCTCCTCGAGCGGCGTGGCTGGTTCGCCGAGCTGGCGAGGGCGCGCCGCGCGATGGACAAGCTCATGCCGACGCTGCGCGCGACGGCCGACGGGATGACGCGCGCGCTCTACGTGTCGCGCCTCGCCGCGGCGTCGGGCGTCGACGCGGCGACGATCGAGCGCGAACTGGCGGTGCCGGAGACCCCACGTCGGAGGCCGTCGCGCGCGTCGCCATCGCCGACCGGCGACATGGGTTCGGCCGGTGGCCCACCCGACGTCTGGGGTCCACCGCCCGACGACTTCGCGCCGCCGGTGGTCGCCACGCCGGCATCGCCGGCACCGCCGCCGCTCGACCAGCCCAAGTGGAAGGGAAAGTGGCGCGGCCGGCCGCAGGCGCCCGGTTGGCG